>Ga0302311_10006857_pt1 | contig 11706 bp, 14 predicted proteins | sample III_Palsa_N1_3_FD_200449 | JGI IMG/M metagenome (GOLD analysis project Ga0302311, IMG submission 200449) | Peat permafrost microbial communities from Stordalen Mire near Abisko, Sweden - III_Palsa_N1_3 | ecosystem: Environmental > Terrestrial > Soil > Palsa > Peat permafrost | place: Sweden...
GCCGTCCAAACGGATCCGAGGTGAAGATGATGAAGGCGAGGAAGCCCACGGCGATCAGGCCCATTACGGCCAGCACGCGCGCGGCGAACACCTCGGGAAGTTTCTGGCTGAACGCGGCCAGCGCCACCGTCCATACATTGAGGATGAAGATCCACAGCAGCAGCGAACCTTCATGCGCGCCCCACACCGCGGCGATGCGGTAGTACCAGGGTAGCGCCAGGTTCGAGTTGTCGGCCACGTACTGCACCGAGAAATCGAAATGCACGAACGCCCACACCAGGATGCCGAATGCCAGCGCCACGAACACTGCCTGGCCGGCTGCGGCGGGACGCGCCACGGCCATCAGCGCGCGGTTGCCGCGCCATGCGCCGAGCAACGGCAGGATGCCCTGTGCCAGTGCCAGCAGCAGGGCAAGGATCAGCGCGAGTTGGCCGAGTTCCGGCGTCATGGCATGTCGCCCTGCGCGGATTCTTCGCCGACCTTCTTGTTCGCGTGCGCCTTCGCCATCGCGTCCTTCAGCTCTTTCGGCATGTAGGTCTCGTCATGCTTGGCCAGCACTTCGGTGGCGACGAAGCGGGCGCCGTCCATGTGGCCGCTGGCGATCACCGACTGGTTGTCGCGGAACAGGTCGGGCAGGATGCCGGTGTATTCCACCGGCATCGCGCCGCCGGCATCGACCACGGTGAAGGTGACCTGGAGCGTGTCCTTGCTGCGCTGGATCGAGCCGGCCTTGACCATGCCGCCAAGGCGGAACGTCTTGTAATCGGCTGCCTGTCCCGACTGCACCTGGCTCGGCGTGAGCAGGTAATTCATGTTGTTCTGCAGTGCGTACACGCCCAGACCGACCGCGAGTGCAGCGGCGGCGACAATCAGGACGACGATGGTGAGCCGGCGTTTACGGGTGGGATTCATGGACATGTCGTGATCCGCCGCCTTCAGGGTGACGGTTGCGTAGGAATGGAGTTGCTGTTGGCGCGATCCTGTCGTACCCGATCCTGTCGCGAACTCTGTCGTGCGATGCGCGCACGGAGTTCGCGCAGCACGCGACGACGGCGCAGTCGCGGAGCGATGTTGTCGACGATCAGCACGATGAAGAACACCGCATAGGCTGGCCACACATAGGCGCCGTAGCCACCCATTGCGAAGAAAGTCTGCAAGGCATTCACTGTCCGGCCTCGCTTTCGGCGATCTTGCGCACCCAGTCCTTGCCACCTTCCAGTGCCAGCAGGTCGGTGCGCACACGGCGGAACAGGCTGGCGACGTAATAGAACTTGGTCGCCAGCATCATGCTGAGCAACGGCCACAACATGTCCCAGGAAATCTTCGACTGGCCGAACACGTTGATGGTGCTGCCCTGATGGAGGGTATTCCACCAGTTCACCGAGAAATGCACGATCGGCACGTTGATGATGCCGATGATCGCCAGGAACGCCGCGGCACGCGCGCCCTGGCGGCGATCCTCGAACGCGTGGTACAGCCCGATCACGCCGAGGTAGAGGAACAGCAGCACCAGCTCGGAAGTAAGCCGCGCGTCCCACGTCCACCAGGTACCCCACATCGGCTTGCCCCATAGCGAGCCGGTGACCAGGGTGATGAAGGTGAATGCGGCGCCGATCGGTGCCGATTCCATCGCCACCACTTCTGCCAGCTTGATACGCCACACCAGCGCGATGAACGCCGCCACACCCATCACGGCATAGATGAACATGCTCATCCACGCGCTGGGCACGTGGATGAAGATGATCCGGTAGGCATCGCCCTGCTGGTAGTCGGCCGGCGCCAGCACCAGGCCGCCGTACAGCGCGATAGCGCCGAACAGCAAGGCCATCGCCATCGCCCACGGCCGCAACGTGCCGGCGAAGCGATAGAACGTCGGCGGCGAGCCAAGTTTGTGCAACCAGAGGGGGATCCAGCTAGACATGGTGAGTGGTCAGGCGTCCAGAGCAATACGAAGGGCAGCTGCGCAGGCCAACGGCGCCAGCACCACGGCAAGCACCAGTGCGGCACCGAGCCAGGCGATCGGCGCGAGCCACGGCACCCGCGGCGAAGATCACGGCCGGCACGCACAAAGGCAGCAACATCAAGGCGAGCAGCATACCAGAGCGCCGGGTGCCGGCCGTCAGCGCCACCAGCACGGAGCCCAGCAGACTGAGCAGGGGCGTGGCCAGCAGCAGCGCCAGCAGCAGCACCGGAATCACCGCGCCGGGCAGGTGCAGCATCGCAGCCAGCAAGGGCGCGATCACGATCAGCGGCAGTGCGGTGGTCAGCCAGTGGGCGAGAATCTTCATGCCCAGCATCAGCGCCAGCGGCTGCGGCGCCAGGACCAGCTGTTCCAGCGAACCATCCTCGATATCGCTGGAGAACATCGCATCCAGCGCCAGCAGCATCGCCAGCAACACGGTGACCAGCACCACGCCGCCCGCGATCCGCTGCAGCAAGGTGTCCTCGGGCCCCAGCGCAAACGGGAACAGCATCGTCACGATCAGCGCGTACAGCACCGGCATCGCGATATCGCCACGCCGGCGCCACGCCAGCTTGAGGTCGCGTCGCAGCATCGCGGCACACGCGGTGAGGAGACCCGGATGGCTCATGCGTGCATCCGGATATGCCGGGGTTCGCCGCCATGGAAACTCACTGCGCCGTGACTGGTGACCAGCGCCGCACCACCGGCGGTGGTGTGCGTTTTCAGCAGTTGATTGACCAGCGCGATGCCGGTGCGGTCGAGGTTGGCATAGGGTTCGTCGAGTAGCCACAGCGTGGCCGGCAGCAACAGCAGTCGCGCGAGTGCGGCGCGTTTCTTCTGGCCAGCGGATAAGCGGCGCACTGGTTCGTCCTCGTAGCCGCTCAGGCCGATCTCGCCCAGTACGGAAATCACGCTGGTGCCGTCGCGGCAACCGGACAAGCCGGTGGCAATCTGCAGGTTCTCGCGTGGGCTGAGATCGGCCTTGAGGCCGAGCTGATGCCCTAGAAACAGGATCTCGCCGACGCAGTTGTCGCGCTGCAAGGGTTTGCCGCGCCAGTTCAGTTCGCCTTCGCCAACATGCAGCAGGCCGGCGAGGATGCGCAGCAGGGTGGTCTTGCCGCTGCCGTTGTCGCCCTCGACCAAAGCCAGTTCACCCGCGTGCAGCTGGAAATCCAGCGGCGCGAACACCGGTTCGTCCTGGCGAAGAAAGCTCAAGGCCCGCGCTTCGAGCAGGGGCACGGCGGTGTGGGCGGCGGTCATTACCTCGATTGTCCGCAATGCCGATGGGGCTTGTCCATGCGGCGCGCTGCCGCTGGTTCAGGAGCGCAGCAGACGCAGACTGGCAGCTACTGCACCTTGGCCATGCACATAAGCGTTCTGCTCGTGGCGATGGCATAACGCATCGAGTGCGGCAGTCTCCAGATCGATGACGAACAGGCTGGGTTCGCTCCAGCCGCTGGGGCCGATCCCGATCGCCGAATAGATCGCCGCTTCCGGCCATGCGCGCAACGCGGTCAGCAGCTCGCGTTGCGCAGCGAGATTGTCCTCAGGCGGGCGCGTTTCCGAGCGGGGATTCCATGCCGTGATGAAACCCCATGAGCGGGTGCCGACCAGGGTCTGGAGTGACTCCGGTAGCGGCTGGTCGATGCGGATGTAGGCCCACGCCGCCCATGGATGGGCCAGTGTCGCGGGCGCCCCAAGAGGGGGCACCCAAAGAACGGGCGCAGGATGCGCTGGAGCGACATCCACTACGTCGAGGCAGACGAGGTAGTCGGTGTCGCGAAACGCATCGAGCAGCGGCTTATCCATGCCGCAGCGGCAGCAACGGCGGCAGGCTGGTCCTGATCAGATTTGCCGCCATATCGAGATCGACGTCCGCCACGCGGGTCGAGCCGTGCAGCAATTGCTCCAGCAGCGCGTCCTGCGCCTGACCGCGTTCGAGTGCGTAGGCGTAAGGCAGATGGGTGAAAGTGACCATGCGATAGCGCGCCATGTAGTGCTCAGGCACACACGTGGCCAGCAGCGCGCCCAGTTCGCGCTTGGCGAGGTAGTGCGGATCGGCGACCGAGTCGCGCATCTCGATGTAGTTCTCCAATGCCATCGTGGCGATCGCGTTGGCATTGGGCTGGCGTACGCGCTGGAATTCGGCGAACACCTCGGCGCTGTCGTTCGGCGCAGCGGCCAGCAGGTTCGCCAGCACTACGGTGTCCTCGAAGCCGCAGTTCATGCCCTGGCCATGGAACGGCACGATCGCGTGGGCGGCATCACCGATCAGCAGCGCACGGCCATCGATGTGCCAGCGATCCAGATACAGCGTGGAGAGGGTGCCGACCGGGTGGCTGGCGTAGTCCTCGCTGAAGCGTGGGATGAGCGGCGGCAGGCCTGGAAACTCTTCGCTGAAAAAAGCTGCGGCAGCGGTTGCATCGGGCAGCGTGGCAAAGCTCGGCGCCGCACCTTGCGCAGGCAGGAACAGGGTGACGGTGAAACTGCCTTCGGTATTCGGTAGCGCGATGCACATGTAGCCGCCGCGCGGCCAGATATGCAGTGCGTGTGGCTCCAGCGCGAACTGGTCGTGACCACCGCCGAGCTGCAGTGCGGCAGCTGGCAGTTCGCCTGCTGGCGGGATCTCCAGTTCCTTGTAGCCGTGGCCGAGGGAGTCGATGCGCTCGCCCAGCGGGCTGTGTGCATTCATCGCGGCGCGCACGGCTGAGCCTGCGCCATCGGCGCCGAGCAACATGCCGATCGGCAACTCGCGCTCCACGCCGGCAGCATCGGCCAGCCGGATGCGTTGTGCGTCGAAGTCGGCACTCACCAGCGACTGCCCGAAATGGAACTGCACGCCAGCCGCCTCAGCAGCATCCAGCAGCAGCGTGTTCAAGGCACCGCGCGAGACCGACCAGATCACTTCACTATCGTCGACGCCGTAGCGTTGCAGGCCGCTGTCACCATCGCGGGTATGCACCATGCGTCCGCGCATCATCACCGCGCGCTGCAGCACGTCGTCAGCAAGCCCGGCCGTGCGCAACGCCTGCAGGCCGCGTTCGGCCAGCGCGAGATTGATCGAACGACCACCGACGTCCATGGATGGACTAGTGCCGCGGGCGCAGGATGCGCTGGAGCGGCCGAGAAAACCAGCTAGCCGGGGATCGGGACGCTTCTCGTAAACCTCGACGGCAAAACCGCGCTGCGCCAGCTGCTGCGCCAACAAGGCGCCGACCAGGCCGCCGCCGATAAGAGTGATGGGTTGCTGCGCCATGCTGCGATCCGTGGAGGGAATTTGCCCACTGTTCCGCAAGCGGCGCGCGACTGCAATCCCGGCAGCGCCAGGTTGTACTGAGGCTCGCTCAGAAGCTCATGAAGTAGCCGCCGTTGACCGGCAGGTTGGCGCCCGTGATGTAGCCGGCATCATCCGCGCCAAAAAAGCTTACAGCGCGGGCGATGTCGGCTGGGGAGCCGAGGCGGCCGACCGGGATGTCGGCAATGATCTGCTCGCGGATCTCGGTGGATACGGCAGCGACCATTGGCGTGTCGCAATAACCCGGAGATACCGTGTTCACGGTGACGCCCTTGCGTGCGGTCTCGCGAGCCAGCGCCATGCTGAAGCCGTGCACGCCAGCCTTGGCGGCGGAGTAGTTGGTCTGGCCGAACTGGCCGGTCTGGCCGTTCACCGAACTGATGTTGACGATGCGACCGAAGCCGCGCGCGGTCATGCCTTCGACGACGTTGCGGCACATGTTGAACACGCCGTCGAGATTCACCCGCATCAGCTCATGCCATTGCTGCGGCGACATCTTGCGCAGGCTGGCATCACGCGTGATGCCAGCAGCGTTGACCAGGATGTCCACGCTGCCGTGTTGCTGTTCGATACGCGTGGTCAGCTGCTGGCAGCTGTCGAAGTCGCTGACATCGGCTGCCTCGAAGGTGATGGCGCCATCGAAACTGGCGAGTTCCTGCCGGAAGGCTGCAATGCGCTCGTCACGCACGGCCAGGTCCACCGCGACCACCTTACGGCCGGCCTGCGCCAGCTGGCGGCAGATTTCCGTGCCGAGTCCACCAATGCCACCGGTGACCACGGCTACACGCTGAAGTGCAGGCTGGTTCATGCGATTTTCGTCCGTCGGGTTCGATCATGTCGCAAGGCAGCACATGCTGTGCTGCAGCGACCGGAAGGGGATGGCTGCAAACGACGCGTCAATGCGTGCCGTTGCAACGGGCTGGTATCAGCCGGGTTTCTTGCTGCCGCGGCTGCTTGCGGCCGGCGTCGGGATGACCTTGGCGGCGGTGTCGATGAGCCCCCGCTGCATCGCCTGGAATGCCGCCATGTTGCGCTCGGTCAGGTCATTCAGCGTGTTCCATGGGGTCTGCCCCATCAGGCTGTTGAGCTGACTGCGGAACTGGGTCTGCTGATCCAGAAACACCTGCAGGCTGCGCTCCAGATAGGGTCCCATGAAGCCCTGCAACGAATCGCCATAGAAGCGGATGATCTGGCTGAGCAACTGCGGCGACAGCATGGGCTGCCCCTTGTCCTCATGCTCGGAGATGATCTGCAGCAAGACTGAACGGGTCAGGTCCTCGCCGCTCTTGGCGTCGCGGACTTCGAAATTCTCGTTGTCCAGCACCAGCTGGCGGACTTCCTCCAGCGTGATGTAGCTGGAGATTTCCGTGTCGTAGAGACGCCGGTTCGGGTACTTCTTGATGGTGCGTTTAGTTTGTGCCATGCGGCGAACGCTAGCAGAAGATATTGCGCCGCACCAGTCGTGGCCCGGAGTTCATGCTGCAGCCGTCAGCTGCAGCAATCGGTCAGTGCCCTCCCGCGCCACCAGCACTCCCGAACGGTGGTTTGGCCAACCACAGCAGCGGGATCATCAGGATGAAGATGACCGAGCACAGCCAGAACACATCGTTGACCGCCAGCGTGGCGGCTTCCCGGCTGATCAGCTGATCGACCACAGTCAGGCCACGCTGGCCAGCCATCCCGGCGCCTTTCAATTGCTGCAGGAATCCGGTCGCCGCGGGCGAGGCAGCGGTGATGTTTTCGGTCAGCGACGCGTGATGGAACTCGGTGCGGTGCTGCCATAGCGTCACGGTCAGGGCCGTGGAGACGCTGGAGCCGAGCGTGCGGAAGAAGTTGGCCAGGCCAGAGGCGCTGGCAATCTGGTCTGCCGGCAGGCCGGACAGGTAGATCTGGTTCAGCGGAATGAAGAAGAGCGGAATACCCAGGCCCATCACCAGTCGCGGCCAGACCATGCTGATGTAGGAAGCACTGCTGTCGTAGGTGGACAGCCAGAACGAGGTGCCCGCAAGTATCACGAAAGCCATCGTGATCATCGCGCGCAGATCGAACTTGCCCAGCATGCTGCCGACTACCGGTGACAGCAGGAAGGCGAGCACGCCGACCCAGGCACTGGTGAGTCCTGACCAGCTGGCAGTGAAGCCCAGGGTAGTCTGCAGCCACAGCGGCGACACCACGTTGATCGCGAAGAACGCCAGCATGCCGAATGACATGGCACTGACGCCGACGGTGAAATTGCGCTGCTTGAACAGCGTGAGATCGATCACCGGATGCTTTGCATTGAGCTCCCAGGCAATCAGGAAACTCAGGCTCACCAAGGCGATCAGCCCCAGGGAGAGGATCATCGGCGAGGCGAACCAGTCGTTGTCGTTGCCGTTGTCCAGCATGAACTGCATGCAGCCGATGCCTGCCACCAGCAGCACCAGGCCGATCATATCGATCGGTGCCTTCACCGTCTTTGATTCACGCTTGTGCAGCATGAACCAGGTGGTCACCGCGGCCATGATGCCGACCGGCAAATTGATATAGAAGATCCACGGCCAGCTGAAGTTGTCGGTAATCCAGCCGCCAAGGATGGGCCCCAGCACGGGTGCAATCACCACGGTCATCGCCCATAGTGCCAGTGCGATGCCTTGCTTGCTCTTGGGATAATTGGACAGCAGCAGCGACAGCGCCAGCGCCACCATCGGGCCGGAACCGGCGCCCTGAAGCAGGCGGGCCACCACCAGCATTGGCATGCTGGTGGCCAGTCCGCACAGCATCGAAAACACCACAAACAGCATCACTGAGACGACAAAAGTGCGCACTTCGCCGAAGCGCTTGGCGATCCAGCCGGTCAGCGGCTGCATGATCGCACTGGCCATCGAGTACGAACTGATCGCCCAGGTACCCTCGCTCGGGCTCACCGCCAGGCTGCCGGCGATATGTGGCACGGCCACGTTGACAATGGTCATGTCCAGCACTTCCATGAAGGTGCTGAACGCGACGGCGATCGTCATCAGGGCCAACATGCCGCCCTGCAATGGCTTCAGGGGGGCGGCATCGGCGGGTACGGCGTCGGAAGAAATGGCAGCCATGGGATCGGACTCAGCCTCAGTTCGAGTGGTTGCCGCCGGTATTGCCGGAGGAGCTCAGGTTGGCGCTGATCACCTGGTCGGCTTCGGCATCGGCCTTGCTGGCCATCTGGTCGTAGACCGTGGTTTCGGCGACGGCCGGATGCTCGGTCTGCGGCGCCAGCACGGCGCCCCGATCGTCGGTGATGTCGATCGTGACGTCGCTGGACAGGCCGATGCGCAGCGGATGCTTGTCCAGTTCCTGGTTGTCCAGCGCGATGCGCACGGGCACACGCTGCACCACCTTGATCCAGTTGCCGGTGGCGTTCTGCGCGGGCAACAGCGAGAACACGCTGCCGGTGCCGGCGCCCAGGCCGATCACCTTGCCGTGGTATTCGACGCTGCCGCCGTAGATGTCGGTCTCGATCTTGGCCGGCTGGCCGATACGGATATGGCGCAGCTGGCTTTCCTTGAAGTTCGCGTCGATCCACAGGTCGTGCAGCGGCAGCACGGTCATCAGCTGCTGGCCGGCCTGCACGCTATTGCCCAACTGCGCGCTGCGTTGTGCCACATAGCCGGAAACCGGCGCGAAGATCGCGTTGCGCTGGGCTGCCACCCATGCCGCGCGGAAATTCGCGCGTGCCTGCAGCACCGCCGGGTTGTTGGCGATGTCGGTGCCTTCGATCGAGGCATGTTCAGCGGATGCTTGCGCTTGGGCCGAGGTCAGTGCGGCGCGGGCCTGATCGACGGCATCGCGCAGGTGCTGGATGGTTTCCGGTGCCTCGGCCTGTTCGGCGATCAGCGGCAGGCGCCGCTTGAGATCGGCTTCGGCCTTCTTCAGGTCAATCTGGCGTGCGGCGACGGCGGCATCACTGCCATTGGCAGAATCAGTCTGCTGACGTACCTGCCGCACGGCCTGCGCCAACGCACTCCGCGCCTGGCTCAGGCGAACGCTGGCGTCGGTGCTGTCCAGCTTGACCAGGATCTGGCCGGCGTCGACGTGCTGCGTATCGTCGGCAAGGATCGCCACCACGGTACCGGGCACCTGGGCGGAGATCGCCACCTGGTTGCCGCCCACATAGGCGTTGTCGGTGGTTTCGCGTGTGGAAAACACGAACAGCCACAGCAGCAACCAGATCACGCCGATCACCACGAACACCAGCAGCATGATCAACAGGGTCTTGCGGCGTTTGGCCGGGTTCTTCGCTGCCAGGCCGCTGTCGTTGTCGTCAGCGGTCTTGTTGGCGGTCTTGTCGGACTCAGTGGCGCTCATCGGCGTCGTCTCCGGACGGATTTGAAAGGGAGGGGGAAGCAGGGCTGGTGCTGCCAATCTCGCCGGTGCTGTGGTAGCCGCCGCCGAGTGCCTTGATCAGGGCCAGATCCGTGGAAACGGCCTGTGCCTGCAGGCTGGCGGCATCGTCTCGTTGTTGCAGCAACTGTGCCGCCGCCGCGAGACCCTCGCGTGCATCACGTACACCCTGGTGGGCGCGTGCCTGTGCGGTGGCGAGCAGGCGTTCATTGGCGGTGATCTGCGCGGACTGTTCCTTGCGCCGTGCGGCGATCTGTTGCGCAGTGAGTACCTGGGTTGCCACGTCGTGCGCAGCACTGACCACGGTGCTGTTGTACTCGGCCACGGCGCCGGCGAGCTGGGCCTTGCTGACACCGTAGTTGGCCTTCAACTGGCCGCCTTCGAAGATCGGAAGATGCAGCGCAGGGGTCAGCGCAAAGGTGCGGCTGCCGGCTTCGAGCAGCTTGCCCATGTCGATGCTGGACAGGCCGGCCATGGCACTGATGCCGATGTCCGGGAAGAATTGCGCGCGCGCCACGTCGACCTGTTTCAGTGCCGCTTCGACCTGCCAGCGGCTGGCAGCGATGTCGGGGCGGCGCGCAATCAGGTCGAGTCGCGCATTGGCGGGAATGCGGCTGTCCACCTCAGGCAATGGTCGTGGCTGCAAGGCAGGCAGATCCGCCGGTGCAATGCCGAGCAGTGAGGCCAGCGCCACCTTGCGGATCGCGGCGGACCCTTGCAGGGCAACATGCATTTCTCGCGCCGCGGCGAGCTGCGCCTTGGCCTGCTGCGCGGTATCGGCGAGGTCTACGCCTTGCGCCACGCGCAGCTCGGCGATGCGCTCGAATTTCACCTGCGCGTTGACCAGTTGGTTGGAGAGTGCAAGACGCGCCTGATCACCCTGCCAGCCGAAATAGGTATCGGCGACGGCGTTCTGGATCGTCAGCGCGGCAGCACTGCGCTGGGCTTCGGCGGCATGCGCCTGATCGAGTGCGGCCTCGATGCTCGAGCGCTTCTTGCCCCACCAGTCGAAGGTGTATTTCGCCTGCAGGCCGAGATCGGTCTGGTTGTACCAGGGGTCGATGGGGATGTTCGGTGGCAGCAGGCTGAGAATGCCGTTTTTGCTCATGCGCTGACGTTCGAACTGCGCATTGCCATTGACGCTGAGACCAGCCTGGGCGGCGGCGAGTCGCACCGATTGTTCGGCATTGACCACGCGACTTTGCGCCTGTTCCAGGTCAGGCGACTGCTTCATGGCGATGGCGATCAACTGGTCGAGCTGTGGATCGCCATAGGCGCGCCACCAATCGGTATCCGGCCAGCCGTCGCGGGCAGGGGCCTGCAAACCGGCAAGCGGCACGTCATCGCGCAGGTTCGGGTGATTCAGCCTGGCCGGTATCGCACAGGCGGCCAGCAGCATGGTCAATGCCGCCGCGATGGCGGTGCGATGAAGCGGAAAATGTTTCATCAGGACCTTCTTCATTTCGTGGCCTTCATGGCTGGGTGTCCGGATCCAGCTGATCGAGGTTATGCGCGAGCTTGCCCAGCAAACGGCTCAGGTTGCGTTTGTCGGCATCGCTGAAGTCGGCAAACATCGCGCTGACGCGGGGGAACATCGGCGGCAGCATCTTCTGCACAAAGCGCTTTCCGGCGGCAGTGATGCGAATCAGCACCCGACGGCGATCCTCCGCGCTGGCGCCGCGGGTGATCAACCCGCGCTTGACCAGCGCATTGGTGATGCGCGTCATGTTGGTGGCGCCCTGGGTGGCGAACTCACACAGTTCGCCCGGCGTGGAACTGCCATCCGGACGGCTGTACAGGATCATCAGGGTGAGGAAGTCACTGTGATTGAGCTAGTGTGGCTTCAGCTTGAACTCAAGCTCCTCTTCGAGACTGCTGCCCACCATCAGCATCAACCGGCACAGGCGTGCCTCGACGGCAGGCATCTGCGGGATGATCTGGCTCACCCGTTCGATGCCTTGGTCCATCATCGCGATGCAGTTTGTCAGTTGAGCCATTTCACCAAATCATATTTCACTGATGAAATAAAATATAACAAGTGCGGATTGCAGTACGCAAGAGTCATCCGGAAATTAAGACAACCTGGTTA
>Ga0302311_10006861_pt1 | contig 11698 bp, 8 predicted proteins | sample III_Palsa_N1_3_FD_200449 | JGI IMG/M metagenome (GOLD analysis project Ga0302311, IMG submission 200449) | Peat permafrost microbial communities from Stordalen Mire near Abisko, Sweden - III_Palsa_N1_3 | ecosystem: Environmental > Terrestrial > Soil > Palsa > Peat permafrost | place: Sweden...
CAAATCGAAATCGATTTGATGGACCCAATCTCCCTCCGAGGGGTTACGGCGGCATGGCGCAATTCACTCGTCTTGGACCCGCGACCGTTTTGCTCGTTGAAGACGACGTGCTTGTTCAGCTCGAACTTGCCGAATGGCTGAAGGAGCAGGGTCTTAGGGTCTTCACGGCGGACAACGCCGCCGAGGCCATCACGCTCCTGGAAGCCCACCCCGAAATCGATCGGCTGCTGACGGACATTCGGATGCCGGGATCGATGGATGGCATCCGGCTCGCGCACTATGTCGCTGGGCGCTGGCCCCCGGTGAAGATCATCGTTCTCTCGGGAAATCTGGCGACCGCGCTCTCCGAACTGCCGCGTGAAAGCGTCTTCCTTCCGAAGCCCTACCAGCCCGACGCGCTCCTGCGCGCGCTATCGGGCCAGCGACCCACCACAACGGACCGGTCGCAAGGAAGAGCGTCGGTTCACTAGACCGCAACCGCCGCGGTCTGGTTCTCGACGGCGGAGATCTGGTTGCGCACGACCGACACGGTCGTCCCCGGCTTCGCGCCAACGACTCTCACATGAGCGTTCAGTTGCCGAGCCAGCGCCTCGACGATGCTTGTGCCGAGCCCCGGCTTGGCATGCGCCGGCTCCGCGGGCATCCCGACGCCGTTGTCGCCCACCGACAGCGCCCAGTTGGGCCCGCGGGAGCGGTAATCGACCTTGATCTGACCCGGTCGGCCGCCCGGAAAGGCGTGCTTGAGAGCATTGATCACCAGCTCGGTCACGATCAGGCCCAGGCTCACCGAGGTGTCGGCGGTCACCTTGCTGCGGTCGCCGCCGACGACGATCGACTGCTCCTTGTGGTCGCGGATCATCGACGCGCCAAGGCTGTCGCAGAGCTGGGTGAAATAGGGGCGCAGTTCAATCTCGCCCAGGCTCGACGCCGCGAGCTGCTGCTGAACCGCCGCGATCGACATCACGCGGTGGTGGGCGTCGTGAAGATGCTCGCGCGTCTCCTCGGACTGCACCTTGCGGGCGCTCTGCATCAGCACGCTGGCGATAATCTGCAGGCTGTTGGCGACGCGGTGCTGGACCTCCTGCAGCAAGACCGCCTTTTCGCGCAGCATGTCATCCTTCAGCTTCTCCGCGGCGAGGGCGTCGGTGACGTCCGAGACCGTCAGAAGCAGGCTGACGCGGTCGCCATCGTCCAGCCGATGGCCGTTCAAGACCAAGTGGCGGTCGCCCCGCCCGGCGCGCGTGAGATCGATCTTGTAGGCGTCCAGGTCGATGGTCGCCGAAAGCGTGGCCTGAAGGAAGGAGCGCAGCTTCGGCATGGCCCATTCGCCGGCTCCCAACTCTGAAAGTTCCCGGCCCTGCACGCCGGCCGGGTCGAGCCCGAACGCGCGAAAGAACGACGTGCTGGCGGCGATAATCTTCAGCTCGCCGTCGAGAAGGACGAGCGGCGCCGTGGAGACGGCCACCATGGCCAGGGCAAGCTTGTTGGCGACTGGCGACAGGACCGGCGGGCGGGCGGCCATGGCTGGCCTTTCGAGGTGACCAGAGGCTCGCGAAGCGAAAGCCTTACCTGGCGGAGCGGGCGTCGCGATCATCGGCTGCGAGGTCGCCAGTGAAGTCGCTTCAACATAGGTCTTGCAGAATCTCGGCGCATCCAACCGACGTTGTTCTTACAAACGTCACAGATGCGCGCGGGGGCGTCACCTTAACGGCGCGCGACCTAGTTGGTTGCCAACAAGCGGCCTACCAAAAACTGGAAGCCCGGCATTCACGTCATGGAAGTTATTGGGATTGACCAGCCGCGCCTTTACGACTGGCGGTGCTCTTCCGCGAAACCGACTCTTGCCGCAAAATGCCTCGACGCGGACGCCGCCGGGCAAGCATCCGTCTTTGAACACGCCGAGGTCTTCATGAACGTCCGTTTCGAGCCGCAGCCGAACCTCGCCGGCGATCCGACGGTCGCGACCCAGGGCTTCGGCCGGGTCGACCGCTCGCCCGTCCCGGCCTTTGATCCCGCCACCGAGATCGACGCGGCCTGCGCGCACTTCGAGCGGCATGGCTATGTGGTGCTGTCGGGCTGCCTGGACTCGGGCGAGTTGGCCTTCCTCAACGGCTTTTGCGAGCGCACCCAATGGGAGCGGCCGGACGCCTGGGGGCTGGGTGAGCGGCGAAAGCCGCATCACATCAACCAGGGCCTGATCCTCTCGCAGCCGCTGCTCGACTATCCCGAGCTCGACCCTTACACGCAGCCCCACCGCTCGTTCCCGGTGGTCGCGCGCCTGCTCGGCGGCGAAGACCACGTGCGCTACGCCGAGTTCAATTTCCGCGAGACGCCGGAGGGCGCCGGCGAGCGGGCGATGAATTTCCACCACGACGCGGTGACGGAGGATCGCTTCGTCCGCTCGCCCTACATGCCGTGCGATTTCCTCTGCGCCATCCACTACCTCACCGACGTCGAGCCCGGCTCGCCCAGCTTCTGCGTCGTGCCGGGCAGCCGCCGCTTCGAGACTCTGCAGGCCGCGTTCGAGGGGCTGGGCGCGGCCTATCGCGAGGTGCCGCTCTACGGGCCGGCCGGAACCTGCGTGCTCTACGACACGGCCACCTACCACACCCGGCTGGACGGCGACGGCCACAAGATGCGCCGCACCTGGCACCAATATTATGGGCGCGGCGGCTGGCTGCGCACCGAGACCCGCTACATCCGCCCGCCGAGCCCGGTGCTCACCGACTGGAACCTGATCCCGGAGCGCCTGGCGCTGCACCGGGACCCGAAGATCCGCGCCTTCTTCTCGCACTGGAACACGGCCCAGGGCGAATGGGCCGCCAGCGGCTTCGATCCCGAGGTTCGCAAGGCGATGCCGCGCGGCGAACAGTAGCGTCGGGCCGGTCAAGTCTTATTCCGCCGGGCGGAACGATTTCGGCCCAGCTCGATTAATTATCCGACATGATCGCGCCGATCTGCGACTTTTCCGCACATACGAGCCGGCGGCATGATATTTCAGAGGCCTTCGCGCCGCCCGGACCAGGCCTCCTCGCCCCGGCGCCGCGAGGCGTAGCGGAGCGCCACGGTTGGCGGCTTCGGACCAGGGAGTGAAGTCTGTGACCAAGAGAATGATGTTTGCGGCGGCCTGCGCGGTTGCCACGATGGCCGTGGCCGGCGGCGCCATGGCGCAGGGCGAGTCCACCGCCGCGCGGTCGATCTACCAGGAAGTCGCGGTGCCGGTGACCTATGGCGACCTCGACCTTTCGAGCCAGGACGGCGCGACGACGATGCTGCACCGCCTGCACGACGCGGCGCTCAATGCCTGCGGCGCCGACGACGGCAGCGTGACGCCCTACAAGTGGGCGGTGCGCCGTTCGGCCTGCTTCCACGCCAGCATGGACCGCGCCGTGGCGTCGCTCGACGCCCCGACCGTGACCCAGCTCTACAGCTCCGGCGTCTTCAGCTCGTAGAACAGCGCCTCAAGCTGACGCTCGTACGGCTTCCAGCGGGCGACGCTGGAGCTGTACAGCGGCCGCCGCACCTGGTTGACGCTGATCGTGCGCACCAGGCGGCGCGTTGCGTGGAATTCCAGGCACGCCGGGTCCCAGTCGAGCCCGCAGAAAGCGATCAGCCGCCGCGCCTCGCCTTCGAGGCCGCCGACCACGGCTTCGTAGTCGACCTCGATGAAGCGTTCCGGCGGCAGCACCGCGCGCCAATGGTCCATCAGGGCCTGGTAGGCGCGATAGTAGTGGCCCAGTTCGCGCTGGTCGAAGGCGTAGCGCACCCGGCCGGAGAAGTTGCGCGCATAGCAGGAGAGGCAGGTGTCGATCGGATCGCGCCGGCAGTGGATGATGCGCGCGCCCGGCAGCATCAGTGAGATGAGGCCGGCCAAGCGGAAGTTGCCCGGCGACTTGTCGACCACGCGCGCCCGCCCCGCCGCCAGCGCCGACACCCGCTCGACATAGGCGCGACCAAGGCTCGCCAGCTCCGGCTTAGTGATCCCGGCGACGCGGCGAAGGTAGGTCTCGGCGAGGTCGTCCCGCTCCCAGTCGCGGCCGATCACCTCCTCCAGCGTGAGCAACTCGCCGGCGCCCTGGATCTGCGGGTGCGAGGCCAGGATCTGCTCGACCAGCGTCGTGCCGGAGCGGGGCATGCCGACGACGAATATGGGCATTTCGGACGGATCGCCGGCCCCCGCCAGTTCGCTTAAGCGCTCCGCCGGCAGGCCCTCGGCGATGGCCGCCAGCCAGGCGATGTCGGCCTCGGCGTCATAGGCGAAACTGGCGCGCTTCATCCGGTTGGCGACATCGAGGTGGGCGAAGGCGCGTTCGGCGTCGCCGACGTCCATCCAGGCCTTGCCGAGGGCGAATTCGAGCAGGATGCGATCGTCCGCGCCGAGGCGTCTGGACGCCAGCAGATCCTCCATCCGATCGATGTCGGGGTCGCCCTTCGCGTAGGTCTTCAGGTCGCCGCGGACGTGCCAGGCGGACGCCAGGGTCGGGTCGATCGCCAGCGCCCGGTCCACGGCCGCCCGCGCCTCGTCGGTAACCCCGAGCTCCTGCAGCGCCACGCTGAGTTCGAGATGGGTGCCGGCGACGTTGGGTTTCAGCTGCAACGAGCGGCGATAGGCGGCCACCGCTTCCTCGGTGCGCGTCAGGTTCTGCAGCGCGACGCCCAGGTTATAGTGCGCCTCGGCGACATCCGGCTCCAGCGCCAGGGAGCGGCCGATCAGGCTGACGGCCTCTTGGTTGCTCCCGCGCTGGGCGGCGATCATGCCGAGCAGATGCAGGGCCTGGGCGTGATCGGGCGCGGCGCGGAGGATCAGCCGATAGCCGCGCTCGGCCTCGTCCAGCCGGCCGGCCTGGTGCAGCTGCAGCGCCGTCGCCAGCGTCCGCTCGGCGGACGCCGGTCCGGGTCGGCTTTGCCTGTCGCTCATGCAGCCATGTCCGGTGGACTTCCCAGTGTTGATCCCAGCTTGGCCGGACGTCGGCTTGCCATAGGATCGTCATCCTATCCGAGGAGTTTCGATGCGCGCCGTTCGTTTTGCCGCCTTGCTGCTCGTCTTGACGGCGGCGCTGTCGCCAGTTGCAGCCATCGCCGCGCCCGGCGCCCATGGCGAAATCCTGTGGGACAGCTACGGCGTCGGCCACGTCTATGCGCAGTCCGAGCCCGGTCTCTTCCGTGGCTACGGTTGGGCGCAGGCGAAGAGCCACGGCGACCTGTTGCTGAGGCTCTACGCCGAGGGCCGCGGCCGCGCCGCCGAGATCTGGGGTCCGTCGGAGCTGAAGAACGACCGCTGGATGGCGCTGAACGGCGTGCCCGAGCGCACCCAGGCCTGGCTGAAGGCGCAGTCGCCGGCCTTCCGCGCCGACCTCGAGGCCTTCGCCGCGGGGATCGACGCCTACGCCGCCGCCCATCCGGAGGCGCTGTCGCCTGAGGCCAGGCAGGTGCTGCCGGTCAGCGCCGCCGACGTGATCGGCCATTCGCTGCGGCTGTTCCAATACGTCTACCTCGCCCCGCCGACGATCGTGGATCACCTGCCGGGTCCCTCGGCCGAGCCAACCGCCGCGCCGCACGAGGGCGCGGGCAGCAACGGCTGGGCGATCGCGCCGTCGCGTTCGGCCAGCGGCCACGCCATGCTGCTGATGAACCCGCACCTGCCGTGGCCGGCGGGCTGGTCGACCTATTACGAGGTGCAGCTGCGCGCGCCGGGCCTGGCGCTCTACGGCGCCTCCCAGGTCGGCCTGCCGGTGCTGCGCTTCGTCTTCACCGACTATCTCGGCTTCACCCAGACCGTCGACGACGTCGGCGGCGTCACGCTCTACCGGATCAAGACCGCGCCCGGCGGCTATGAGTTCGACGGCAAGGTGCTGCCGTTCCGGACCGAGCAGCACGTCATCCGCATACGCCAGCCCGACGGATCGCTGACCACCGAGACTTTGGACGTGCGCTCCACCGTCCACGGACCGATCGTCGCCGAGGCCGACGGCGCGCCGATCGCCATGCGCGTGGCGGGCCTCGACCGGCCGTTCGCGCTCGAACAGTACTGGCGGATGCAGACGGCGCACGATTTCGCCGGCTACCAGCGGGCGCTCCGGATGCAGCAGGTGCCGAGCTTCAACGTCATCTACGCCGACCGCGACGGCCACATCCAATATCTGTTCAACGGCCTGGTGCCGAAGAAGCCCGGCCGCGATCTCGCCTACTGGTCCGGCCTCGTGCCCGGCGATCGCGCCGATACGCTGTGGACGTCGTATCTGAGCTACGACGAGCTGCCCAAGGCCACGGATCCGGCCGGCGGCGCTGTGCAGAACTCCAACGACCCGCCGTGGGACGCCGCCTGGCCCGCCGTCCTCGATCCGAAGCCCTACGCCGGCCTGATCACGTCGAAGTCGATCAGCCTGCGCATGGCGCGCGGCGTCCGAATGCTGTCGGAGAAACCGAAGATCGGCTTCGACGACCTTATCGCGATGAAGTGGTCCGACCGCTCCGAACTCGCCGACCGGGTGCTGCCGGACCTGGGCGCCGCCGTGAGCCAGTACGGAACCGATCTCGCCAAACAGGCGATAGCGGTGCTGGACAAGTGGGATCGCAACACCCTGTCGGGCAGCCGCGGCGCGCTGCTGTTCCTGGACTGGGTCGACCGGCCGGGCGCGGCCAACGGCTATGTGGCGGCCGGCTTCGCCACGCCCTACGCCCTCAGCGACCCGCTCACCACGCCCGCCGGCCTCGCCGATCCCAGGGCCGCGGCCGACGCCCTCGACGCCGCGGCGCGCGACACGCTGGCGACCACCGGGGCGCTCGACACGCCCTGGGGCCAGCGCATGCGGATCAAGCTCGGCGACGAGGACCTGCCGGCCAGCGGCGGCCCGGGCCGGCTCGGCGTCTTCGACGTGATCGATTTCAACCCGCCCGCGGATGGCCGCCGCACCGCCGATTTCGGCGACACCTTCATCGCCGCGGTCAGCTTCGATCGCCCCACGCGCGCCAAGGTGCTGCTGACCTACGGCAACGCCTCGCAACCCGGCTCGCCGCACCTCTCCGACCAGGCGCCGCTGCTGGCGTCACACACCCTGCGCGACGCCTGGCTGACCCGCGCCGAGGTTGAAGATCACCTCGAGAGCCGCGATAGCTACTGACGGGTCTCGCACGGAGGGCGGTCGATGCACTGGAATGTCTGGCTGGCGTTCGTCGCGGCCTCGTTCGTGATTGGCGGGATTCCCGGCCCGGCGGTGACCAGCATCGTCGGCTACGCCCTGGGTTCGGGGCGCCGCACGGCCCTGGCCTCGGTGGCCGGGATGTCGGTGGGCAGCCTGATCGCCATGAGCCTGTCGTTGGCCGGCGTAGGCGCGGTGCTGCGGGCCTCGTCGCTGGCGTTCATGGCGCTGAAGTGGGCCGGCGCGGCCTATCTGATCGTCATGGGGGTGATCACCATCGCCCGCAGCCGCGGCGCGGCGAACGCCGCCCCGCCGCCGCCGATCCGGCCCCGCATCGCCTTCGCCAGCAACATGGCCCTGGGCGCCTTCCACCCGAAGACCATCGTCTTCTTCATCGCCTTCGCGCCGCAGTTCATCAGCCCGCATGGCGACTATCTCACCCAGGCCGCGATCCTGGTCGCCACCTTCTGCGCGGTGGTCAGTACGACCGACACCGCCTACGCCCTGGTCGCCTCCCACGCCTCGCAACTGCTGCGCAAACCGAAGGCGATGCTGTGGTCCAAACGCGCCGGCGGCGGCGTGCTGATCGCAGCGGGGGTTGCCACGGCGGCGGCAAGAACCTGAGGAGGGTCACCGCCCCCGCCATCCGTCCAGCGCGGGTCCGAGCGCGTCCTTCAGCGGCCCCAGCCACGGCTCGAACTTGCGCCACTGGTCCAGCCCATCTCGGAAGATCGGACGGCGGACCTGTTCGGAGCTGACCGTCCGCACCGCGCGGTCGTTCTGGTGGAAAGCCAGGCAGGCCGGCTCGAACTCGAGGCCGCAGTGCGCCAGCAGGCGGCGCACCTCGGCCTCGGTGTCCTCCACCATGTCCTCATAGATCACTCGGTGGACGCGGCCGGGCAGCACGGCGTCGAAGTGGTCCATCAGCGCCACATAGTCGCGGTAGTAGCGGCCGAGGTCGGCGAGGTCGTAGGTGAAGGCTTGCGCGTCGGGGAAGTGCTGCTTGAACGCCGAGACGCAGGCGCCGCAGGGATGGCGGCGGGCGTCGATGATCCGGGCGCGCGGCAGGATCAGCTGGATCAGGCCCAGGTGCTGGAAATTGTTCGGCATCTTGTCGACGAAGAAGCGCCGCCCCAGGCGCCGGTGCGGCCGCGTCGCCTCGATGAACCGTCGGCCGAGCGCGGCGGCCTCATCGCCGCCCAGGGCCGCGAGACAGGCCGGGTAATCCGGACCGGACCAGCCCAGCTCCCGTGCGATCAGTCCGATGTCCGGCAGCTCCATCGTGCCTTCCACCGCCGAATGGCTGGCGAGGATCTGCTCGATCAGGGTCGAGCCCGACCGGTGCAGGCCGACGATGAAGATCGGATCGTCGGCCTCGGCGCAGAAGTCGCGGCGCGCGGCCAGGAATTCGTCGGAGAAGGTGCTGACGCACGTCTGCACATAGGCGGTGAAATCCCGCGCGTCATAGGGTGTCTCCGCGCGCCGCAGCGCCGCGCCGCGGGCGTAGCTGGCGAAGGCCGCCGCCGCGTCGCCCGCCGTCTCCCGCGCCCGGCCGAGGGCGAAGCAGAGGTAGGCGCGGTCCCTCGGCGCCAACTGCGGCCGCTCGACCTCACGGGCCATCGCCGTGATCTCGTCCGCGTTGAGCGGCGTCTGCAGATTAGCGAGCCCGAGGTAGGCCTCGCCGAGCGCCGGACCCAACGCGATGGCGCGGCGATAGGCGGTGGCGGCGTCGTCGCGGCGGCCGACGGTCCGGAGCATGTGGCCGTAGTTGAGCCAGAGCAGCGGCTGGCGGCCATGGGCGGCGAGCAGGCCCTCGTAGATCGCCAGCGACCGCTCGAAGTCCCCCACCAGCTCCAGGCTGGCGGCCGTCAGGTTGCCGTAGGCCGGATTGGCGGGATCGGCGGCGAGCAGCCGCTCCAGCTCGGCCGCCGCCCGGGCGCCCTTCTGCTGGTGGAAAAGCGCGCCGGCGTAGGCGAAGCGCGCGCCGTCGAGACCGGGCTCTAGTTGCAGGCAGCGTGCGAGCAGCGCCTCGGCGTCGGCGAAATGGCCGTCGCGGGCGCGGATGTCGGCCAGCATCTGCAGCGCGGGCGCATCGTCGGGACGTGCGATCAGGCAGCGCCGCAGCGTCTGCTCGGCTTCGGCCAGCCGCCCGGCGAACAGGGCTTCGGCCGCCGGCTTCAGGCGCGGATCGCGCACCAGCGCGCGCCGATGCTGCGCGAAGGCGGCCTCGGCGCCCGCGTTGTCGCCCTCGTCGAACAGCGCCTCGCCGAGCGCCCGCCAGGCGTCGGCATGGTCGCGATTGAGCGCCGTCGCGCGCCGCAGCGCCTCGATGGCGTCGCGCGCCTGATCCGTGCGGGCCAACGCCATGCCAAACTCAAACTGGGTGAGCGCGGCCTTGGGATAGGCGTCGGCGAGCGGCCGTAGGATCGCCAAGGCGCCCACAGCATCGCCCTGGCGCCGCAGCGCCGAGGCCAGAATGAGGGCCGCCCTCGGATCGCGCGGCGCCCGCGCCAACGCCGCGCGCGCCTCTCGCTCGGCGGACGCGGCGTCGGTGGCGAGCAGGCCCGCGGCCCGGTCGATCGCCTGGTTCAGAGAGACGGAAGGCGCCTCGGACATCGCCGCAACCTAGCACATCCGAGAATAGCGGGGCTGGGGTTGGGTCGGGCGAATCTGCGCCCGACCCGCGCCGCCGGGATCAGAACGTGAGGGTGACCCGCCCGTAGTAGTAGCCGCCGTTGATGCCCCAGGGCGCGAACTCGTACGGCACGTTGAACACCAGGCCGTCATCCGCGGGCTGTCCGCCGATCACCGGCGCCCTCGGCGGGAAGGTGTTGAAGAGGTTGTTGGCCCCCATGTCGAGCTTGAGGTTGCTCGTCACCTTGTAGCCGATATCCAGGTCCATGATGAAGGTGGTCGGGATGCTTTCGGTAAACGGGGTGCCATTGACGGGGTTGACCGACAGTTCCGACTCCGGTCCGTAGACGCTGCCCCGCAGGTTGGCGCTCCACTTATCCAGCGTCCAGTACGCCTGCATGATGACCTTGAACTCAGGTGTTTCGTCGGTGAGTTCGGCCTGTCCGGCCGGCGTGATCAGCGTTCCGCCCGCAACCTGTCCGAGGGACGCGCAGAGCTGGGCGGAATCAGTACCATTGTTTGGATTGAGCGCCGCAGCGTCGCATTCCGCCGCTGCGGGTATCGAGTCGATCTTGGTGAACTTGGTGTGATCGTAGTTGAAGCCCAAGGTCCAGTCCACGTGGCCGTACTGGTCGAAGTCGCTCGCGTAGTTGGCCGTCAGATCGACGCCCACCGTGTTGGTGTCCGCCGCGTTGGTGAAGGTGGCGATGCCGACCGAGCGTAGCGAGGACTGGATCGCCACGCCTCTGTCGGCGATGGTGGTCAGGATAGCCGGGTCGAGGGTCAATCCCTGGTCTATGCCGTCGAAAGAGTTGGTCACCTCGATCCGGTTGTTGAGTTGGATGTCGTAGGCGTCCACCGTGATCTGCATGTGCTCGATCGGGTGGGCGACGAAGCCCACGCTGTAGTTGATCGACTTCTCCGGCTTCAGCGGCTGGAACCCGGCGGCCAAGGCGCCGGCGCTGTTCGGCGGCAATTGCGCCTCGGCGGACGTCGGGCTGACGTTGGTGCCGGAATAGTGCTCTTCCTGCAGCGTCGGCGCGCGGAACCCGTTGCTCACGGTGCCGCGGATGGCGAACTGCGGGTTGAAGTCGTACCTGGCGGTGAACTTGCCGACCGGCGCCCCGCCGAAGTCACTGTAGTGCTCGTATCGGCCGGCGAGGTCGAAGTGCAGGTTCTGGATCGGATCGGCCGCGAGGTCGACGTAGACCGCATAGTTGGTGCGCGAGTAGTTGCCGGCGTCGAGGTTGGAATAGCCAGCAAACGACTGCACGCCGCCGTCGACATAGGCCGAGGGCTCGCCCGCCGAAAGCGTGAAGGTTTCGCGGCGGAATTCGCCGCCGAAGGCCACGTTCAGCGGGGACGCGAGGAAGCCGGTATCGAACGACTTGTCCAAATCGAGGTTCGTCGTCCATTGCGTATCGTCAAACGAGCCGTCGTAGAAGTTCGTCTGCGGCGCCAGCTTTGCCGGCGACTCGGACTGAAGCTGCGCGAACAGCCCGTTGTTTTCCGTGTCGACCACGTAGACGCCGACATTGTCCTCGCCGTAGGTGGTGGCGAGGTCGTAGTTCCAGCCCGCGAGCTTACCCTTCACGCCGCCGGTGAACGAGCCGTCGAGTTCCTTGATCTCTTCGAGCGGGTCGAAGCCCGTCGGGTACGGCAGAACCAGCGTGCCCGCTCCACAGTTCGGAGCGGGAGTCCCATCGATGACCGCGCCTGGGATGATGACGCCCCCGGCCCCCGTCGTGGCGGTGCAGCCCTCGACGCGGTCTGGCGGGCGATAGTTCTCATAGTGTTCGGCCAGCCGGTAACCCGCGGTCCCGAAGCTGTAGACCTCCAGGTCCGGCGAGATGTCGTACCCCATGTTGTATTCGGCGTTGTAGAGATTGAACTCCGGGTCGCCGACGACGCGGTTCTCATTGGGG
>Ga0302311_10006862_pt1 | contig 11697 bp, 9 predicted proteins | sample III_Palsa_N1_3_FD_200449 | JGI IMG/M metagenome (GOLD analysis project Ga0302311, IMG submission 200449) | Peat permafrost microbial communities from Stordalen Mire near Abisko, Sweden - III_Palsa_N1_3 | ecosystem: Environmental > Terrestrial > Soil > Palsa > Peat permafrost | place: Sweden...
TGCCGGGGACGTGGGAGACGAAGCGGCCAGCTTCCAACAGATGCTGTGCGATTCCTTTGCCGACGAAGATGGTGTTGTTGTAGACCATGCTGTTCTGGACAGCACCACCGAAGCTGACGATGCGGGCTTTGTCGTTTTCGCTCAGGTTGTAGCGGACGATGGTACCGCTGTTTTCGGCGTGCTTGCGGGGGTCGTTGACGATGTTGGCCATGCCGCCGTTGTTGTCGTGGCTCCAGTTGTATTCGATGATGGTGCCCTGCGCGCCGTCGTCCGCGTCGAAGGCTCCGTTCTCTCCGCCGCCCTGGTGGACTCCGGTGAAGGAGACCTCGTTTTCGCGGATGATGGTGTCCTTGGAGCCGACGATACAGATGGCGTTGCCGTGGGTGCGGGCGGAGGCGAAGCGAATGATGTTGTGGTCGATGGAACCGGCCTCGGTGGAACGCAGGAAGATGGCGTTGCGGCCGGTGTCGAGGATGGTGGTGCCGGTGATGCGGACGTTGGTGTTGAGTTGCTTGGTTTCGATGTCGTCGTCTGGGTCGCTGGAGCCGCCATCGTGCTTGATGTGGAACCATATTCCCTGGCCGTCGACGTGCTCGACTGTGCAGTGGTCGATGAGGAGGCCGTCGAAGTGGGCGGGCTTGCCGTTCTTGCCCCAGGCCATGATGCCGATGCCGCCGGAGCTCTTGGAGCCGACTTCGCCGTTGACGTCGCTGACGGCCACATCGATCAGGCTGATGCCGGACGCGACTCCGGCGGCGGAGACGTGAATCATGATGCCGTTGCGGATGCCCACCGTCTTGCCGTGGTTGGTGACGGCGAGGCCGCGGAGGGTCCAGTAGCTGATCTCGTTCAGCATGATGGTTTCACCGGCGCCCTCGCCTTTGAGGAGCGGCTTGGCGCCATTGCCGTAGGAGCTGACTGTGATGGGAGAGCCAGTGGCGCCGCTGCCGTGCGGGGTGAGAGTGCCGGTCCAGGATTGGCCGGCGTGGAAGAGGATTTGGTCGCCGGGGGTGAACTTGTGGTCGTTTACTTTGGCGAGCGACGACCAGGCTTGTTCGGGGGTGGTCCCGGTTGAGGTGTCGCTGCCCTGCGTGGCGTCGATATAGAAGGTCGTCGCTGCGAAGGACTGAAGCGGCGAGATGAGGCAGAGTGCGAGAGGTAGGAGGAACAATCTGGTTCGCAGCATTGCTTCCCTCTTATGCGGCTGCTGGTTCGGGTTCTTCGGTCTTGGGTGGCAGCGGCTCGGCCTTGATAGCTTTGTTGTTGCGGGTGGCGAACATGACCAAGGCGCCAACGATTACAGTCCCGAGGGCCGCGACCTGGGCGTTGGACATGGTTTTGTCGAAGTAGATCTTGGGGTTGATGCGGACGAACTCGACTAAAAACCGGCCAATACCACTCAACACCAGGTATTCGCCAGTGAGGAAGCCAAGCGGGAGGGGTTTGCCGCCGCGCTTCCACAACCACCAGCCGATGGCGAGCGCGAAGAGCAGCTCGTAGATGGGGGTGGGCTGGACGAGGGCGTCGGGCGGGTTGGGCGGGACGAGCGCCAGCTTGGCCATGTGGACTCCCCATGGGAGAGTGGTGTTGATGCCGTAGTCGCCGTCGCCGGAGGTGAGGCAGCCGAGACGGCCGACGCCGTAGCCGATGGCCGCGGCGGGGGCGGCGAAGTCCAACATGCGCATGGCGGCTTTGCGGCCGGTGAGGCCGTTGGGTTTGGCGAGGTGGCCCTGAATCATGAGCATGGTGACGCCGGCGAGGAGGCCGCCGAACCAGGCGAATCCGGCCTGGAACCAGTGCAGGAAGCCGAAGAGGATATCCACAGGGTGATGCCAGGTGGGGAGCATGATCTGACGCCAGGCCAGGGCCATCTCGTGGGTGTTCTGGAGTTCGTGCCAGGCCTTAGCGCCGAAGATGCCGGCGAGCGTGACCAGGGCGACGATGCCGAGTGCGTCGGCGTCTACGCCGTTGCGGACGAAGTTTTTGTGCAGGACGACAGTTGCGCATACCGCCGCGAACCAGAGAAGGAGGCCGAAGGTGCCGATGTGCATCGAGCCGATATTGATGAAGGGATACATGTTGACTTCAGTATATCGGGCCAAGGGCGGCGGGGTTTCGCCGGGGCGGGCTGGAGGGGGAAAACCACACGTTTTCCTCAGCGTGTTTTCGCGCTAACCTGAGCCAATGCCCATGAATGTGCCCGACTTTGTGCCGCCCGGAACGATGGAAGTGCTTTTCTCGAAGGAACAGATAGCCGAACGCGTGAAGGCGCTGGGTGAAGGGATATCCGCAGAGTACGCTGGAGAGTCGATTGTTCTGATCGGCGTGCTGAAGGGCGCGGCGATCTTTCTGGCCGACCTGGCGCGGGCGATCACGGTGGACAACACGTTCGATTTCGTGGCGGTGTCGAGCTACGGACGGGCGAGGGTCTCGTCCGGCGCGGTGAAGCTGATCAAGGACATCGACAACCCGATCGAGGGGCGGCACGTGATTATTGTCGAGGACATTCTGGATACCGGGTTGACGCTGAACTATCTGCGCGACCTGATGCTGCAGCATAAACCGGCGTCGCTGAAGATTGCGACGTGCCTGGATAAGCCGGAGCGGCGGCTGGTGCCGATTGAGGCAGATTATATTTGCTTCAAGATTCCGAACCGGTTTGTGATTGGGTATGGGATGGACTATGCGGAGCGGTATCGCGGGGTCGACGATATACGGCTTTATCCCGAGACGCCGCCGGGACACTAACGACAGAGAGTAGAAGGTAGAGAGTAGAACTTGGGGCGGCTTTCTATGCTGTGGCTTTGCTGCGGACGCTAAAATACAGGCATGGGCTCAGCCACACATATCTCTTCCTCCACAACACAGATTGTTCGGCCTGCGCGTAGTTTGCGGGGGTCTATTACGCTGCCTGGGGACAAGTCTATTTCGCACCGGTATGCGATGCTGGCTGGGTTTGCCAAGGGCGTGTCGCGGCTGACGAATTTCTCTACAGGTGCCGATCCGCATAGCTCGCTGGGGTGCATGGAGGCGATGGGGGCGAAGGTTTCGCTGGAGGGAGCGGCGATCTCGGTGACCGGGACGGGCGGAGTGCTGCTACAGCCTGTGGGCGATCTGGATTGTGGGAACTCGGGGTCGACGATGAGGATGCTGGCGGGGTTGGTGGCCGCGCAGCGCGGGGTGTACCGGTTTGTGGGCGATGAATCACTGACGGTGCGGCCGATGGAACGGATACGCAGGCCGCTGGAGGCGATGGGAGCGCGGATTGCGCTGACGGAGGGCCATGCGCCGATGACGGTGCGTGGCGGGGAGTTGAGAGCGATTGATTTTGAGGCGCCGATTGCGAGTGCGCAGGTTAAGACGGCGGTGTTGTTTGCGGGGTTGCAGGCCAGTGGCACCACTTCATTTGCTGAGTCTGTTCGCACGCGCGATCATACCGAACATGCGCTGCGGGCGTTTGGGGTGGAGTTGGAGCGGCGCGGGGAGCGGGTGTATATCGAGGGCGGACAGAAGCTCAAGGCCATTGACGCGAGCGTGCCGGGAGACATGTCTTCGGCGGCGTTTTTTCTGTGTGCTGCGCTGCTGTTTGAGGACTCGAATTTAGTGCTCGATCTGCTGGGCATGAATCCTACGCGGGCGACGTTGCTGGATGCGATCAGCGCGATGGGTGGGACGATCAAGGTGCTGGATGTGCAGGAGCAGCACGGCGAGATGAGCGGGACGATCCAGGTGAACTGCGGGCCGGGCGGATTTAGGGGCATGGAGATCGGCGGGGCGCTGTCGGCACAGTTGATCGACGAGCTACCGGTGATTGCGGCGGTTGGACCATATAGCCGCGATGGGATTCGGATTCGGGATGCGAAGGAGCTGCGGGTGAAGGAGTCCGACCGGATTGCGCTGGTGGTGAAGAACCTGCGGGCGATGGGCGCGGAGGTGATTGAGCATGAGGACGGTATGGATATTCCTGGCGGGCAGCGGCTGCATGGCGGGGTGATTGATTCGGGACTGGACCACCGGATTGCGATGGCGTTTTCGATTGCCGCGTTGCGTGCCGAGGGTGAGACGGAGATTCATGGAGCGGAGGCGGCGAGCATCTCGTTTCCGGAGTTCTTTACGTGGCTGGATGAGTTGGCTGTGCGTTAGGCTCGCCAGGCGAAGCTGCGTGGCGGATAGAGGGCCAGCAGTTCGTGCAGGTTCTGCTCGACTTCAGGGACGTCTACTTCGTCGATGATGTAGCCGGGCGTCTGCGCGGGCATGTCGGCGTTCTTGAGGATGCGGGCGCGGGGATTTCCGAGAGGCAGCCATTCGACGGGCGGGGACCATGCGGGTGCGAGGATGACCATGGGGACACGCATGGCGCGGAGCAGATGCATAGGGCCGGTGTCGAGCGTGAGCGCTACGTCGGCGAGGCCCATGAGGGCGGCGAGTTCGAGCAGGCCGGTGCGACCGGCGACGCTTGTAGTGGCGAAGGAGAGGCCGGTGCGAAGAGCTTCGATAGCGGGCGACTCGGAGGCGGAGCCAACGAAGACGATCTGCATGTTGTACTGACGGTGCAGGGTTTCGGCGACTGCGCGGAAGCGTTCGGCGCGCCAGGATTTTAGCTGGGTGGGGCTGGTTTGCGTGACAAAGATCGCGATGGGCAGGGACGGGTCGATGCCCTCTGCGGTGAGCAAGGCCTGGGCCTGGAGCAGATGCTGTGGCGACGGAAATACCTGGGGTTCGATCAAGCCGGGATTGGCGGCGAGCGCGAGGGCCAGCGCTGTGCCATGGCCGAGCGCGTCGAGGATGCGGAGGTTGTTGGCGATCTGGCTGAGGCATGGGTCGAAATGAAGCGGCGCAGCGCTGAGGCCTTGCAGGACGGAGAAGCCGACGCGGGTGTGGGCCCCGCCGAGCAGAGCGGCGAGGGAGAGGCGCGAACGCTCGTTGCCGAGGGTCTGGAGAAGGGCGTAGGGCTGGTTGTCGAAGAGCTTCGCGGAACGGAAGGCTTTGATGGCTCCGGGAAGATCGCGCAAGGGGCTGGGCGCGGGTACGAGCCGCTCGAAACCGGGATTGTCGCTGAGGATGTCCAGGGCGAAGCCGCTGGCGACGGCAGCGATGCGTGCTCCCGGAATGGCGGCGTGGAGAGCGGGAATCAATGGGGTCGCATGGATCGCCGTGCCCAGAGCCTGGGGATGCTGAAGCAGGACAAAGTTGCGAATTCCTGAGAGCGGGGTGTGCGTGGGAGAGGCCAGCCGTTCAAGACTTCGAACGGCAGTGGCGGCGAATTGGGTGGCGGATGCGATAGGTGAAGGATATCGCAACGCTGCAAGGATTTACCATGCAGAGAGCGGGCCAGGAGGCGAGCGACGTGGAAGCAAGTAGACCCATCATCATCACCGGAGCGGCCGGGTTTATCGGGCGAAACATCGTTGCGGAACTGAACCGCCGCGGGGAACGCAATCTGATCCTGGTGGATGAGCTTGGCAAAGATGAGAAGTGGAAGAACCTGGTCGGGCTGCGCTATGAAGATATCCTGGCGCCAGACGAGTTGCTGGGCGCGTTGGAGGACGGCGAGTTTGCGGAGGCCCGTTCGGTGATCCACATGGGTGCGTGCAGCGCGACTACCGAGAAGGACGCGGACTATCTGCTGCGCAACAACTATCGCTATACCCGCGCGCTATGCACCTGGTGCCTGGAAAACGATGTGCGCTTTGTGTATGCCTCAAGCGCGGCGACCTACGGCGACGGCTCGCAGGGGTATGACGATGCCGATGAGGTCACGCCGACGCTCGAGCCGCTGAATATGTATGGGTACTCGAAGCACATGTTCGATCTATGGGCTCTGGAGCATGAGCTGTTCGCGCGGATCGTGGGGCTGAAGTACTTCAATGTCTTTGGGCCCTACGAAGACCACAAGGGCGATATGCGCTCGGTGGTGACAAAGAGTTATGAGCAGATACGCGATGGCGGCGTGGTGAAGCTGTTCAAGAGCTACCGTCCGGAGTATCGCAACGGAGAGCAGATGCGGGACTTCATCTATGTGAAGGACGCCGTCGATGTGACGCTGCACTTTGCCCTGCAACCGGCGGAGGCAGTGGGCGGCCTGCTGAACTGCGGGACGGGGACGGCACGGACGTGGGTGGACCTGGTGACCGCGGTGTTCTCGGCGATGGGACAGACGCCGCGAATTGAGTTCATCGATATGCCGGAGCACCTACAGGGGAAGTATCAGTACTTCACGGAAGCCAAGACCGCGAAGCTGCGAGCGGCAGGATATACGAAGCCGTTCCGCAGCCTTGAAGAGGCCGTGCGGGATTATGTGACGAGCTATTTTATTGCGCGTGAAGGCTGAAGCAATGCGGGAAGCGGGAGCGGCGAGAAAGGTGGAGATTGTCCGATGAAGGTCACCCAGGCGGTCTTCGGGGTCTACCATCACTTTGAGCTGGCGCACCAACTGCGGCGGCGCGGGCATCTGCAGAAGATCTACTCCACGTGGCCGTGGGCGCGGCTGAAGCGTGAGGGGCTTCCGCGCTCGCTGGTAAGCTGCTTCCCTTCTCTGCACGCGGCGGACATGTTGCTGGGACGGACGCGGTTTTATCCGGAGAGCGTCTCAGTGCGCGTGAGGGCGTTGACGGTGGTCACGTTCGACCATTGGACGAAGGTGACGATGCCGCCGTGCGACGCGTTTATTGCGATCTCCGGCGCGGGGTTGCTGACCGGACGCAAGGTGCAACGCGATGGCGGGAAGTTTATCTGCGACCGGGGCTCGACGCATCAGCGATACCAGGAAGAGTTGATCGCGGAGGAGTACAAGCGCTGGGGCGTGCTGCCGAGTGTGAGCGCGCCGCATCTGGTGGTGCGCGAGGAGGCGATCTATGCACAGGCCGATGCGATCACGGTGCCGTCGACTGTAGCGAAGCGGTCGTTCGTTGCGATGGGCGTGGCGGCAGAGAAGGTGCATGTGATTCCTTATGGAGTGCGGTTGGACCAGTTTGCGCCTACTGCAAAGCCAGAAGCCGACAGGTTCGATGTGCTGTTTGCCGGACAGGTGAGCCTGCGCAAGGGGATTCCTTATCTGCTGGAGGCGTTCGCGCGGGTGAAGCATCCGCGTAAGAGCCTGACGATTGTGGGAGCTGTGCAGGAAGATGTGCGCGCACTGTTGCCGAAGCTGCCGCAGGAGCATGTGAGCTTTGCCGGGTCGATCGCACAGGCGGAGCTGGCGAAGAGGATGAGCGCCAGTCATCTACTGGTGTTGCCCAGCGTGGAAGAAGGTCTCGCGCTGGTGCAGGGACAGGCGATGGCTTGTGGATGTCCGGTGCTGGCGACGACGGCGACGGGCGCGGAAGATTTGTTTACCGATGGCGTTGAGGGCTTCATCGTCGCGGACCGTGATGTTGCGGCGCTGACGGAGCGGATGCAGCAGGTTGCGGATGATCCTGCGTTACAGGCGAGGCTTAGTGCCGCGTCGCAGGAGCGGGTGAAGCATCTGGGTGGATGGAATCAGTATGGGGATGCTTGGGACAGGCTGCTACATGAGTTGACGGGTTTGCCGCGGGATGCGGATGAGCCGGGTTACATTTTGTAGCGGCTCATGGCGACTACATCTTATATCTGCCCATTTCATCATCGTTGAGGTTTTCGAGCCAGCGGCGGAGGTCTTCTGGGGCCAGTGAGGTTGAGCCACCGCTTGCTTGCCGCGCGTGTTCGAGGAGTTGCTTGCTGACGAAGATGGGGCAGTCGCTGCGCAGCGCGAGGGCGATGGCGTCGGAGGGGCGGGCGTCGAGGGCGACGACTTCGCCGCCCTGGTCCATCCAGATGGTGGCGTGGAAGGTATCTTCGCGGAGTGCACCGACGACTACGCGGGTGACGCGGGCGTTGAGGCCGTGGATGACGTTGCGGAGAAGATCGTGCGTCATGGGACGCGGCGTTGTGGCTTTTTCTATTTCAAGAGCTATCGCGTTGGCTTCGAAGAGGCCGACCCAGATGGGGAGCACGACTTCGCCGGCGAGGTCGTTGAGGACGACGATGGGCATCTTGGTGGAGGGGTCCATCATGAGGCCGCGGATGCGTACTTCGACGTCGGGTTGCGCCGCTTCTTTGGTCTCGGGCTCGGGCTTGAAGCCGGGCAGATGCATGGTTGTTAGTTTACGCCGAGAAGCAGTGATTAGTGGTTAGGAAGTGCGGTGATACGGGCGTTTAGGGCGGCTTGAGCTATGGCGGCGGGTGATGGAAGCGACGGAGTGGATGTCGCTTCGCCGACTAAGGAGCTGGGGAAGACCTGGGTAATGCGGACGTCGATGTAGCTGCCTATTGCGGGTGTTGTGTCGCAGGAAAAGTTGACGGTTTTGTTCTGGGAGGAGCGGCCGGTGATCTGGCCTCGGGAGTTGGCTCCGTGTTCGACCATGACTTCGAGGGTCTGGTCGAGGTGGCGAGCGTAGTTGGTGCGCTGAATCTCGCGCTGGCGGGCGTTGAGGATGGCGAGGCGTTCGATCTTTACTTCTTCTGGAATGCTGTCGTGCATGTGGATGGCCGGTGTGTTGGGCCGGGGGGAATACTTGAAGCCGAAGATGGCGTCGTAGTTGACGGCTTCGAGGAGGGTGATGGTCTGCTCGAAGTCGCGGTCGGTTTCGCCGGGGAAACCGACGATGATGTCGGAGGTTAGGGAGATGTCGCGGCGGGCGGCCTTGGTCCAGGCGATGCGCTCGAGATACCAGTCGCGGGTGTACTCGCGCTGCATGGCTTTTAGGACGTCGCTGCTGCCGGACTGGACGGGCAGGTGAATGTGGTCGCAGAGCGCGGGCATGGCGTCGATGGCGTCGACGATGTCGCGGGTGAAGTGGCGCGGGTGTGAGGTGGTGAAGCGGACACGCTTGATTCCCTGCACTTCTCCGACGGCCAAGAGCAGCTCGGCGAAGGTGCGCTTGTTGCTGGGGTCGCGGTAGCTGTTGACGTTCTGGCCGAGGAGTTGGATCTCGGTGAAGCCTTGTTGGGCGATCATCTGGGCTTCGGCGAGGACGCTGGCTGAGGTGCGGCTGCGCTCTTTGCCGCGGGTGTACGGGACGACGCAGTAGGAGCAGAACTTGTCGCAGCCTTCGATGATGGTGATATAGCCGCGGTGAGGATTGGTGCGGGCGGTGAACTCGGTGTCGAAGGTTTCTTCAGTCTGGCGGTCGTCGAGGCCGGTGATGCGGGTTTCGCCGGCTTCGAGGCGCGCCAACATGCTGGGCAAGTTGCGGTAGCTGGAGGAGCCGACGACCATCGAGACGTAAGGGGCCTTGTCGAAGATCTTTTCTCCCTCCTGCTGGGCGACGCAGCCGAGGACGGCGAACTTTTTGCCTTCGCCCTGGAGTTTCTTGTACTCGTTGAGACGGTGGAAGACTTTTTGCTCGGCCTTATCGCGGATGGAGCAGGTGTTGTAGAGGATGAGGCCGGCGTCGGCTTCGTCGGGAACCTGGGCGTAGCCCTCGCGGAGGAGGGTGCCGACGACTTTCTCGGAGTCGTGGGCGTTCATCTGGCAGCCGAAGGTTTCGATGTAGAAGGTCTTGCTCATGGCAGTTACCAGTATAGGGTGTCTTCCTCAACCCTACTGGGCGATGGTGCCGGGGAGGCGCTGGGTGAGCTGGGCCTGGTAGAGGCTGGTTGGGAAGACCATGGTGCCGGAGGAGTCGATGGCGCCCTGCGGGAGGACGGTGGAGCTACCGGGGGCGGCGGTGGTCTTCTGAGTGCCGATGCAGCCGATGCACCAGTTTTCCGAGCCTGGAGGCTGCTGGATGCCGAAGGAGCCGGCGGTGGAGTTCCAGGCGACGCCCCAGCCGATGGCCCAGCCCTGACCGCTGCCTTCGTCGCCGCGGTCCCAGAGGTTGAGGGTGCCAACATTGCCGCCGGGTTTGGAGCCTACGGTGGTGTTTTCGATGAGTAGGCCGGTGGCCCAGCGCTGGTGAGGCTCGATGCTGTCGTTGCCCTCGAAGCTGCCGTTGCGGAGGACGAGCGGGCCCTGGGTTTCGCTGCTGGTGGAGAAGAAGTACATGTTGTCGGAGATGTCGGAGACGGTGTCCATGAGGATCTGGGTGGCGCCGTTGATGTAGTAGTCCTCGAACTTTGCGTCGTTAGTCTGTGTGACGGTGTGGGTTAGGGCGACGTTGGAAACTGTGATCTGCTTGCCCCAATCTTCGATGTCGATGGCCTGGAGCGGGTCCTGGGCGGTGATGTTGCGTATCCAGCCGTTGAGCACGGCGTAGGTGACGGCTACCTGATAGGAGGCCGTGGGTGGGACGAGAGTGGTGGAAGGGACGGGGGCGATGACGCGGAGGTCTTCTATGCCGACCTGCGAGATGCGGCCGGGGAAGGTGAAGGCTTCGACCGTGGCGCCGGGGACGTAAGTGGCGTTGATGGAGTCGGAGAGGGGCGAGTCGAGGGTGATCTGATTGCCGTTGATGGCGGTGATGATGCGGTCGGTCTGGAACTCGGTGTTAGAGGCGTTGATCCAGTTGCAGGTGCCTCCGCTGGCCGCGCAGCCGGTGGCGTTGGGGTCGATCTCGGCGTTACCGGCCATGTCCATGAAGGCGATCCAGGCGGTGGTGGAGGGGCGGAAGATCATGACGCTCTGCCCTACGGTGTAGACGGAGGCGCTGGAGAGGTCTAGGGTGAGCGAGCCGGCGGGGACGTAGGTGTCGGTGACGGTGGTGGTGGTGCCACCGGTATAGGTGGGGTTCGCGGAGCTGCTGCCGAGAGTGAACAGAGGGTAGGGTGTGGTGGCGGGGGGCATGGTGACGATGGTGTTGGTGGAGGCGGAGGTGCCATCGCCGCTGCCGCGCAGGACGACGCCGCTGGCTGTGAGGGTGAGGGTCTTGCTGACGGTGAAGCTGCCGGGTTCGAGCAGGACGGCTCCGCGGAGACCGGTGGTGGGGTTGAGGGTCATGGCGGAGACGGTGGCGATGGCTGCCTGGATGTTGGCGGTGTCGTCGGAGCCGGAGGGCGAGACGGTGGCTTCGACCGTGGCGGTGGGAATGGCGGTGGCGCCAGCTTCATAGCCCGCGGTGGAGAAGTCCATGATCTTGTCGCCCTGGGTGTCGAGCAGCTTGTAGGTGAGGACACCGGAGGAGTTGTAGTAGACCCACTGGCTGGCTGGGGCGGAAGGAGCGGAGAGCGTGATGGCAGCGGAGGCGGACTTGGTGGGGTCCTTGATGCTGGTGGCGGTGAGGATGACGGCTCCTGCTCCGGGAAGGCCGGCGGGGGCGTTGTAGGTGGTTGCCGCGGTGGAGGAGGCGGAGAGCGTGCCGGGGCCGGTGGTGATGGTCCAGGTGACGCCGGAGTTGGTGGAGTCGTTGGCGACGGTGGCGGTAAAGGGTTGGGTTGCGCCATCGGCGAGGGTTACTGAGGTGAGGCTGAGGGTGACGGAGATTGCGGGTGTCGCAGGAGTGGTGGTCGTGATGGGGGTCGTTGAAGAGGAGCAGCCGGCTAGGAGGGACGCTAATAAGAAGCAGCCAACTGCGGGCCGGGCGTGCGGGAATGGCTTGGCTGGCAATCGGTCTCCTCTGGTGGGGCTTGAGGACGAAGGTAGGTGGTGGGTTGTAGCGATGTCAACCAGCGCGAGGGCTTTCGTCCCACAGAGCAGGACGGGCTAGCCGCGTTCGTAGTGGAAGAGGAGTTCCTGCTCGCTGGCGACGGGGATGCCGTTGCGGGTGGCAGGATGGAAGGTCCATTGCTGGATGGTGGCGA
>Ga0302311_10006865_pt1 | contig 11694 bp, 13 predicted proteins | sample III_Palsa_N1_3_FD_200449 | JGI IMG/M metagenome (GOLD analysis project Ga0302311, IMG submission 200449) | Peat permafrost microbial communities from Stordalen Mire near Abisko, Sweden - III_Palsa_N1_3 | ecosystem: Environmental > Terrestrial > Soil > Palsa > Peat permafrost | place: Sweden...
TGCTCGAGTCCTCCGAGCTGTATCACCGCGCCCAGCACGAGTTCGCCGTGCACGGCATCGGCGTGGGCGAGGTCAAGCTGGACCTGAAGAAAATGCAGGCGCGCCGCGACGCGGTGAGCAAGGCCAACTCCGGCGGCGTCAAGATGCTGTTCCAGGGCAACAAGGTCACCGGCCTGTTCGGCTTCGGCAAGCTGCTCGGCGGCGGCAAGGTCGGCTACACCTCGCATGACGGCAAGCAGGAGACCTACAGCGCCAAGTACATCGTCATCGCCACCGGCTCCGAGCCGGTCAACCTGAAGATCGCGCCGGTCGACAAGGACCGCATCATCGATTCCTGGGGCGCCCTCGAACTCGCCGAAGTGCCGGCCACCCTCGGCATCATCGGCGCCGGCGTCATCGGCGTGGAGCTGGGCAGCGTGTGGTCGCGCCTCGGCGCCAAGACCACCATCCTCGAAGCCCTGCCGGGCTTCCTGCCGATGGTCGACCAGGCCATCGCCAAGGAAGGCCTGAAGCAGCTCACCAAGCAGGGCCTGGACATCAAGTTCGGCGCCAAGGTGCTGGGCGCCAAGGCCGGCAAGAAGGATGTCGCGGTCGAATACGAGCAGGACGGCAAGAAGCAGACCATCAACTTCGACAAGCTGATCGTCGCCGTCGGCCGCCGCCCGTTCACCAAGGACCTGGGCTGCGACGTCGCCGGCGTGCAGCTCGACGAGCGCGGCTTCGTCAAGACCGACGCCCACTACAAGACCAGCGCCGAAGGCATCTACGCCGTGGGCGACGTCATCGGCGGCGCCATGCTGGCGCACAAGGCGATCGAGGAAGGCGTGGTGCTGGCCGAGCAGCTGCACGGCGAGAAGAGCGAGGTCAACTACCGCACCGTGCCCTCGGTGGTCTACACCAACCCGGAAATCGCCTGGGCCGGCCTGTCCGAAGAGCAGGCCAAGGCCGCCGGCCACGAGGTCAAGACCGGCTCCAGCCCCTTCGCCGCCAACGGCCGCGCCCGCGCTATGGAGTCCACCGTCGGCATGATCAAGGTGATCTCCGACGCCAAGACCGACCGCGTGCTGGGCGTGCACATGATCGGCCCTTACGTCTCCGAGCTGGTCATCGAAGCCGTCACCGCGATGGAATACGGCGCCACCACCGAAGACATCCAGCTCACCATGCATGCGCATCCGACCCTGTCGGAAACGTTCCATGAGGCGGCGCTGGCGGTGGATGGGCATGCGATTCACTCCGCCAATAAGCGAAAGCCGGCCTGAGCTTTTGATTATTTGAAATGTCCGCGCCAGGGATGGCGCGGTGCTTGTCAGGACGACAGCAGCGTTTTTGCGGTTCTGTCGCAAACAAAGTAGTCGCGTAACTTATTAGATACGGGTTTAAAACATGGGCCGTGGTCCAAGCATAGAAAACCGCAAGAACGCCGAGGATGCGAAGAAGGCGAAGTCGTTCACCAAGTTCATCCGCGAGATCACCATGGCGGCGCGTGCCGGCGGCGGCGACCCGGCCGGCAATCCGCGGTTGCGCACCGCCATCGACAAGGCGCTGCACAACAACATGACCCGCGACACGGTGGAGCGCGCCATCAAGCGCGGCACCGGCGAGGGCGGCGGGCAGGCGGTCGAGGAGGTGCGCTACGAGGGCTATGGCCCAGGCGGCGTGGCGATCCTGGTCGACTGCATGACCGACAACACCACCCGCACCGTGGCCGAAGTGCGCCACGCCTTCAGCAAGCAGGGCGGCAACCTCGGCAGCAGCGGCTCGGTGGCGTTCCAGTTCACCGAAACCGGCGAGATCATCTTCGACATCCGCGAGGAGCCGGCGCTGGAAGAGAAGATCCTCGAAGTGGCGCTGGATGCCGGCGCCGACGATGTGCAGAGCGAGGACGGTTTCGTCGACGTGCTGAGCACGCCGGCCAGTTTCGAGACGGTCAAGGCCAAACTCGAAGCCGCCGGCTTCAAGCCGATCGAGGCCGAGGTGGTGATGCGCCCGTCCAACCGTGTCGCCGTCAGCGGCGAAGCGGCGGAGACGCTCAAGGGCCTGCTCGACTGGCTGGAAGAGCTGGACGATGTGCAGGAGGTTTACCACAACGCGGATCTGCCGGCCGGTTCGTGAGCAACACGACTTCCCGTCATCCCCGCCCGGGATTGGCGGGAACCCGGTGACCGGGATGTCTAAAATCTCGGCCATCCGCATCCTCGGTATCGACCCCGGTTCTCGCATCACCGGCTACGGCGTGATCGAGTCCGATGGCCCGCGCAATGTCTGGCTGGCCCATGGCCATATCCGTTGCGGTGATGCGCCCATGCCGGAACGCCTGCTGCAGATCTTCAGGGAGCTGGCCGAAGTGATCCGTGAATACGCCCCGCGCGAAGCGGCGATCGAATCGGTCTTCGTCAATCGCAACGTCAACAGCGCCATCGTGCTGGGGCAGGCGCGCGGCGCCGCCATCTGCGCCCTGGCCCACGCCGGCCTGAGCGTGGCGGAATATGCCCCGGCGCAGGTCAAGTCGGCCATCGTCGGGCAGGGGCGGGCGGAGAAATCACAGGTACAGCACATGGTCAAAGCCCTGCTCCAATTGCGCGAGGCGCCGCCGGCCGATGCCGCCGACGCCCTGGCGGTGGCGCTGAGCCACGCCCACCTGCGCAGCGCCCCCGCGGTGCGCTCTGGCAAGAAGCCGGCCGGCGGCCGCTGGACCCTGGCCCAGGTCGCCGCCCTGTCGCGCGGGAGCAAGCCGTGATCGGCCGCCTTTCCGGCATCCTGCTGAGCAAGCAGCCGCCGCACCTGCTGCTCGACGTGCATGGCGTGGGCTATGAAGTGGAAGCGCCGATGTCGACCTTCTTCCGCCTGCCGGCGGCCGGCGAGCCGCTGACCCTGCACACCCATCTGGTGGTGCGCGAGGATGCGCAGCTGTTGTTCGGCTTCGGCTCGATGGCGGAGAAGACCCTGTTCCGCGAGCTGATCCGCGTGTCGGGAGTCGGACCTAAGGTGGCGCTGGCGGTGTTGTCCGGGGTCAGCGTCGAGGAATTCTGGGGCACGGTGCGCAGCGGCGAGACCGGCCGACTGGTCAAGCTGCCCGGCATCGGCAAGAAAACCGCGGAGCGCCTGGTGCTGGAAATGCGCGACCGCGCCGGCGTGGCCAGCGCCGAGGGCACCGTGATCGGGCTGCCGCCGGTGCCGGTGGGCGCCCTGTCCGAGGCCCGCGCCGCCCTGGCTACGCTGGGCTACAAGCCGGCCGAGGTGCAGCGCCTGACCGAAGCGGTGTACAAAGAGGGCATGAGCACCGAAGCCATCATCCAGGATGCGCTGAAGCGGGCGCTGCGCTAGGTTCGGACCTCCATTAAAGGTTCCGTTCGCCCCGAGTGGCCCCCGGCTTCTTGGGGGCCGTATCGAGGGGCCAGCGCCGGTGTCACAATAAGGCCCATGCCTCGATACGCTTTGCTGCGCAAAGCTACTCGGCACGAACGGTTCACCTACAGGGTCAAGCAAAAAACAGATGAGCGTCAGTCCCGGAGACCGCCTGATTTCAGCGTCCGCCGCCGGCGAAGAGGAGCGCTTCGAGCGCGCACTGCGTCCGCGCAAGCTGACCGAGTATGTCGGCCAGCCGGCGGTGCGCGAGCAGATGGGGATTTTTGTCGACGCCGCCCGCAAGCGCGGCGAGGCGCTGGACCATGTGCTGATCTTCGGGCCGCCGGGCCTGGGCAAGACCACCCTGGCGCATATCCTCGCCGCCGAGATGGGGGTGAACATGCGCCAGACTTCCGGCCCGGTGCTGGAGCGGGCAGGGGACCTGGCGGCTCTGCTGACCAACCTGGAGCCGCGCGACATCCTGTTCGTCGACGAGATCCACCGCCTGTCGCCGGTGGTGGAGGAAGTGCTGTACCCGGCGATGGAGGACTACCAGCTCGACATCATGATCGGCGAGGGGCCGGCGGCGCGTTCCATCCGCCTCGATCTGCCGCCCTTCACCCTGGTCGGCGCCACTACCCGCGCCGGGGCGCTGACCGGCCCGCTGCGCGACCGTTTCGGCATCGTGCAGCGGCTCGAGTTCTATTCCATTCCCGATCTGGCTTCGATCGTACGGCGTTCGGCCTCGATCCTGAAAGTGCCGATCGACGAGGCCGGCGCCAATGAGATCGCCCGGCGCTCGCGCGGCACGCCGCGCATCGCCAACCGCCTGCTGCGGCGGGTGCGGGATTTCGCCGAGGTGAAGGGGACGGGCATCGTCAACGAGGACATCGCCGCCGCGGCGATGAAGATGCTGGACGTGGATACCAACGGCTTCGACCTGATGGACCGCAAGCTGCTGATGACCCTGATCGAGCGTTTCGACGGCGGTCCGGCCGGTCTCGACAACCTCGCCGCCGCCATCGGCGAGGCGCGCGACACCATCGAGGACGTGATCGAGCCCTTCCTGATCCAGCAGGGCTACCTGCTGCGCACCCCGCGCGGGCGCATGGCCGGCAAGCTGGCCTATCAGCACTACGGCCTGCCGCCGCCCCGGCGCAGCGAGCCGGACCTGTTCGTCGAATAAAGGCGGAACACGGGCGGAAAAGGGCCGGAAACTGAACCTCGGCGCGCTGCCGGGGTCTTTGTTGCAGCACGGCATCCGGTACAATTACACACAAATTCGCCTTCAAGAGCTTGAATATCCCAGTGTTTGCCTGGCCCATCCGCGTGTATTACGAGGACACGGACCTGAGCGGCGTGGTCTATCACGCGAATTACCTGCGCTTTCTGGAGCGTGCGCGCACCGAGTGGCTGCGGGCCCTGGGTTTTTCGCAGGATCGGTTGAAGGACGAATTGGGCGTGGTGTTCACCGTGGCGGGCATGGAGATCGATTTCCGCAGGCCGGCGCGGCTGGACGACGAGCTGGAAGCGACCGTGGCCTTGGAAGGCCGCAAGCGCGCCAGCCTGAATTTCGTGCAGACGCTGCGGCGTGCCGGCGATGCCGCCGCAGTGCTGACGCAGGCGCGGGTGCGGGTGGCCTGCGTGTCGATGGCGACGTTCAAGCCCTGCGCCTTGCCGGGCCAGATTTTTGCGGCGGTCGAGGACGGCCGCGTACAACATGAATGACAAGAGGGCAGTACCCCGAACATGAACAGCAATATCTCGATTTTCCAGTTGATGCTGCACGCCCACCCGTTGGTCCAGGTGGTGCTGGCGCTGCTGCTCATCGCTTCGGTGCTGTCGTGGACGGTGATCATCTCGAAACGCGCGCTGCTGTCGCGCACGGAAAAGGTGGCTGCCAGTTTCGAGAATCGTTTCTGGTCCGGCGGCACCCTCGGCGACCTCTACGAAAACCTGCGCCGCGGCCGCGAAAAGAGCGACGAGGGTCTGCCCCAGGTGTTCTGCGCCGGCTACGAGGAGTTCACTCGCCAGCAGGGCACGCAGGTCGATGCGGACGATGCGCTGGCCTCGGTGCAGCGCCAGATGCGCGTGGCGCAGACGCGCGAGATCGAGCGCCTCGAAGGTGGCCTGTCGATGCTCGCCACCATCGGTTCCACCAGCCCCTACGTCGGCCTGTTCGGCACGGTGTGGGGCATCATGAACGCCTTCATCGCCATCGGTAACGTCAAGCAGGCCACCCTGGCCGCGGTGGCCCCAGGCATCGCCGAGGCACTGATCGCCACCGCCGTGGGCCTGTTCGCCGCCATCCCGGCGGTCATCGCCTACAACTTCTTCACTTCGCGCGTCGACCGCATCGAGACCCGTTTCGGCACCTTCGCCGAGGAGATGACCGGCATCATCGAGCGCGGCCTGCGCGGCGCCAGCGGCTCGAGGGCGGCGTAGTGCCATCCGTCAACGCCTCCGGCGGGCGCAAGAAGCGCCGCCTCAACGCCGAGATCAACGTCGTTCCTTACATCGACGTGATGCTGGTGCTGCTGGTGATCTTCATGGTCACGGCGCCGCTGCTGACGCAGGGGATCGATGTGCAGTTGCCGCAGGCCAGCGCCAATCCGATCTCCAGCGAGGACCAGCCGGTGACCCTCTCGGTCGATTCGCGCGGACAGATGTTTCTCGACATCGGTACCGATACCAGCAAGCCGCTGGGCGACGACGACGTGGTCAGCCGCGTCACCGCCGTGATCACCCAGAAGCCGCAGACCATGATCCTGGTGCGCGCTGACGGCCGGGTTTCCTACGAAAGCGTGGCCCACGCCATGTCCCTGCTGCAGAGCGCCGGCGCTCCCAAGATCGGCTTCGTCACCGACGGCGCGGCCCCCGACAAGAAATCCAAGCGCAATCCGGGATGACCCTGCAGCCTCGCAATCTCACTCTGGCGGCACTGCTGCATGTCGCCCTGTTCGCGCTGCTGGTGTTCTCGGACATGCAGTGCACGCCGCACATCGAAGCCACGCCGGTGATCCAGGGCGTGCTGATCAATCCATCCGATCTGAAGCAGTTCAAGCCGCCGACACCGCCGACGCCGACACCGCCCAAGCCGGAAGACCAGGATCAAGGGCCGCAGCAGATCGTCAAGGATACGGACGTCGTTGCCGATCAGGCCAAACAGAAGCAGGAAAAGGCCGAGGCCGAGCAGAAGCAGGCGGATGAACAGAAGGCAGCCGAGCAGCAGCAAAAGGACGCCGCGGCCAAGGCCGAGGAACTAAAGCAGCAACAGCAGGCTCAAAAGGAGGCCGAGCAAGCCGAGTTGCTGAAAAAGCAGCAGGACGACGCCAAACGCCAGGCTGACGCAGCGGCTGCCGCCGCTGCTGCAGAGGAGCAACGCAAGAAGGACGCGGAAGCACAGTTACGCAAGGAAGCGGAACAGGAACAGCAGGCTCAGATTGCAGCCATGGCCAAGCAGAAGAAGGCGGAAGAGGCACAGCATGAAGCGGACCGCAGGAAGCGCGAGGCGGCCTTGCAGGCTTCGCTGGGCGTCGAATCGGCAGCGCTGACGCAGGAGATCCAGAACCAGTGGGCGCTGCAGCTGGTCGCGGCGATTACCCAGGTTTGGGCGCGGCCGCCGGGCACGGATCAGAATCTGAAGGCCATCCTATCGATTACGCTGTCGGTTACGGGCCAGGTTCAGTCGGCGAATATCGCCACCAGCAGCGGCGTCGTGGCTTACGACGATTCCCTGAAAAGAGCCGTGTATCGCGCCAGCCCCTTGCCGCTCCCCCAGGACCCCAGTGCGTTTGCCCCCAACGTCAATATTTGTTTCTCGCCGAATCCACGGAACTGTCAATAATGAAAAAGCAAATACTCAGGATTTCAATATTGGCCGGTGTGTTTGCGGCGTTTCCGACTTTCGCCCAGACGCTCAACATCACGGTCAGCAACGACAAGACCCGGGCGCAGCCGATCGCCATCGTGCCGTTCGTGCAGACCGCCGACATCCCCACCGACATCGCCCAGATCATCGATGACGATCTGGCCCGCAGCGGCATGTTCACCACGTTGCCGCGCGTCAGCATGCTGGAAAAGCCCACCGACGTTTCCCAGGTCAACCCGCGCAACTGGAAAGTGCTGGGGATGGACAATCTGGTGATCGGCAAGGTGGTGCCGGGCACCGGCGGCCCCGGCAGCATCAATGTCAGCTTCACCCTGATCGACGTGCTGCATGGCGACACCGCCACGGTGATCATGAACGGCAACGACATCCTCGGCCGCGACAAGGCGCACCAGCGCTCCGCCGCGCATCAGGCCGCGGACATGATTTTCGAAAAGCTCACCGGTATCCGGGGCGTCTTCAATACGCAGATCGCCTATATCAATTCCACCGGCACCGGCAGCAACCGCCGCTTCCAGCTGTTCATCTCGGATGCCGACGGCTATGCCGGCAGCCAGCACACCATCGCCACCTCGCACGAGCCGCTGATGTCGCCGTCCTGGTCGCCGGACGGGCGCAAGCTGGCCTTCGTCGGCTATGACCGCGGCTACTCGGCGATCTACGTGCAGACCTGGGAAACCGGCGAGTTGAAGAAGTTCGTGGGCGAGCGGGGCATCAACGGCGCTCCGGCCTGGTCGCCGGACGGCACCAAGCTGGCGGTGACCCTGTCCTTCGAGAAGAATCCCGATATCTACGTCATCGACGTCAACACCGGCGCGCGCAACCGCATCACCACCGACCCCGGCATCGATACCGAGGCGGCTTGGTCGCCGGACGGCCAGACCCTGGTGTGGGCCTCGGACCGCGGCGGCCAGCCCCAGCTGTACATGGCGCCTTCGACCGGCGGCCCGCAAACCCGGCTCACTTTCCAGGGAGTGCGCAACGAGGACCCGGCGTTTTCACCCGACGGCAAGTGGCTGGCGCTGGTCAATAATGACGGCTCGGGCTACCATATCGCGCTGATGGACTGGCAAACCCGTGCGGTAAAGGTTATCAGCGACGGCTTTATGGACGAGCACCCCCGCTTCGCTCCCAACAGCCAGGTGGTGATTTATACCTCGCAGGGCCCCCGTGGCGAAGAATTGAAAACTGCGACTGTGGACGGACGCGTGCACCAGACCCTGAGTCAGCCGGGGAATGTGCGCGAACCGGCCTGGTCGCCGTGGCCTCCCAGTAATTAAAATGTATTCGTTCTCGCTGTAAAATCATAATTGTGCCCCGTTCCCCGTAAGGAGTTCCCCAATGTCTCAGAAAAATAAGATTCTCGCCGGCGTCGCCGCCGCAGCGTTCGCCCTGGCCCTCGTCGGCTGTTCCTCCGGCGGCGAAACCAAGACCGATGCCGGTCCCGCTCCGGTCACCAACACCCCGATCGCCACGGCTCCGTACACCCCGCCGACGACCTCTGGCAACACCCAGGACCTGTCGGCTCATTCCGTGTACTTCGATTTCGACAAGAGCGACATCAAGCCGGATAGCCTGGGCGTCGTCGCCAGCTGGGCCAGCTACCTGACCGCCAACCCGACCGCCAAGGTGCGCCTGGAAGGCAACACCGACGAGCGCGGCACCCGCGAGTACAACATCGGCCTCGGCGAGCGCCGCGCCAATGCCGTCGCGCAGGCCCTGGAAGCCAAGGGCGTCTCCGCCTCGCAGCTGACCACCGTCAGCTACGGCAAAGAGCGTCCGGTCGCCCTCGGCCACGACGAGGCCTCCTGGGGCCAGAACCGTCGCGTCGACCTGGTTCAGCAGTAAGAGGTAAATCGTGAACCGGCGCGGAGCTGTGAGGTTCCCTCACCCCGCCAATCGCTCCGCGATTGGCCCTCCCCTCTCCCGCGATGCGGGAGAGGGACGGTGGCCGGCGGCGTTCCGCCGCCGGTTCATGTTCTTGCCGCTGTTCGCGGTGCTGGCCCTTTCCGCCTGTGCCACGGATTACGGCGCGCCGATCAATGGTCAGCGCGCACTGAGTCCCGAGGAGCAGCGCCTGCAGGCGGTCGAGAACAAGACCGTCGATCTGAGCCGGCGGCTGAACGCGCTGGAATCCACTCAGAACGGCTCGCAGGCCGATGACATGCGCGATCTGCGCGGCCAGGTGGAGCAGTTGCGGCACGATGTGGACACCCTGACGCAGGCCATCCAGCAGCAGAATGTCGACAACGATGCCCGTTTCAAGCGACTTGAAGGCACCCAGCCTCCGGCCGCGGGCACCGATCCGAATGCACTGGCGGCACCGCAGCCAGGCGCTCCGGTCGTGGCCGTTGCGCCGCCCCCGGTGGCCGTGGCTCCGGCTGCGCCGCCTCCCGTTGCCGTGGCTCCGAGCAGCACCTCGGCCGACGAGGAAGCGATTTACCTGAAAAGTTTCGACCAGCTGCGTGGCGGCAAGTATGACGCCGCCATCGGCGGGTTCCGCAGCATGCTCGGCAAGTACCCCCAGGGTAACTATGCCGACAACGCCTGGTACTGGATGGGCGAGTCGTATCATGTGAAGGGCGACGATTCCAACGCCCTCAAGTCCTACCAATCCCTGTTGCAGCAATTCCCGGCCAGCCCCAAGGTGCCGGACGCGCTGCTCAAGACCGGCGTGATTTACCAGTCGCAGCAGAAGGACGCGCAGGCGCGAGACGCTTACCAGAAAGTGCTGAAGCAGTATCCAAGCTCCAGCGCGGCGGGTCAGGCGCGTACGCGGCTGGCGCAGCTGAAGTAGGCCGAATCGTGAATCTTCCGGCCGTCACGCAGACGCCCGGAACAGCGTCAACGCGTTTGAAGCTCACCGAAATTTTCCTCTCCCTCCAGGGTGAATCCACCCTGGTTGGCTGGCCCACCGTGTTCGTGCGGCTCACCGGTTGCCCCCTGCGTTGCCAGTACTGTGACACCGCCTACGCCTTTTACGGCGGCGAGTGGCACAGCCTGGAGCAGGTGCTGGAGCAGGTGCGCAGCCACGGCGTGCGCCATGTCTGTGTCACCGGCGGCGAGCCGCTGGCGCAGAAGGGCTGCCTGCCGCTGCTCGGCGCCCTGTGCGATGAAGGCTACGTGGTATCCCTCGAAACCAGCGGCGCCATCGACATCTCCATGGTCGATCCGCGGGTGATCCGCGTGGTCGATATCAAGACCCCCGGCTCGGCCGAGGTGGCGCGCAACCGCTGGGACAACCTGGCCCTGCTCAACGAGCGCGACCAGGTCAAGTTCGTGCTGTGCAGCCGCGAGGACTACGACTGGGCCAAGGGCATCCTCGACCAGTACGGCCTGCCGTCGCGCTGCGCCGTGCTGTTCTCGCCCAGCCATGGCCAGGTCAATGCCACCGAGCTGGCCGACTGGATCGTGGCCGACCGCCTGCCGATCCGCATGCAGATGCAGTTGCACAAGATCCTGTGGGGAAACACACCGGGACGTTGATCCTTGAACCCCTCTCCCTCCGGAAGAGGGGCAGGGGTGAGCGACGCGTCATCAACGATAGAGATTGCCACGCCGATGCGTCGCCCCACCCGCCGCTTCGCGTCGGCCTCTCGCGAAGGGAGAGGCGAACCGATGCGCCGAAACTTGCAGGTGAATCATCCATGACCAACTCACCAAAAAAAGCCGTCATCCTGCTCTCCGGCGGCCTCGACTCCGCCACCGTGCTGGCCATCGCCCGCAGCGAGGGCTACGAAACCTATGCCCTGTCCGTCTCCTACGGCCAGCGCCACAGCGCCGAGCTGAATGCCGCCGTGCGGGTGGCGCAGCATCTGGGGGCCAAGGCCCACCAGCAGATGCAGGTCAATCTGGATGCCGTGGGCGGTTCGGCCCTGACCGACCGCTCCATCGCCGTGCCGGAAGCGCCGAGCAGCGGCATCCCGGTCACCTATGTGCCGGCGCGCAACACCCTGTTCCTGGCCCTGTCCCTGGGCTGGGCCGAGGTGCTGGGCGCGCGGGACCTGTTCATCGGCGTCAACGCGGTGGACTACAGCGGCTACCCGGACTGCCGCCCCGAGTTCGTCCAGGCCTTCGAGGCCCTGGCCAACCTCGCCACCAAGGCCGGGGTGGAGGGCGCGAAATTCCGCATCCACACCCCCCTGATCCAACTCAGCAAGGCCGAGATCATCCGCCGCGGCGCCGGCATGGGGGTGGATTTCGCCGAAACCGTCTCCTGCTACCAGGCCGACGGCGAAGGCCGGGCCTGCGGCCGCTGCGACTCCTGCCGCATCCGCCGCGAGGGCTTCGAGGCCGCCGGAATCCCCGATCCGACCCGCTACCAGGCCTGAAAAAAGACCTCATACAGGCCCGGATTGGCCTGAATTGACCCTGAAAACTGTGCCGCCGCCCCGCCAGCGGCTATAATCTGCGGCCCCGCGGCACCCCCTTCTCGATGGGTCGTTAGCTCAGTCGGT
>Ga0302311_10006869_pt1 | contig 11690 bp, 12 predicted proteins | sample III_Palsa_N1_3_FD_200449 | JGI IMG/M metagenome (GOLD analysis project Ga0302311, IMG submission 200449) | Peat permafrost microbial communities from Stordalen Mire near Abisko, Sweden - III_Palsa_N1_3 | ecosystem: Environmental > Terrestrial > Soil > Palsa > Peat permafrost | place: Sweden...
GCATGTCTATCGGCCATTGCAGCAGCGACGCCGGCGTATCCAACCCCACCGCACCGCCGATGCGTTGCGCCTTTCCACCGGCATTGCTGAGCACGATGGCGACCCGTTTCTCGGCATTTGGCTTGCTACGCAGCACAGCCAGCCGGTGGGCGAGCTGCGCCACTCGCTGCACACGCTCCGGGTCGGGAACGTAGCGATGATTTTCCTTGAATGAGATGGGAACGCAGATCACCCGTCCATCGCATTCGGGCAGCGCCACATGCATGGCAGCCTCCGTCGGGCTCAAGCCGCGCGTGGATTCGAGCCATTCGGTGCGTGATGTCCCGCAGCAAATCGCCTGGAGCAGCGGTGCGCCGACGGCCTCGAAAGGCGCGCCATCCGCATCCGGCGGCGCGCGTTCCGGCGCAGTCGATGTGAAGACCGGAAAGCTGACGGTGTTGACGATGATGTCAGGAAACGCCGGCAGAAGGCGCAGCGCCACGGGAATTCCCGCTGCATCTCGGTCGCGCAGCGAACTGGTGAAAATGCCGATGACGGCAAACCCGCGGCCTTCTAACGCGCGCAATGTCATGTCCACGAACTGCAGATTGCCGCTGAGCACGTGGGCGCGATAAAAAAGAACGGCTGCGGTGGGTCTATCGGGCGTGCGGTGGCCGGCCCATTCGACGGCGGTCGTTATCAGCAGATCCGGGTGGTATAGGCCGTGAGCGGGCATGGCTCGCGGTGGCTCGAATCCGGCGGCAAATCCGAGATGCTCAGCGGCCGCATAGCGCAGGGCATGAGTCACGTTCGCTACTCCGCCGGCCATGAAATAAGACGTCAAATTCGACGCGAACTCCGGTCCTATATTGGAAGTACGGGGCAGCATATCCACGCTGCCGCCGACACCGCTGATCACGACCAGTCCCCAACCCTCCCGGTGCGCCAGGCCGATCAGATCGGAGAGTCCGGGCACCGAAGATACCGTGCCGTGGATGCGCACGACTGCCAGCAATTGCGATGATCGGCGCTCGCCGAACAGAGTCAGCAATGCGTCCGGACCGGCCAGGCCAAGCAAGGAATGGCCGGCGACGGCCGGAAAGTCCGACGGCAGTTCGGCGCGCGCACGTTCGAGGGCGAGCAGATCGGTTTCCGCATGGGAGAGCAGCACGAGTCCCGCGGTGACCGAGGCAGCGCCGGGCGAGCCCGCACCCGGCGCTGCAACTTCTGTCAAGCCGGCCAACGCGGCAGGTGCGGCGGGAAAGCCATCGGCGAGGAGTGCCGCGCCGGCATAGGCGATGATGGCGCGGCGCTTGTCCGGGCCGTCGATGGGCGCGAACCAGCGCAGAGTCTCGCCGTAACCTAATCCGACCGCGAACCGCTGGCCCGCCTCACCGCCGCGAAAGACGCGCTGCAATACCATTTGAGCCCCGTGGGGAGCTGCCCCGCGCGCGGCCTGCCAATCCTGCCACGCGGCATCATCATCCCCCTGCGCCTCACCCGGCTGCACTACGTCCGACGGCGCCACGACCAATATGCGGATACGCGACGGCAAACTCAAAACTCGATGCCTGCTTGCGCGCGAACGTGCTGCAGCTTCAACGGATGTTTGACCAGGGTCATTTCAGTCACCAAGTCCGCGCGCTCGATCAATGCCTCAGGCGCGTTCCGTCCGGTGAGAACCACATGAGTCAGCGGCGGCCGCCGGTTGATGCCGGCCAGCACCTGATCCATGGACAGATAGTCCTTCTTCAGGGCGATGTTGACTTCGTCGAGCAGGACCAGGCGGTAATCAGGGTCAGCGAGATACCGCAGGGCAACCTCCCACCCTGACTGCGCCATGGCCTTATCTCGCTCCTTATCCTGTGTTTCCCAGGTGAAACCTTCACCGGTCGCGTGAAAGTGAAGCTGGTCGCCCCAGGGTTCGAAAGCACGCTTCTCGGCGGGCTCCCAGGCCCCCTTGATGAATTGCACTATGGCGACTCGATGGCCATGCCCCAAGCTGCGCAACACCATCCCAAGCGCCGCCGTAGTTTTCCCCTTGCCGGCACCGGTGTGAACGATGACCAAGCCTCGTTCGGCAACGGTTTCGGACATGCGGCGGTCCTGGATGGCCTTGCGCCGCTGCATGCGTTGCGAATACCCCTCGCTGTCGGCTTCATCCGTCATTCGCCCTCCTCCGACACGAAGCTGTCGCACTGCGGATACCCATGGCGCTCACGGCGCACCGGTTTCGGAGACAGCTGAATGGGTTGTGTATGGACCGCCGAAAAGCGGCTCTACGGCAAGGAGCAACTCGCACCGGCTTCCCGTTTCACCCGCCAACTGTATGCTTGGACGAGCACCTGACAACGGCGCCAGGGTAATGCATCGCCCCAGCCGCGACAATAGTCCTCCATTGACAACGCCCCGCTGCAACGTTGTACTAGCGCCCTTGATGGCCTCTTTCGAGCGAAAGAGCGATGAGGGAATGTGGTACGCGTCGAACACTCCGATGCAAACCCACGGCTGCCCCCGCAACTGTAAGCGGTGAGCACTTGCCCTAAGCCACTGATGTCTGTCGCGCAAGAGGCAGGTCGGGAAGGCGGCAAGTTGCAATGACCCGCGAGCCAGGAGACCTGCCATCCCATTGGTCGCATGCTGGGCGGGGTGCCTCGGCAACGGTCGAAGTACTCGACCGCGTGAGAATCGGCATCGGCCGATTCGCACCGATTCCGCACCCCGAGCTTAAATGTCAGGAGCCCTGCGGATGAGCAAGATCGAGTCGGCTAGCCGCGCGACGGTATTAGTGTGTATTACCTGCCGATCCGCTGCCGACGGCACGGATGCGCGTGCCGCCGATACATCCGCCGATGCCCTGGTAGCCGACGAACCACGACCCGGTCTAATCCTGGCTGAGGCCACCGCTGCGGCGGCGGCCAATGCCCCTGACATTTCAGTGCAACGGGTCCGCTGCCTGGGTAACTGCGGCCGTGGATTGAGCGCGGCCATACGCTGCGACAATGCCTGGACCTATGTGTTCGGAGGGCTCGAAGCCTCGCGCGATGGCCTTACCCTGATCGCCGGCGCTCGGTTGCTCGCGGGCGCCGCCGATGGGATCATGCCCTGGCAAGGCCGCCCGGAACCGTTGAAGCGCGGGCTCATCGCGCGCATCCCTCCCCCCAATTTTTCAGGCTCGCCATGAACTCACTGCGCCGCGGCGCCTGTCCCAGTATTGAGGATCCCATGCCCACCGGCGACGGGCTCCTGGCACGGCTGATGCCTCCGGCACCGATGTCTTTTGAGACTTTCATTGCCCTTTGCGATGCGAGTCAATCCCATGGCAACGGCGTCATGGAGATAACGCAACGCGGCAGTCTGCAAGTGCGCGGACTTTCATCAGGTTCCGCGATCCCGTTCGCCCAGGCCGCGACTGCACTCGGCCTGAGGGCTGAAGGCGAACCGGCGATCCTCGCCTCGCCTTTGTTCGGATTGGATGCGCAGGAAAGCGTCGACTTGTCCCTGTTCAGCGCGACATTACGCGCGCAATTGACGCGCGACTCCGGCGCCAAGGCAATCGGTCCGAAGGTCTCGGTGCTGATCGACGGGAATGGCGCATTGCATTTGGATGGCGTATCGGCCGATCTACGATTGCGGGTGGAAAACGCTTCCCGATTCCACCTGAGCATGGCCGGAGATGCCGCGACGTCGGTGAGTCTTGGCTGGGTTGAAACCCATCGAGCGATCCAAGCCGTCGCGCAGGTGCTGACCGCCGTCGCAAGCCGGGGCCGGCACGCGAGAGCGCGGGATCTTGTCAATGACGCCGACATGGACGCACTTCGGTCATCGCTTGCCGGTGTACTCCTCGAGGGACCGCCGCCGCCGCCCAGGCCGCGAGCCGAGCCCATCGGTACACACCGGATGAACCATGGACGGGTGGCGCGGGGCATCGCGCCGGCCTTCGGATATGGCGAAGCCGGCACGCTCAAACGATTGGCCCATACGGCTGCACGTTGCGGCGCCGCTTCGATACGGCCCGCACCGGGGCGCGCCCTGCTCATCATCGGACTGACCCCAGCCGCTGCGGATGAACTCGCGGCCATTGCGGCCGCCGATGGATGGGTGGTACAGCCCGACGATACGCGCCGCCACATCGTCGCCTGCGCCGGCGCGCCGGCCTGCGCATCGGCGGCATTGTCTACGCGCCAGCTGGCTCCGGCCATCGCGCAGGCAGCGAATCTGTTGCTCGATGGCTCGATGACGATTCACGTGTCAGGCTGTGCCAAGGGCTGCGCACATCCCAGTGCGACTGCCTTGACCATCGTCGGGCCCGATCGACTCATCGTGGAGGGGCGGGCCTGCGATGTGCCGCAGGGCGGGATTTCACCCTCGAATCTCATCGCGGGCATGGGGCGCCTTCAGGCAGAGGTATTGCGATCTCGCCTGGCCGGCGAACATAGCGCGGAAATAATGTCCAGGCTCGGCCCGAAGCGCGTGATCGAGTCGCTGGGCGGAGAATTCACGCATGACTGACTATTTGCGTGACGGGACTCTTATCTACGAACGGTCCTTCGCCATCATTCGCGCCGAAACCGATCTATCGCGATTTTCCGAGGAAGAGGCGGATGTGGCCGTTCGTATGGTGCATGCTTGCGGCGCGGTCGAAGCCGCCGAGAGTTTCGTGTTTGCCGACGGGGTCGTCACGGCGGCCCGCCGCGCGCTCGGCGCGGGAGCTGCCATCCTCTGCGACTCGGAAATGGTGAGCCACGGCATTACGCGGGCCCGCCTCCCCGCGCAGAACCCGGTGATCTGCACCTTGCGCGATCCGGCCGTACCGGCGCTGGCGGAGAAACTCGGAACCACCCGCTCGGCCGCTGCACTGGAGCTTTGGGCCGATCGGCTCGAGGGCGCAGTGGTCGCCATCGGCAATGCTCCGACCTGCTTGTTCCGGTTGCTGGAAATGCTCGATGAGACAGCGGCCCGTCCGGCCGCAATTTTAGGAATTCCCGTCGGCTTCGTCGGCGCGGTGGAATCCAAGGAGGCGTTGATCGCCAATCCGCGTGGCGTGCCGTTCATCGCCGTACGCGGCCGCATCGGCGGCAGCGCGATGACGGCCGCGGCCGTGAACGGCTTGGCGAGGGCCGGCCTATGAGCGCTTTGGGACAGCTGCCCCTGGGGAGGCTCATCGGCGTCGGTGTCGGACCGGGCGATCCGGACCTGCTGACATTGAAGGCCGTGCGCGCGCTCGAGAGCGCCGACGTGGTGGCCCATTTTGCGAAAGCCGGAAATGCCAGCAACGCACGCGCCATCGTGACGCAGTTCCTGCGTCCCGGATTGGTGGAACTTCCTCTGCTGTATCCGATCACGACCGAGCAGCCGGCGGACGGTCCTGTGTACCGCTCGGCCATCCAAGATTTCTTCGATACCGCGGCAACCGCGGTGGCCGCACATCTCGAGGCGGGGCGCACCGTCGCCGTTCTGTCCGAAGGCGATCCCTTGTTCTTCGGATCCTACATGCACCTGCATATTCGCCTGATGAAGCGCTTCCCCACCGATGTGATCCCTGGGGTGACTGCGATGTCGGGCTGCTGGTCTGCCGCAGGCCTCGCCATTGCGCAAGGAGACGATGTGCTGACCGTCATGCCGGCCACTTTGAACGAAGCTGAACTCATTCGCCGGTTTCAGCAAAACGACCCGACCGTGGTCATGAAAATCGGCCGTAATTTATCGAAGGTCAGGCGCGCGCTCATCGCGGCCGATCGCCTGGGCCATGCCACCTATGTCGAGCGCGGCACCATGGACAATGAGCGGCTCATGCCGCTGCGGGAAAAGACGGACGATGATGCGCCCTACTTTGCCATCGTGTTGGTTGCCGGCCGGTGGGGCAACTCGTGACCGGGAAACTGTGGGTCATAGGATTGGGACCGGGCAACGCGGGGCAGCTCACCCCGGAAGCATCCGATGCGCTGCGCGCCGCGGACATCGTATTCGGTTATGGCCCCTATCTCGACCGGGTTCCCGAGCGAGCCGGCCAACAGCGCAGAGGGTCTGACAATCGGCAGGAAATCGATCGTGCCGCGCAGGCACTGGCCGCAGCGGCTCAGGGCGCGAACGTTGCCGTGGTATCGGGCGGTGATCCCGGGGTCTTCGCCATGGCCGCGGCCGTCTGCGAGGCGCTCGAATCCGGCCCCGTCGCCTGGCGCGAGCTCGATCTGACCATCCTTCCCGGCGTCACCGGCATGCTGGCCGTCGCCGCCCGCGTCGGCGCGCCGCTGGGACACGATTTCTGCGCAATGTCCCTGTCGGACAACTTGAAGCCATGGCCCCTGGTCGAACGCCGCTTGCGGGCGGCTGCCGGCGCCGGTTTCGTCATCGCCGTGTACAATCCCATTTCGCGCGCCAGGCCGTGGCAGCTGGACAAGGCGTTTGAAATATTGCGCGAGCACCTTCCCGCCGCCACTCCCGTGGTGTTCGGCCGTGCCGTGGGCCGCGCCGATGAACGAGTGCACGTAACCGAATTATCGGCCGCGGAGGGATCCGAAGCGGACATGGCGACCTGCGTCATCATCGGTTCAGCCGAAACCCGAGCGGTGGAACGCCCTCACAAGAGCGCGCTGATCTACACCCCACGATCCAATTCGGTGCCGAGCGCATGAGCGTCTACACGGAGCACCTGATCGAGCCAGGCGATCGCTTCGCTCACATCGCTTACCCGGCGGCCTCCGGGGTCCGCCGGCCTGCGGATCAACAGCACCGGGATGCCGAGGGCTCGCGCGGCGGCGATCTTACCGTAGGTCGCGTCGCCGCCGCTGTTCTTCGCCACCACCACCTCGATGGCGTGCTCGACGAGCAACGCCCTCTCCTCTTCCTGGCCGAAGGGTCCACGCTCCTCGATGTACCGCGCATGCGGCACCGGCAGCGGCGGCTCTACCGGATCGACGCTGCGAATGAGGTAGTGATGCTGCGGAGCCGATGCAAAGGGTGCGATCTCCTGCCGGCCCAGAGCGAGAAATACGCCGCGCGGCGCAGGACCCAAAGCGCGCACGGCATCGCCCGCGTCGGCCACCTCGGTCCATCGATCTCCGGCAACGGCGCGCCAGGGAGGCCGGCGCAGCGCAATCAGCGGCGTATTGGTCTGCCGAGCCGCGCTCACCGCGTTAGCCGACATCATCGCCGCGTAGGGATGGGTCGCATCGATCAGGGCGTATATGCCTGCGTCGCGCAAGTAGTGTGCGAGGCCGGCGATCCCACCAAAACCGCCGCGCCGTACGGGCACGGGCTGCGCCAGAGGCGAGACCGTGCGGCCGGCCAGCGACAAGGTCACGGCCACGTCGGTGCGCGATGCAAGAAGCTGCGCCAGCTGCCGCGCCTCGGTCGTGCCTCCAAGAATCAGGATATGTCTCATGTCGCTCGCTGAAATTACCGACCCTCAGACTGCCGCAGTACCTCCCTGGTTGTCCATCGTCGGGATCGGCGAGGACGGTATCGAAGGACTGAACGCCACGGCACGCGGCTTGATTCAATCGGCGGCCGTCGTCTTCGGAGGCGCGCGCCACCTCGCGCTGGCGGCGTCCTTGATCCGCGGTACTGCGCGGCCCTGGGCAACGCCTTTCGATGGCACGGTAGCAGAAGTGCTGACGCACCGTGGCCGCCCGGTTTGCGTGCTGGCGTCGGGAGACCCGTTCTTTCACGGTGTGGGCAGTTTATTGTCGCGGCACGTGTCGCCTCACGAAACCCTGGCCGTGCCCGCCCCGTCCGCCTTCAGCATGGCGGCGTCGCGCCTGCTATGGCCGCTGCCGCAAACAGTCCTGCTCTCACTCTGCGGCCGTTCGCTCGATCTCATCCGTCCGCATCTGCATCCTGGGACGCGAATCCTGGCGCTTACCTCCGACCAGCATGCGCCCGCACAGCTGGCGCGGCTATTGTGCGACATCGGCTTTGGGCACTCGCAGCTCACGGTGCTCGAATCGCTCGCAGGTCCGCACGAACGCATTCGCGCATCGCGTGCCGACCGCTTCAGCCTCGAGCGCATCGATTCTCTGAACACTGTTGCGATCGAAGTCGCGGCAGCCCCAGGTGCACGCATTTTGCCGAGAGCCGCCGGCTTAGCCGACGATCTTTTCGAGCACGACGGCCAGATCACCAAACGCGAGATCCGCGCCCTGACCCTGTCGGCGCTCGCGCCGCGGCGCGGCGAGCTGCTCTGGGACGTGGGCGCCGGATCCGGATCGGTGGCGATCGAATGGATGCTGGCGGATGTCTCCTTGAATGCCATCGCCATCGAGCGGCGCGCCGATCGCGCCGCGCGAATCAGGCGAAATGCCGCTGCCTGCGGGGTTCCGCACTTGCAGCTGATCGAGGCTGCAGCTCCCGACGCCTTCGAGGGACTGACGCCTCCGGATGCGGTGTTCATCGGCGGCGGCGCGACCGTGCCCGGAATCCTGGACGCCTCGCGAGCGGCATTGCGTCCCATGGGACGGCTGGTCGTCAATGCCGTGACCTTGGAAACGGAGAGTGTCTTGCTGCAATACCAATCGCAGTGGGGCGGCTCTCTGACGCGAATCGAGATTTCGCGCGCCGGGCCGGTGGGCGGCGAGAATGCACGCATGACGGGCTGGCGTCCCGCCCGGCCCATCGTGCAGTGGGCGTGGGTGAAGTCATGATCGCCGCCGGTATCGGCTGCCGCAAGGCGATCTCGGCGGAGCAAGTCGAGGCCGCCCTGCAGGCGGCCCTGCAGGCCGCCATGCAGCGCAATGCTCTCGCGGGCGACCAGCTGAGCTTGATTGCCGCGCCGGCGGTGAAAGGAGCGGAGGCAGGTTTGCTCGCCGCCGCCGCCGCACGGGGACTCCTCCTTAAGTTGATCCCTCAGCAAATGCTCGAAGCAGCCAATTCGCGGACTCTGACCCGTTCTGCGCGGTCGATGGCGGCCATGAATGTGCATTCGGTCGCCGAAGCCGCGGCCTTGGCGGCCGCCGGACCCAACGCCCGGCTGCTCGCGCCGCGGATTGCCGTGGGCCCGGTCACCTGCGCGCTCGCAGAAGGAGAGAATTCACAATGACGGTACATTTCATCGGTGCGGGACCCGGAGCCGCCGATCTCATCACCGTGCGCGGACGCGATATTCTCGCCCGTTGTCCGGTATGTATGTACGCCGGTTCCTTGGTGCCGCCCGAATTGCTGGCACACTGTCCGGCCGGTGCGCGCCTCATCGACAGTGCGCCGCTGACGCTGGATCAAATCGAGGCCCACTATCTCGAGGCCCATGAGGCCGGGCTCGACGTCGCCCGGCTGCACTCGGGCGATCTGTCGATTTACAGCGCGTTGGCCGAGCAGCTGCGCCGCCTGCAGCGTCATGGCATTCCCTACACGCTCACCCCCGGGGTGCCGGCTTTCGCCGCGGCGGCTGCCGTTCTCGGACGCGAGCTCACCGTGCCGGGCCTCGCGCAGAGCGTGGTATTGACGCGCATGCCGGGGCGCGCATCGCGCATGCCCGAAGGCGAGCGTCTGCCGGCGTTCGCGGCCAGCGGCGCGACGCTCGCCATCCATCTCGCAATCCAGGCGCTGGACGCGATCGTCGAGCAATTGACGCCGCACTACGGGGCCGATTGTCCAGTGGCGGTGGTGATGCGGGCCAGCTGGCCGGACGAGCGCGTGCTTCGCGGGACGCTCGGCGACATTCGCGCCAAGCTTGCCGTCGAGCCCATGGAGCGCACGGCCCTGGTGTTCGTCGGCCGATGCCTCGAAGCCGAGAATTTCGAAGAGAGCGCGCTGTATTCGACCGACTACCATCGACGTTTCCGCAACGCCAATGCACTCTGATTCCGCTGCACAGGCGCTCGCTGCATTGCGCGGCACCTATCCTGAGTTCAAGCCCGGCGAGGTATGGCTGGTGGGCGCGGGTCCCGGAGATCCGGGGCTGCTGACTCTCGATGCGTTGGCGGGCCTGATCCAAGCCGACGTGATCGTTCACGACGCGCTCGTCGATGCGCGAGTCCTGGCGCTCGCGCGCAAAGGCGCGCGGCTGCAGTTCGCCGGCAAGCGGGGCGGCAAGCCCTCCATCGCCCAGGAAGACATCAGCGCTCTGCTCGTCGATCTCGCGCGCGGCGGTGAGCGCGTGCTGAGATTGAAGGGCGGCGACCCCTTCATCTTCGGCCGTGGCGGCGAAGAAATCCTGGCGTTGGCGGCAACGGGTGTACCCTTTCGCATCATTCCCGGAGTGACCGCCGGTCTCGCGGCCTTGGCGAGCGCATGGATTCCGGCGACCATGCGCGGCGTCAACCAGGCTGTCATTCTCGCCACGGGTCATGTTTCCGACGACGAGGGAAGCCTCGATTGGGCCGCGCTGGCGCGCACGCGCCAGCCCATCGTTCTCTACATGGGACTGCGCAACATCGGTGCCGTCACCGACGCCTTGATGCGCGGAGGTCTGCCCGCAAGCACGCCTGCGGCCATCATCGCCTCCGCAACCCTGCCGCAGCAGCAGGTGCTGGTATCGAGCCTCGAGCGCATCGCCGCCGAGTCGCAGGCTGCGAATCTGGCCGCGCCCGCCCTCGTCGTCATCGGCGATATCGTGCGCACCCGCCAGCAGATCTTGGACGCGGGCTCGCCATTGCCGCGCACGAGTTCCGCATGCGAAAACTAAAGCTCATCGGGATCGGTGCCGGCAATCCCGACTACATCACCGTGCAAGCCATCAACGCATTGAAGCAGGTGGACGTCGTGTTCGTAACGGACAAAGGCCAAGAGACCGCAGATCTGTTGCGCGCTCGGCATGAGGTCTGCGAGCGATACATGCAGGCACGGCCCTATCGTACCGTGGAGCTTCAGGACCCCAAACGAGACCGCGCTGCGGACGAGTATCTCGCCGCCGTCGCCGCGTGGCACGAGGCACGGGCGGCGTTGTATGAGACGAGCATCCGCGATCATCTGTCCGACGGCGAATGCGGCGCGTTTCTCGTCTGGGGAGACCCGTCGCTGTACGACAGCACTCTGCGCATCATCGACCAAGTGACGGCGCGCCGGACGGTAGAGTTCGACTTGGAGATCATCCCCGGAATCACCAGCATTCAGGCGCTGACCGCACGCCACCGGATCCCCCTGAATCGAATCGGCGAACCCGTCCACGTCACGACTGGGCGGCGGCTGATCGAGGATGAATTGCCGGCCCGGGCCGACGTCGTAGTCTTACTCGACGGCCAATGTGCATTCAAGACACTTCCGGCCGACGACATCGATATCTTTTGGGGTGCGTATCTCGGCACGCCGGACGAAATACTCCTGTCCGGCAGACTGAGCGAGCTGCGCGAACGCATCGAGCAGGTGCGCTCGCAGGCCAGACAACGAAAAGGATGGATCATGGACACCTATCTTCTACGCAAGCGCGGAGCACCTTCGTGCTAGCACCTCCTGTTGACGAAACCGTTCGCGCCGAAGCCTACCGGCGGCTGGATAGACTGACGAAGCCTCGCGGTGCTCTGGGCCGGCTCGAGCCGCTCGCGGCACAGATATGTGCGATTCAAGGCACCCTCGGCATACGCGTCATTCAGCCAACGGGCATCGTGTTTGCCGCGGACCACGGCGTCGCGGATAGCGGCGTCAGCGCCTACCCGCGCGAAGTGACCGTGCAGATGGTCGCGAATTTCCTGCAGGGCGGAGCCGCGATCAGCGTGCTCGCCAAATTGCAAGGTATCGAGTTATGGATCGTGGACGCCGGCGTGAACGGGGACTGCGGC
>Ga0302311_10006876_pt1 | contig 11681 bp, 10 predicted proteins | sample III_Palsa_N1_3_FD_200449 | JGI IMG/M metagenome (GOLD analysis project Ga0302311, IMG submission 200449) | Peat permafrost microbial communities from Stordalen Mire near Abisko, Sweden - III_Palsa_N1_3 | ecosystem: Environmental > Terrestrial > Soil > Palsa > Peat permafrost | place: Sweden...
ATATCGAGCAATGGGCCGCCTTCGGTCAGGCGACCTACCATCTTACCGACACATTCAGCCTGCTCGCGGGGCTGCGCCTTACCCGCAACGAGCTGAGCGACCGCCAGATCGACAAGAACGATCCGGCCCTGGTGGAAACCGGCGGCGACCGCGAGAATAATGTCTCCTTCAAGGTCGGCGCCCAATACGAGATCTCGCCCTCGACCATGGCCTATGTCACGGTGGCGCGCGGCTATAAGGGGCCGCAGGTCAACATCTCGGACATCACGGTCCCCGCCACTCTGGTGCGCGCGGAAATCCCGATGGATTACGAGGGCGGGATCAAATCCACCACGCTGGACGGCCGGCTCGGCATCGACCTCAATCTGTTCTATGAAAGCGTCCACGATTTCCAGGGGCAGATCTGCGTGCCGTCCTCATCCGGACTGTCTTGCGGTCCGGACAATCTGTCCCGGGTCATCAGCAAGGGCGTCGATCTCGAACTGACCGCCAAGCCGCTTCATGGTCTCAAACTCACTGGCGGCTTTATCTACGATCCCGCGACCTATCCAGCGGGCTATCAGGGATCGGACGGCACCTCGCTCGCGGGCGAGCAGCTTTCCTTCGCGCCGAAATACAAAGTCACCCTGTCGGCCGACTACACCCACCCGCTGTCATCCGGCTTCGAATTGGTCGGCACCTTCGATTCGGTCTACAAGTCGGATTTGGACCTCGACAACGCCAACGACCCCAACCTGCACTATCCGGCCCATTGGATTCTCAACGGGTCGATCGGCATCCAGTCGACGGAGGCTGCCTGGCGGCTCTCGATGTTCGCCAGAAACCTGACCAACGAGCATGAGCCGGCGGTGATCTTCCCCAACTTCCCCAATACGGGGAGCTATGCCGCCTACTACACCCCGCAATCCTTTCGCTCGGTCGGGGTAAGCCTCGACTACCAGTTCTGATGGGCGAGGTCTCGCACCGGCTCGCCGCCCTGCCGCATCGGGGCGGCGAGATCGAGCAGGAAGTCGCGCATCCAGGCAATGCCGGGATCGCCCGACAGGCTGGCGTTCCATTGCAGGGCCTCGGTGAAGGGCTCCTGCGGGACGGGCAAGGGGAAGAATTTGATCGGCATCCGCTCGGCGAAAATCCGCGCGATCCGTTCATGGACGGTGGCGACGTAATGGGTGCCGACGATGACCTCGAGGACCGAGGTGAAATTGGGCGCATAGGCGACGATATCGCGGGTGATGCCCTGGCTGTCGAGCGCTTCCTGCATGACGTGCGGCGGCTTGGACGGATCCAGGCTGGTGGCGACATGCTGGAGCGCGAGATAGCGATCGAGCGTGAGGTCGTCGCCGACCAGGTTGTTTTCGGTCCAGGCGACGCAACAGAAACGGTCGTCGAACAGCGGCACCCTCGGATGATCGGAGAGGCAGCGGCTTTCCGGCATGATGATGAAGTCCGCCGTGGCTTGGGCCAGCATCCGCCGCGTGCTGTGCGAGGTCAGATAGACATAGAGCCGCACGCCCGGGGCCACCCTCGCCAATTCCCGCACGGCCCGGCTGAGAAAAACCAAAAAGACATAGTCGGAGCAGACGCAGGTGAAATTGCGCTCGGCTACCGCGGGATCGAACACCGCCCGCGTGGTGGCGATGCGGCGCAGCTCCTCCAGCGCCCGTTTTACCGAAGGCGCGATGCTGATGGCGAACGGGGTGGGAATCATCCGCCGTCCGACCTGCACCAGGATGTCGTCGCCGAAATGCGCCCGCAGCCGCTGCAGCGCGCTGCTGATCGCCGGCTGGGTCAGATCGAGCTGAAGCGCCGCCCGGCTGACGCTGCTTTCGCGCAACACCGTGTCCAGCACCAGCAAAAGATTGAGGTCGAGATTATGAAGTTTCATCCCGCGCCGCCCCCCGACGAGTTTCCCCGGCTTTGCCGGAGCTGATTTATTACCGACGATTTTATTTGTTATAACTTCGGTTATCAATGAAATTTGCGGGCGGATCTTTGCCGACAGGTGAGCTGGACATGGAAACAATTGTCTTTTCGAACGATGGTGACGCGGAACTGCTTGGCGATCTCTACAAGCCGGAGGGCGATGGGCCGCATCCCGTCGTGATCGGCCTGTCGGGCGGCGGATGGCGGCGCGGCGGGCGGGCGGATCTGGCCCCGTGGGGCCGCTATCTGGCCGCCGCCGGCATCGCCTTCTTCTCCGCCGATTATCGGCGCGCGGTCCAAGGACCGGTCTATCCGCACAATGTCGGAGACGCGGCGGCCGCGCTTGGTTTTCTGGCGCGCGAAGGCCGGCTGCTCGGACTCGACCCGGCCCGCATCGGACTGCTCGGCGTGTCCGCCGGAGCCCATCTCGGCGCTCTCGCCGTCCTGTCGGAGGCGGGGAGGGTAGCCGCTCCCAAGGTCTTCATCGGCGTCTATGGCATCTATGATCTGGTCGCCCATTGGCAGGCCGATCTGTGGCGCAACGCCGCCGCGGGCGAGGATCTCACCGAGCGTTTCATCGGCTGCGTTCCGCATCAGGATCAGCGCCGCTATTTCGACGCTTCGCCGATCCGCCAGATTGATGGCGCTGCCAAGGACGTCAAATTCCTGCTGGTCTGGGGCGAACGCGACGGCGAGGTCCTGCCGCGCCAATCCGAGGAGTTCCAGCGCGCGCTGACCCAGGCCGGCGCGATGGCGCGGACCATCCCGGTACCCGACGCCGGGCATTTCTGGTTCAGCGAGGATCCGCTGGACGATCCATTGGGCTTCACCGCAGCCGTGGCGCCCAAACTGCGCCGCTTTCTCGATCGTCATCTCGTCATGGGGAGGTAATTCCGTGTCTTACAGATCCGTCTTTCGCCTATGTCTAGGCCTCGGCCTGATCGCTGTCCCCACCGGCCGGCTCCTCGCCGACGCGCCGCCGCCGGGCATCACCGTCGACGCGGCTTCCGTGACCGGCCAGCTGAAACCGCTGCGCGGGGTGAATGGTGCGCCCGATCTCACCTTCCTGGGCGGCGAGGTGGGCGGTCCGGGCTTCTCGGTAGGCAAGCCGGTCGACGTGTCGGCCGGCTATCGGGCCGCCCACGTCACCCTGGTGCGAACCCATGATTCCAACGGCGCTTCCGATCTCGATCCGAGCGCGGGAGATCTGCCGCCGCTCGGGCCGGGCTTCGGCCCGCCGCCGGAGGTGGCCAAGATGCTCGACCTCAATGTGCTGTTCCCGAAGGTCGATGCCGATCCGGCCTTGGAGGCCAGCTACAATTTCGGCCCGACCGACAAGCTGATCGCAGGCATCAAGGGGATCGGCGCCGAGGTTCTGTTCCGCCTGGGCCGCAGCGGTATGACCACCGCCAAGCCGCCGACCGACCTGGCCCGTTACGGCGAGATCGTGAAGCACATCGTGCTGCACTACAACAAGGGCTGGGCCAACGGATTCCAGTACGGCATCCGCTATTGGGAAGTGTGGAACGAACCCGATCTCGGCCATATCTTCTGGCGCGGCGACGCCGAGCAATATTACGCGCTCTATCAGGCGGCGGCGCAGGCGGTGAAAGCGGCCGACCCCGACGCGCAGATCGGCGGTCCGGCCATCGCCCTGGTCAATGAGGCCTCGCCCTATCGCGAAGGTTTCCTGGCCTATGTGCGCGACCATAAGCTGCCGCTCGATTTCTTCTCCTGGCACTGGTACTCGGTCGATGCCGACGATCCGCGGGAATTCGCCGAGATCGGCAAGACCATGCGCGGCCTGCTCGACCGGTATGGCTTCACCGCGACCCGCAGCTTCCTCGATGAATGGAACTACGATTTCCGCGAATTGAAGACCGCCGCGCCCGACGCGGTGTCGAGCTTCGTCGCCGCGGCCCTGATCTATATGCAGGACGCGCCGATAGACCAGACCGCGCTCTATCGCGCCGACGGCGAGTTCGACGCCGACGGCAAGCCGCGCAATCAGCTGGGCCGGGTGCTGATCGGACTCGGCGACTTCGCCGATACGGCCGCCCGCCTGGCGGTGACGGGGGGCGACGACCGGGGGCTGGCAGCGCTCGCGGCGCGCTCGGAGGACGGCCAGATCGTTCGGATCATGGTCAGCAATTACCAGATCCCGGCGGCCCGCCGCGGGCCGCGCCCCGAAGGCGACGTGATGCATGAGCACGGCCTGTTCGATCTGCAGCTTCTGCCCCGGCGCAGCGTCACTTATCCGGATTGGCATCGCTATCGTCTGACACTGCGCGGCCTGCCGGCGGGGACCTACTCGCTGCGGCGGCACCACCTCGCCGGCGGCGCCGAACAGATCGAGGACAAGGCGGTCAAGGGCGGCAAGCCGCTCGATCTCGACTTCGCGATGGCCGCCGACATGGTCGATTGGTTCGAAATCCGGAGGCAGAAATGACGAATGGACGATTAGGCGGGGCGATCGATCTAGCGACCTTCGGAGGAACGCCCTGATTGGTGGAAGAGGAGAAATCACGGTTAACCCTCGCGTGTAGAACCCCCTTGGCAGAGTGCGCCGGTTGCGGCACTCTGCCGGAAGAGGGGGGGCCGGCTACCGCGAGGAACGCCGATGAGAGAGTCGTACGCCCACCGTCTGTCCCATCCTTCCCTTGATCGTACAAGGCTGTTGAGCGGCGGGGGCGTCCTGCTGCTGCATGGGCTGGTGGCCATCGCCCTGCTGCTGCATTACCAAGTCGTCCGGCAGTCCGCGCCGCCGGACCGCCCCCTGCTGCTGTTGAAGCTGAAACCCGACAGGCCGGTTCAGGACGCGAAGCCGGTGGCGCCGACGCGGACCATCGCTCCGCCCTCCACCGTTCTGATCTCGCCGGTCTTCACCCTGTCTCCGTCCGAGCGGCGTCCCGTCGCGATCCCCGAGCCTATCACACCGGCGGCTCCAGGCCTGTCGGCGCCCGCCGCGCCACCGAAGCCGGGAGACTTGTTCTCCGACGAGAAGAAGGCGGAGTTCAAGCGTTTCTTCCAGCAGCAGGCGGCCGAGGACCGGCGGGAGAACGCCAAGGCCGCCAGCGGCGAGCGCGGGTGTAACGTGTTCCGCAAGCCCGGGGACGAGAACAAGCCGGACCTGGAGTCCTCCAACGGTATCACCAAGAGCTTCGTGCCGGCTTTCGGGGTCGGCATCCACCCCGGGGAGGACGGCGACAAAGTCTACGCGACGCCCTGCAACTGAGCGGCCGCTGCCTTAGATCGATTTGAGAAACTCGATAATGGCGTTCCGGTCGTCCGGCGACAATGCGGGACCGATCACGCCGTCATGCTTGTCGTCGGAGAATTCGTGCCCGGTGTTGCGATTGCCGGGGCGGCTGGTGTCGAGGATGAAATATCCCTTGTCGTCATAGGTCCGCCCCTTGGCGTCGATGGCGCGCGAGGCCAGCCCGACACGCACCGGATCGAAGCTGGGATCGCCCAGCAGGAAGGCTTTCGGCCGGTCCGCGACCGGGCTCAGCAGGTCGTACAGGGTGGGCACCGAGCCGTTGTGCAGGAAGGGGGCCACCGCCCAGACGCCGTTCAGCGGGCGGGCCTTGTAGCCGGCGCCGGCCTGCAGGCAGTTCGGCCGGTCGCCCTCGATCTCGAGCCGCTCGGCGGGGCTCTGTCCCGTTACCCGGAACCATTCGTCGATCCCCAGTTGCACCGTGCCTCCCAGCGCCGCCGCGAAGGACAGGATCGCGCTGTCCGACACATGCACGGTATCGAGAGGCCAGTCCTTCCTGGCCGCATCCTTCTTCGGCTGGCAGATATCGATATCGAGGCCCATGTTCGGCGTGAAGTCGCCCGCCCGGACCAGGGCGGTGCCCGACGTATTGACCTGCCGGTTCGCCAGCACGTTGCCCTGCGCCGGGTCGGTGCCGATCTCGCCGTGGGGAATGATGCTGACCTCGAGGACGGCGTCCTTGGTCGTCCAATCCTTGCCGCCCTGGCGCCAGCGGATCGGCTTGAAATAGGTCCAGAACGCCGAATCCGGTGCCTTGCCATAGGCCACGTCCGGCGTCAGGGCCGGCCGATGGCAGCCGCTGCAATGCTTGTCGTACAGTTTGGCGCCTTCCGCCGCTTTCGCCGCGTCGATGCGCGGGAAGGCGTCGGGCCAGACCGGTGCGTTGAGGCCGGAGAAGGCCTTCTTCGGCAGGGGGGCGGCCCCGGCCAGCTGCTGTTCGATCTGGTGCAGGCCATCGAAGGCGATGCTGCTGGCGAACCGTCCGGCCTGGGGCGGCGCGTCGAAGACGAATTGCGCCGAAACGCCCATCGCCTCGCCGGCATTGCGGATCAGGGGCTGCATGATCGAACCGTCATACTGCACCCAGCTGAACCAGGACGACGTCCAGATGTGCGGGAATTTTACCGGCGCGTTGATGTTGACGTAATTGTCGTAGCGGTGGGGATCGAGCGCGAATACCTGGTTGCCGATGCGGTTCAGCGCGTCGAGGCGGGAAAAGCCCTCGGTCACGTCGACGCCGTTGGGCTGGCCGGCAACCTGCCCGAGCACGCCGTCGAGATCCGCCGCCAGGGCGTTGCGCGTGGCGTCGCTATATTCGCGCCCCAGCACGGCCTTGGCGAAGCGCTCGAAGCGCCCGCCGAACGGGCCCAGCTTTTCCGACAGGGCGGTCTGGCCGAGCGCGGCGGCCAGCGCGTTGGTGAATTGCCCGAGATCGATGGCCGCCGGTCCGCCATCGACGATATAGCGCTTGCCCTGATAGAGCAGGCTTCCCGTGTGGCAGGCGGCGCAGGTCAGGCCGACGGCGGTGTCCTTGTGGCCGAGCCCGGGCAGGGTCTGGTAGGACGAGGTCGCGAATCCGATCGGCAGACCCTGCGGATCGTTCGGGTTGGGGTTGGTGGCGATGAAGCCGAAGCGTTGCAGGTAATCATTGCCGGCGAAGCGTCCCTTGCGTCCGAAGGGAAGGGCGAGCGGAGAGCCGAGCGGTTCCTCCAGGGCGAGAAACCAGGAGAGCGGCACCGGCAGGGTGTGGGTGCCCTGGCTTTCCGAGTGGAACCATTCGGCCTGCTGGGCGGTCCAGTTCTGGTTGCCGGGCCAGATTTGCGCCTCCAGGGGAATCGCCGGCGGCAGGCGTGGCGGCGTCAGGGTCTCGACCAACGCCCCGACTTTCGGTCCGGTCAGGACGCCGACGACCAGCAAAATCACGACGATGACCAGAAGAATCAGCGCACCCCGGCGCCATGGGCGACGGCCCGCGCTCGCGACTGTAGACATATGTCCCCCTGCCGGAAATTCCGGATCAACCCTGACGGGATGATTTCACAAGGGGAGAGCAATTACTAGTAGTTGAAAATAAGTTTTCATATCGCTTCGGTTGTCCTTGGCGTGGAAGGCTTCGCCGCGTCGCCCGGTCAATTTCGCGCATGACCCATGCAATGAATGCTCTCGTCGCCGAGGGCGGCGCAGGGCAGATTCCGGGGGGCGTCAATCGCGACGAAATAGCCGAGTAGCCCCCTTGTCCCACTTGCTCTATTCCCAGTTCTGCGGCGCCTTCGATCAGGCGAAATCCTCGAAGCGGCTCGAGATGGCGCTGACGGTCGCCGTGGGGGACTTGCTGAGGCGGGACTCCGATCTCGACTACCGGGCCAGGACTTTGACCGAGATCGAGCAGGCCTTCGTCCGGGGTGGACAGCTCTCCGATCTCATCGCTTATGCCAAGTCGATGGTGCAGAGACTGCTCGAGGATCGGGTGAAGCTTCCCCGGGCCGCCGATGCGACCGCCAACAGAACCTATCCCGACTTCCAGACAGTGTTCCGCGCCGCCCTGCGCCGGCGTATCGGCGGCACCCTGACCTTCTTTCACCGCCGTGATCCTCTTTGCGTCCGCGAGGCCGCGCCGCCTTTCCTGCTGGCGCCGGATTTCTCCCGGAAACTGCTCGCCGTGATCGACCGCGACATCGTTCCGGTCCTGATGAAGTCGCGCCAGATGCGCATGATCGAAAGCGAGCGCGACTGGACGCAGGTGACCGAGAGAGCGTTCTGGGGCCAGCTGGAGGACCGCTATGCCACCGTCGTCACCCTGTGGGATCAGGCGTGGGACGCCTTCCGGCCGACCCGCCGCAAGACCGAAAGCGGCGTGAAACATGTCGTCGGGCCGGCGCTCAAGCAGCTGCGCGAGGAGCTGGCCGGAGACGATTATGCGATGCCGCGCGTCGACGACAGGATGATCTCGCTGTTCGCCGCCCTGATCGATTCCGACCGTTTCGGCGCGCGCCGGCTGCACGAGGTCTGGATGAGTCTGAGCCAGGTCTACCAGCAGGAGATGGATCCGCGCGGCGACCAGGATCCGGCGCGCGAAGGCGCCTTGCGGGATTCGCTGCTGGCCTGCTTCGAGCGTCTCGACGAGAGCGCGGGCGAGTTCCTCGCCCTGCTATGTTATTGGAATTTTCCCAGGGTCGATCTGCGCTTCCTCAATGCGTTCACGGCCAATCAGGGGGCAACCCGCGAGGCGCGGCTGCAGCGCATTCCCTATCTGATGTGGTTCCTCGATCAGCCTGGCCTGGATGAGCCGAACGTCGCCGAGAATCGCCGCCGGGCCTAGCTCGGAGCGAAACGCGGATCGACCACTTTCAGCCGCCGGCATTCGGCGAATTCCTGCTCGAGGAAATCGAGAAGTCGCTTCAGTCTGGCCGGTTGGAACGGAGCCTTGTGATAGAGCGCGTGGATCGGTGCGTCTCCCGACCATTTATCGGGATGAACCAGCCGCAAACGCCCGGCGCGCACATCGTCGGCCAGGCCCCAGATCGAGCGATAGGCGAAGCCGTGTCCCGACAGCGCCCATTTGCGGATGACCTCGCTGTCCGAACTTTCATGATAGCGCCGCACCTCGATGGTCTCATCGCCTAACCGCCAGTCGCAGATCGGCCCGGCCCGGGTCGCCAACACCAATGTCGGGAGATCGGCCAGCTGCGCCGTGCTCGCCGGCTCGCCGTGAGTTTCCAGACAGGAGGGCGAGGCGCAGACGACGCGGCGGCCTTGGGTCAGCCGCCGCGCTATCATGCCGCTGTCGGGCAGATGGCCGACTCGGATGGCGACGTCGTGATCCTCCTGAACGAGATTGGACAGGGAATCCGTCAGGGTCAAAGCAAGGCGCACATCGGGATGACGGCGCATGAAATCGTCGAGCATGCGCAAGAGCAGGTTCCGCCCCAGATCCGACGGCGCGGAAATCCGGATCGTGCCGCGTACCTGCTCGGCCCCGGATTGGATCGCCCGAGCCGCCTCCTCCATGGTTTCCAGCGCCTGCCGGCAATATTGGATGTAGCGGCGTCCTTCCTCGGTCAGGCGGCAATGGCGGGTGGTGCGCTCGAACAGCTTCACCTTGAGTTCGGCCTCGGCGCGCAGAACGCAGGCGCTGACCGCCGCCGGCGACAGGCCGTGACGCCGCCCCGCGGCGGAAAAGCTGGACAGATCCGCCGCATCGACCAGCAGCCGCATATCGCTCAGACGATCCATGATTTTCAAATTCTGCGAGAAACTGTTCCAAAAACAAGGCCAATTCTCTCTTCGACATTGAAAGAGACAATGGGGCCTCTCTCTCACGGAGTTTCCCATGACGCCTTGGATCCGAAATCTCACCCTCGTCGCCTTATGCTGCGGGCCTCTTCTGGCGGCGAAGGCCGCCGAGTCCCCGCTCATGGGCACATGGACCCTGGTCGCCGCCGACGTTCTCCTCCCCGACGGCAAGCGCGTCCATGATTATGGCGAGGCGCCCAAGGGTCTGCTGATCATCGATGGGGAAGGGCGCTATTCCCTGCAGATCTACGATTCCACCCGGCCGAAATACGCGTCGGGCGACAGGAAGGCGGCAAGCCTGGAGGAATATGCCGGCAATGCGCTCGGGATCAGCACCCATTTCGGCAGGATCCGGGTCGACACCACCCGGCATGTGATGACGCTGGAGATCGAGGCCGCGTCCTTCCCCAACCAGGATGGGAGTAAACAGATGCGCTATTACGAACTGTCCGGCAACGAACTCAGCTATCGGGTCGAGCCGCGCAAGGATGGCAGCATTCCGATCTCGGTGTGGCGACGGGCTAACTAGCGATCAGCGCCCAGCGTTCATGGTCGCGCCATTCCCCGTCGATGCGGAGATAGCGTGGTGAAAATCCTTCCTTATGAAATCCGACCCGTCTGACTAGGGCGAGGGAAGCGGCATTGCCCGGCTGGATGTTCGCTTCCAGCCGGTGCAGGCCCAACTCGCCGAACGCAAAGGCCGCGGCGCCGGCCAAGGCCTCCGTCATCAGGCCTTGGCCGGCAAAGCGGGTCATCGCGTAATAGCCGAGATAGCCGCTCTGGAAAGCGCCGGCGACGATCTCGCTGATATTGATGACGCCCGCCACCCCGTTCGAGACGGTTTCCCGCGCGACCAGCGATACATGCGGGCCGGTGAAGCTACGCCAGAACCAGGCGTCGAAACCCGGCCTGTCGGCGAACGGCTTCACCCAGGGGGCGTGGAGCGCCTCGCTCTCCCGATTGGCGGCGATCAACTCATCGGCGTCGGACAGGGCGACGCGGGACAGGCGAATTCGGCTCATAGATCGGTTGGGCCGAATAGGCGCGTCAGTGCGCGCTTTTCAAGACGCTCTGTAGGAACTCATCGACATCCTGCGCCGATTTCCGCGGGATCTCGACCTGCGGCAAATGGCCGACCCCCGGATAGAGGATCAGCCGCGATCCGGCGATGGAGCTCGCGAATTTTTCCGCCGAGGTTTTGTTGATCACGGGATCGATCTCGCCGTGCAGGATCAGCGTCGGGGTCTTGATCGCGCCGACGATCTCGGGAGTCGCGGTGAACGCGCTGGCCATATCGATATCGAGCAGGATATCCCGATGACCGGGCGCTCGCTGAAGCGCCGCCCAGCGGTCGATGAAAGCGTCGGTGATCACGGACGCATCGCCGACTTCGCCGCGGACCCCTTGGCGGATCAGCGGTTTGTTGTCGATATGCTTCAAGAGCTCGCGCCCGAGAGGGTGGGACATGATGCGGAAAGCTAAAGACGGAGAGGCGGAGGCGGGCGGCTGCGGCCAGCCTGCCGCGTCGACAAGGATGAGCGCGTCCAGCACGTCGGGGTGACGCGCCGCCACTTGCCAGGCGACACCGCCGCCCAAGGAATTGCCGGCGATGCTGAAATGGTCGATGCCGATGCTTTTTGCCAGCCTGACCACCAGATCGGCCAGATCCGGGGTCCTGAGGATGTAACTTGCCGGCGCCTGGGTCAGGCCATGACCGGGCAGATCGACGGCGATCAGGCGGTAGTGCTGGGACAGAATCGGAGTCCAGCCCTCCCAGGTGAAATGGCTGTCGCCAAAGCCATGCACCAGGATCAGAACCGGCGCGTCCTTAGGGCCATCCTCGCGGTAATGCACGCGAATGCCATCACCGAGATCGGTATAATGGGACGCCGGAGTCGCCCAGCGGGCCTCGAGATCGGCATAGGGGATGGTTGGTCCTCTCAGGGCAAAATAGGCGCCGACAGCCGCGACAACCAGCAGCACCACCAGGACGGCCAGAGCCCGCAAAACCAGTTTCATCCTACCCCCCGCAAGGCTTTAATCGATCAAATACATATACAGGTGTTATTTAATTTACAAATAACATTGTCTACGCGTTTAAATCGCCGGGCTGCGGGTGCGACGATAGGGGCGATAATGAGGCGTCCACACTTTGTCGCGGATAAGGCCCTCGATCTGATCGCTTTCG
>Ga0302311_10006879_pt1 | contig 11679 bp, 9 predicted proteins | sample III_Palsa_N1_3_FD_200449 | JGI IMG/M metagenome (GOLD analysis project Ga0302311, IMG submission 200449) | Peat permafrost microbial communities from Stordalen Mire near Abisko, Sweden - III_Palsa_N1_3 | ecosystem: Environmental > Terrestrial > Soil > Palsa > Peat permafrost | place: Sweden...
CGGTCGTGGCCGGAGACAAGGCCGGCATGCTGAGCGCGCCGGATGATCTGGTGCTCACCCAGGCCAAGGCCAGGCAGTATTTCGGGACCGCCGATCCCATCGGCCAGCGCCTGACGCTGTTCTTTCTGGGGCAGGCGCGCAGCTACCGCGTCACCGGCGTGCTCAAGGACCCGCCCCGCAATACCGAGCTGCAATTCGATTTCCTGGTTCCGCTGACGCAAGCGATGGTGGCAGGTCAGACGCTCCCCTCGGGTCGGTCGCGGTGGTGGTTCTGGGGCAGCGGACAGGTCTACACCTACCTGCGGTTCGAGCGGCCCGCGCAGGCCGCCGCCTTGGGCGCCGACCTCGACAACTTTGTCGACCGCCACGCCGGGCAGGACCTGACGCCGCCGCCGGCCCACAGGTCGCTGACGCTCCATCTGTCGCCGCTGCTCGGCCTACATCTGATGGACGCCAAGGACGCCGGCGTGGTCGCCGCGATCGGCGTGGTGGGGCTGCTTACCCTGCTCCTGGCGGGGGTGAACTATGTGAACCTGGCGACGGCGCGGGGCGGCCTGCGGGCGCGGGAAGTGGCGCTGCGCAAGGTGATGGGCGCGACCGGCCCGTCGCTGATCGCCCAGTTCATGAGCGAGGCGCTGGCCACCGCCGTGCTCGCCGCCCTGATCGGCCTGGCTCTGTGCGAGCTGGCGCTGCCGCTGATCAACGCGGCCGGCGGGCTGGCGCTGAAGATCGAATATCTGAACACTGACAGCATCCTCTTGCCGGTTCTTATCACGGTGCTTGTGGTCGGGTTGGGCGCCGGCGTTTATCCGGCGCTGGTGCTGTCGCGCTTTCAGCCCGCTGCCGTGCTGGCCTCGACCCGGACGCCGGGAGGCGGGCGCTGGGCGGGGCGGGTGCGAGAGGCGCTGGTCCTGGTTCAGTTCGCCGTGGCGATCGCCTTCACCATCGCCACCGGGGTGATCGTCAGCCAGACCAACTACCTGCGCGACGCCGACCTGGGGTTCGATCGAAACGGCCTGATCGTGGTCCGCAACTTCGACAACTCCGAAATCACCGACGCCCAGCGCGCCGGACTGCTGGACGCCTGGCGCGGCATTCCAGGCGTCGTTGGCGATACCGCCGCGCAGGTGGCGCCGGGACTGCAACATTCCGCCCACGCCAACGCCGTCCACGCGCCCGGCGCTGTCGGCGAGGGCCCCGATGTTCGCTTCGTGAGCGTCGGGGAGGGGTTCTTTCAGACCTATGGCGTGCGGCTCCTCACCGGCCGCCTGCTCGATCGCAACCACGGCGGCGACGACACGCCTCGGACGCACGCGGCCGGGGCGGCCCCAAGTCCGAACACTTCGCCCCAGAATGTCGTTCTCAACGCCAAGGCCGTTCAGGCGCTCGGCTTCCGCAATGCTGCGGACGCGATCGGCAAGCCGCTCTCGTCGAAAGGGGAGCCATACGACCTGACCGCCATGACCGTGGTTGGCGTGATCGACGATGTGCATTTCCTGTCGCCGCACCAGCCGAACGTTCCGGCCATCTTCCAGCTCAATACCGGCGATTTCCCCGGTCCGCTCGCCGGCGTGCGGTATGCGGGCGTGGATCCGCGTCAGGTGACGAGCCTGATGGAGCGCCAATGGCGGCGCATCGTCCCCACCGTGCCCATGCACGCGCAGACCGTCGAAGACAGCCTGCAGCAACAAGGATGATGATCAGCACGGCCGTCTGTTCATCATCGGCGCCGTCCTGGCAGTCTTGATCGGCTGCGTCGGACTCTATGGGCTGGCGTCGTTCAACACCGCGCGGCGGGTGCGTGAGATCGGCATCCGCAAGACGCTCGGGGCTTCGACCCGGGACATCCTGCAACTTCTCATCACCCAATTCCTGCGGCCGGTGCTGCTGGCCAACCTGATCGCGTGGCCCCTGGCCTGGCTGGCGATGCGGAGCTGGCTGTCGACCTTCGACCAGAGGATCGGCCTGGGGCCGGTCTATTTCCTCGGCGCGACGGCGCTGACCCTGCTGATCGCCGTCGGCACCGTCGCCGGCCAAGCCCTCGCCGTCGCCCGCTCCGAACCAGCAAAGGCGCTGCGGCATGAGTAGGTCCCGACCCTTGAACAAAACCGTCCATGTCGCCCTGTCCGCCCTGGCGATCGCCGCTGTGGCCGCGCCCTGCCTGGCCGAGACCCTGCAGGACGCCCTCGCGCTCGCCTACCAAAGCAATCCGGTGTTGCAGGGCCAGCGCTACCAGCAGCAGGCGCTGGACGAGACCTATGTCCAGGCCAAGGCGGGTCTTGCGCCCACCGCCAGCCTGACCGCCCAGGGCCAGTTCGCGCGCGGGCCAAACTCGCTCGAGTTCAACGAGGGGTTCAGTAGCACCAATTACGGCGCGCCAGCGCTCAACATCACCCAGCCCCTCTACACCGGCGGCCGCACCACCTGGGCCATGCGGGCGGCGGAAGCGTCTGTCGCCGCCGGGCGCGAAGACCTGCGGTCGGTGGAGGCCCAGGTGCTGTTGTCTGCGATCCAGGGCTATGTGGATGTGCTGCGCGACCAGCAGATTCTGCAGGTCCGCCAGGCCGACCTGACCACCCTGGAGCGCCAGGTCGCGGAGTCCTCCGCCAAATACGATCTCGGCCAAGTCACCAAGACCGATGTCGCCCAGGCCCAGGCCCAGCTGGAATCCGCCCGCGCCTCGCTGGCCGCCGCCCAGGCGCAGCTGCAGATCAGCCGCGCCGAATACCAGGCCGCAACCGGCCAACTGCCCGGCGCGCTGGCCGACCCGACGGACCTGCCGGGCCTGCCCAAGTCGGTCGACGACGCCTTCGACTTGGCGGAGGCCGCCAACCCGACGCTGCTGCAGAGCCAGCTGCAGGAGAAGTCTTCACACGACCAGATCGCAGCCGCCAAAGCGGCCTATAACCCGACGATCGCACTGCAGGGGTCGGTGGGCTACATCGGCCCGATCTCGCCGCTGGACACCCGCGCCTACGGCCCCAACGAGAGCGCCACCGTCACCTTCACCCTGCCGCTGCTCACTGGCGGTCTCGCCGCTTCGCAGGTCCGCCAGGCCACGGCTCAGAACAGCAGCGATATGGAAACCATCGAAGCGACCCGGCGGCAGGTTGTCCAGGGCGTGTCCCGGGCCTGGAGCCAGCTGCTTGCCGGGCAGATCGGCGTCACGGCCGGGCAGGCCCAGGTCCATGCCGCGGAAACCGCGCTCAAGGGTTCACAGGCCGAATACGCCTATGGTCTGCGAACGACCCTGGAGGTGCTGATCGCCGACGAGAACCTCCGCGCGGCCCAGCTGTCCCTGGCCCAAAGCCGTCATAACGCCTTCCTGGCCGCCGCCGCGGTGCTGCAGGTCTGCGGGCGACTGGAGATGCGCAGTCTTGTTCCGGCGGAGCCGACCTACGACCCCAAGCGCAACTTTGACCGGGTCGACAAGCTGTCCCGCTCGCCGGTGGAAGGTGTCGCGCACATCATCGACGGGCTGGGCGCGACGCATTAGCCGCCGAGCCGGCTTCAACCGATGAAGCGAGCCGCGAGATCGGACGTCGCCTTGGCCAGCAGCGTCACATCGGCGCCCACCGCCATGAACTGGTAGCCGAGGTCGAGCAGCCGTTTAGCCTCGACCTCGTCCGCCATCAGCGTACCGGGGGCCTTGCCTCGCTGGCGGATGGTCTTGATGGCCGCGTCGACGATCGCCACGACGTCGGGGTGGCGTGGCTGGCCTCTGAAGCCCATGGATGCGGCCAGGTCGGCCGGGCCGATGAAGACGCCGTCCACGCCATCGACCGCCGCGATGGCGTCGAGGTTCTGCATGCCGGCGACATTCTCCACCTGCACCAGCAGGCAGATCTCGTCGTCGGCGTTGGCCGTATAGTCGGCGATGCGTCCGAACTGGGACACGCGCGCCAGGGCCGCGCCGACGCCTCGTACGCCGGCCGGTGGATAACGGACCGCGCGGACCAGCGCCTGCGCCTGTTCGGCGGTCTCCACCATCGGTACGAGCAGGTTGGTCACGCCAATGTCGAGGTACTGTTTGATCAGCACCGTATCGCCGACGGGCGGACGCACCACCGCATGCACGGGATAGGCGGCCAGCGCCTGTAGTTGCGTCAGGAGGCTGCGGACGTCGTTGGGCGCATGCTCTCCGTCGAGGACCAGCCAGTCGAACCCCGCTCCGGCGCATAGCTCCGCGGAATAGGGACTGGCGAGCGCCTGCCACAGGCCGATCTGGGTCCGGCCCTGGCGCAGCGCCGACTTGAAGGTGTTTTCCGGCGCCGGCATGCGGGCTCCTTGAAGGGTCAGATGAATCGGACGGCGATCGACCCCAGAGGGCCGTAGTCGACGTTGAAGGTATCGCCAGGTCGCGCCGCGACCGGAGCGGTGAAGGATCCGGCCAGGATGATCTCCCCGGCTTCGAGCGCAACCCCGTGCGGGTATAGTTTGTTGGCCAGCCACGCGACGCCATTGGCGGGGTGATTGAGCACCGCCGCCGCGACGCCGCTTTCCTCGATCACGCCGTTGCGGGCGAGCAGGGCGCTGACCCAGCGCAGGTCCACCTCCATGGGGCGGATCGGCCGCCCGCCCAGGATGATGGCGCCGTTCGCGGCGTTGTCGGAGATGGTGTCGAACACCTTGCGCGGCGCCTTGGAGACCGGATCCACCTGTTGGATGCGCGCGTCAATCAGCTCCAGGGCCGGGACCACATAGTCGGTCGCGGTCAGGACATCGAAGATGCTGCAGTGGGGACCCGACAGACGCTGTTTCAGAATGAAGGCCAGCTCCACCTCGATGCGCGGCACGATGAAGCGATCGGCGGCAATATCCGTCCCGGCCGCGATCAGCATGTCGTCGAGCAGGACACCGTAGTCCGGTTCGGTGATGTTGGACGCCCGCTGCATGGCGCGGGAAGTCAGGCCGATCTTGTGGCCGATGATCCGGCGGCCACGGGCGATCTTCGCATCTACCCAGGCCTTCTGGATCGCGTAGGCGTCCTCGATGGTGATGCCGGGATGTTCCAGCGAGAAGTGCCCGAGCTGGACGCGGGTCTTCTCCGCCTCGTCGAGGCGCGCAGCGAGTGTGGTGATCTGGTCTTGGGTCAGGGCCATGCCGGTCTCCGATCGCTATCGCTTTGTGGACGCCCTCAGGCAAGCCCCTTGCCGGGATTCATCAGCCCATGAGGGTCGAGGGCCGCCTTTACCGATCGCATCAACGCCAGCTCCACCGGCGACTTGTAGCGGGCCGCCTCGTCACGACGCAGGACGCCCAGGCCGTGCTCGGCGGAAATCGAGCCGCCGTGGCGCGCGACGATCGAATGGACGGTGTCGTTGACGTCGGCGGTCCTCGCGACCAGGGCCGTGCCGGAATCCCCTTCCGGCGGCAGCACGTTGAAATGCAGGTTGCCGTCGCCCAGGTGGCCGAAGGCGCCCAGGCGCGCGGTGGGGAACCGCTGCTCCAGCGCGGCCGACGCCTCGTCGACAAAGGCGGCGATGCGCGAGATCGGCACGGCGATGTCGTGCTTGATGCCCTTGCCCTCAAGGCCCTGGGCTTCCGAGACATTCTCCCGCAGCGCCCACAGGGCCTTGGCCTGGGCGATCGAGGCGGCGATGACGGCGTCCGCAGCCAGGCCGGTCTCAAGCGCGGCCTCCAGAAAGCCCTCCATCGCCGTGGTTGCGCCGGCCGCGCTGATCAGGTCCGACACCTCCGCGAGCACATACCAGGGTGCGCGTGACGACAGCGGCGTGCGCGCGCCCTCGAAGTGGCGCTCGACCAGCCTAAGGCAGAGGTCGGAGATCATCTCGAAACCGGTCAGGGCGCCGCCCAGCCGAGTCTGAGCCAACTCCAGCAGGGCGAGCGCGTCCGGGACGGTCTCGACAGCGATAAAGGCGACGCCGACGCCCTTCGGTTCGGGGAACAGCTTCAGGACGGCGGCGGTGATGACGCCCAGGACGCCTTCCGAACCGATGTAAAGGTCGCGCAGATCCAGGCCGGTGTTGTCCTTGCGCAGGCCCCTGAGGCCGTCCCAGATCTCGCCGCCGGCGGTGACGACCTCCAGGCCCAGACACAGCTCGCGGGCGTTGCCGTAGCGCAGCACCCCGGTCCCGCCGGCGTTGGTGGCGAGATTGCCGCCGATGGTGCAACTGCCCTCGGCGGCCAGGCTCAAGGGAAACAGGCGCCCGGCGGAGCGCGCGGCCTCCTGCAGGGTCTGCAGGACGACCCCAGCTTCGGCCGTGACGGTGTTGTTGAGCGTATCGACCGCGCGAACCTTGTTGAGCCGCGTCAGGGACAGGACGATGGCATGGCCGCTTGGGTCAGGCGTCGCGCCGCCCGACAGGCCGGTGTTGCCGCCTTGCGGGACAAGCGGCGTGCGTGTGCGGGCGCACCAGCCGACCACCTGCGCCACCTCCCGCGTGGTCGCCGGCTGGACGACCGCCAGAGCCGCTCCGGTCCATTGCCGCCGCCAGTCGGTGAGAAAGGGCGCCATCTCGTGGGCGTGCTCGATCAGCCGGCCAGCATAGACCTCTCGCAGACCGGCGATCGACATCAGCCGGCCCTAGCCGCCTCGCGATAGTTGTCCTTGAACCGGTCCGGAACCCGTTCGTCGACCCCTTTGGCCACGCGTCGATCCGGCCGCTCTCGGTCACGGCGAAGCCCGCATCCCGAAACAAGTCCGCGACCGCACTGAGCCTGTCGCCGCCGCCGCCGCGGGGCTCTCCAACGATCAGCCCGTTACCGTTCTTGTGCACGATGCGCCCCGGGCTCGGCGCGGTGCAGGAGGCGTGGACGACGCATCCGAGCACCCGGTCCGTGGGGATGTTTCGGGCCGTCTCGCCGGCTGGATCGATCGAGCGCAGCGGCTCCGGGTCGCGATCGGCCAGGAACCACCACGGCACGCCGTTCATCATCGGGATGACCACCGTGTTCGGCCCAATCAGCGGCGCGACCGAGGCCGACGCCGCCGCCAGCGCCGGACCCTTCACGGCCACGATGACGATGTCCTGTGGCCCCAGCCTCGCCGAGTCGTCATCGGCGGCGATCGCGATCTGGTGTTCGCCATTGGCGTCGGAATACAGCAGCCCTTGCGTCTTGAGCGCCGCAAGCGTCTGGCCCCGCGCGACGGCGCTTATCCGATGTCCCGCCTGAGCCATCTTGGCGGCGGCCCAGCCGCCGATGGCGCCCAGGCCGACGACGGCGATGGATTTGGGATTTCGCATAGTGGTCACCCGCGCTTCGAGGCGGGGCGAAATAGCAGGGTCAGCAGGAAGAGCAATATCGCCGGCGACAACAGCTTCAGGCCGGCGCCTGCTTCCTCCGGGGTCAGCTTGGCCACGATCGGCATGACGCCGAAGATCTTGCCCTTGATCACCAGCTCGCCGCCCATCGCCTCGATCGAGGCGGCCTTCATCAGTTCCTATCGGACCGCGACCCCCGGGTCATCGTGAACTGACCGGCTGTTGCGAAGGGCGTTGCGCAACCTCTTGCGACGCGCCAGGATTTGGACCTCGGCCATGGCGCGGGGGGCTGGAGGCGATGCGACGCGAGCTCAAGAGACAGTTCCCGACGGGGATCGCCGCGCTGGCGGTTATGCTTAGCCTCGTCGCCTGCAGCGACGGCGGCGCGGCGCTGGATCGGCTGTCCCTGGGCGAGCATGGCAAGGTGGTCAGCGTGCAGTCCGGCGAGGTTCTGACTCTCGACAGTGGTCTGGTGGTGCGGTTGGCCGGCCTTGAGGCGCCGTTTCTCGATGAACCCGGCGGGCAAGCCGCACAGGCCGATCTCGCCAAGCGGGTCACCGGCAGGCGGGTTGAACTCCTCTACGGCGGCCTGCGGCGGGATTCGCAGGGGCGGGCGTTGGCGCAAGTGCGCCTCGCCGACAACCGCGCCTGGGTCCAGGGCGCGCTGTTGCGGGACGGCATGGCGCGGGTGCGCACCTGGGCCGACAACCGGGGCATGGCCCAGCCGATGCTGAACGACGAGGCGCGCGCCCGGGTCGCCAAGGCGGGCCTGTGGGGGCAGGGGATATTCCGGGTGCTGATCCCGCCGGAGGTGACCCGCAACGATCAGGGCTTCCAGATCGTCGAGGGTCAGCCACGGGTGGTCACGCCCACGCGCCAGGGCGTCTATCTGGATTTTTCCGACGACAAGCGCGGCTTCGCCGTCCTGGTCGACGACAAGGCGCTGGCCGACTTCGCCGCGGCCGGCACGCCGGTGCAAGGTCTGGTCGGCAAACTCATCCGCGTGCGAGGGCCTGTGGGGTGGAACACCACGATGGCGGTGGACCACCCCGAACAGGTGGAGCTTTTGAAGGCGCGCTAGCCGAACACCGCCGCCAGCTTTGGCACCGGCTCCAGCTTGGGCGCGACGCTGGCCAGGTGTTTGAACGCGCCCTCCGCGGCGTTCAGGGTCTGGTCGATATCCGCCTCGGTCATCGCCGCGCACATGAACATGTTGTGCCAAGGGTGGACATAGATCCCGCGCTCCAGCATGGCGCTGGACCAGGCGAAGCCCTTGCGCATGTCCGGATCGTCGTTGAACAGGAACAGCGGCATCTGCACCGGGCCGGTCTGGCGCATCGAGAAGCCCGCCGCCTTGGCGCGTTCGTCCAGGCCATCGCGAAGGCGCTGACCCAGGCCGATGATGCGTTCCAGATAATCGCTTTCGCGCACCAGGCGCAGGGTCTCCAGCGCGGCGGCCATGGGCGCGGCCTGATACCAGTAGGAGCCGGTAACATAGACCTTCGACGCCGCCATCCGGCAGACGTCGGCGCCAAGCAGGGCCGAGATCGCATGGCCGTTGGCGATGCACTTGCCCCAGGTGGACAGGTCCGGGGCGACGCCGACGGTCGACCAGCTGCAGTCGCGGGCGACGCGCAGGCCGCCGCGGACGTCGTCGACCACCAACAGGGCGCCGGCCGCATCGCACAGCTCGCGGGCGCGCTTGGCGTAGGCGGGATCGGGCAGGGACTGGTCGATGAAGGCGTCGTGCTTGAACGGCGCGGCGAAGATGGCGGCCAGGCCGTCGCCGGCCTTGGCGACGGCCTCTTCCAGGCTGGCGATGTCATTGTAGGTGCAGAAGATCTGGTTGGCCTTGTCCTCCGGCGTGGTGCCGGCCGCGCGCGGCGTGCACCAGGGGGCGGAGCCGTGATAGGCGCCCTTGGCCAGGACGATGGTCTTTCGCTTCTTGTGGGCGCGGGCGATGACCATGGCCATGGATGTCGCGTCCGTGCCGTTCTTGCAGAACATGGCCCAGTCAGCGTGGCTGACCATGCCGACGAAGGCCTCGGCCAGATCGACCATCACCGGCGAGGGGCCGGTCAGGGTGTCGCCGGTCTCCATCTGTCGGACGAAGGCGGCGTTGATCTCGGGGTGGCCGTAGCCGAACAGGTTGGGGCCGTAGGCGCACATGTAGTCGATGAAGACGTTGCCATCGGCGTCCCAGAGCCGCGCGCCGTCGGCCTTGGCAAAGAACTGCGGATAGTCGTCGGGGAGCAGGCCGACGGACTGGTGGCCGTACATGCCGCCCGGGATCACCGCAGCCGCGCGCTCGCGCAGGGCTTTGTCGTGGCTGTTGTGAAGCGTCATGGGCTGGTCCTCCGTACGCGGGTTTCTAGCACGAGATCCGTGCGTCCTTCGAGGCCAGCTTCGCGGGCGCCTCAGGATGAGGCAGAGGGACGGGCTTCACCAATATTCCTCACGCGGCGGTTCAGACCGCCGTGCCGCCCACGGTCAGGCCGGTGATCTTCAGGGACGGCTGACCCACCCCCACGGGCACGCCCTGGCCGGATTTACCGCAGACGCCGATGCCGGGGTCGAACTTGAAGTCGTCGCCGATCATGGTCACGCGGGTCAGGGCCGATGGGCCATCTCCGATCAGGCTCGCGCCCTTGACCGGGGCTGTGATCCTGCCGTCCTCGATCAGATAGGCCTCGGTGCATTGGAACACGAACTTGCCGTTGGTGATGTCCACCTGGCCGCCACCGAAGTTGGCGCAATAGAGGCCGCGCTTGGTGGAGGCGATCATTTCCGCCTGCGGCGTCGAGCCGCCCATCATGGCGGTGTTGGTCATCCGCGGCATGGGCATGTGGGCGAAGGATTGGCGCCGGCCGTTGCCGGTGGGGGCCATGCCCATCAGCCGGGCGCTCATGCGGTCATGCATGTAGCCGACCAGTATGCCGTCCTCGATCAGGATGGTCCGCTCGGTGGGGGTGCCCTCGTCGTCGATGGTGAGCGAGCCCCTGCGGCCAGCCAGGGAGCCGTCGTCGAACACGGTCACGCCGGGGGCGGCCACGCGCTCGCCGATTCGGCCCGAGAAGGCCGAGGTTCCCTTGCGGTTGAAGTCGCCCTCCAGGCCGTGGCCGACCGCCTCGTGCAGCAGAACGCCATTCCAGCCCGGACCGAGCACCACATCCATCTCGCCGGCGGGGCAGGCGACCGAGTCCAGGTTGGTCAGGGCCTGGCGCAGGGCTTCATCCACCTGGGCCTGCCAGCCTTCCGGCGTGATCCAGGCCTCGAACCCGGCCCGGCCACCCGCGCCGGAGCTGCCGTTCTCGCGGCGCCCGTCGCGCTCCACGGTGACGGAGACATTCAGCCGGACCAGGGGCCGGACATCGCGAACCAGCTTGCCGTCGGCGCGAAGGATTTCAATGGTCCTTCGTTCGCCGTGCAGCGAGCAATTGACCTGCGCGATGCGCGGATCGCGGGCCCGGGCGAAGGCGTCGATCTCCTGCAGCAGGGCGACCTTGTCCGAGAATCCTGGGGAGGCGAGGGGGTTGTCCTCGTTGTAGAGCTTGGCGTTGGTGGCGCGGGGACCCTCGGCCTGCACGCCGCTGTAGCCGCGCTTGGCCAGCACGGCCGCGCTCGCCGCCCGCCGGATCGCCGCTTCGGACACCTCGGAGGCGTGGGCGTAGCCGGCGGTTTCACCCGCCACCACCCGCAGGCCGAAGCCCTCGACCGAGTCGTAGGAGGCGGACTTCAGCCGCCCGTCGTCGAACACAAAGGATTCGCTCTCGGACTGCTCGACAAACAGTTCGCCATCGTCGCCGCCCGCCAACGCCTCCTCCAACACGCCCTGGATGCGATTCGGATCGACGCCGGCTGAGTCCAGAATCGAGGGGGCGGGCGAATGGGCGTTCATGGGCGACTTTCGATGAAAAACGACTGCGGCGCGCCCCTAACATAGGCGCTGGGCTTGCGTTGGGAAACCATGGTCGGCCATGTGGCGCACAAGGCCCCCAATCGTCTTGGCAAGCCGGACGCGAGCGCGTATGCACGCCGCGAGACAGTGGGGCGGGGCTTTTTTGGATATGCAGGCTGAGGGTTTTTCGATGCGGGGACTGAGGGGCGCGTTCGCCAAGGTCGGTCTGGCTGCCTTGGGCGCCATGATCAGCGTTCAGGCGCACGCCGACCAAGTGATCGGCCAACCGGTGGACGGCGCGATCGGCCTGCAGCCGGCGGCGTCGCCGATGAAGTACTACGCCATCCAGTTCCACGACTGGCTGCTGATGCCGATCATCACCTTCATCACGCTGTTCGTGCTGGCGCTGCTGCTGATCATCATCTTCCGCTTCAACGCCAAGGCCAATCCCGTTCCGGCCAAGTGGAGCCACAACACCCCGATCGAGATCGCCTGGACGCTCGGCCCCGTGGCGATCCTGCTGGTGATCGCCATCTTCTCGTTCAAGTTCCTGTT
>Ga0302311_10006883_pt1 | contig 11675 bp, 15 predicted proteins | sample III_Palsa_N1_3_FD_200449 | JGI IMG/M metagenome (GOLD analysis project Ga0302311, IMG submission 200449) | Peat permafrost microbial communities from Stordalen Mire near Abisko, Sweden - III_Palsa_N1_3 | ecosystem: Environmental > Terrestrial > Soil > Palsa > Peat permafrost | place: Sweden...
ACGTAGACGTGCCAGAGGCGGACTACGCCGGTGATGGTGAGGACACCGAGGCAGAGCGCTAGCACGCCCATCGTTGCCTGGGTGAGCATGAGGAGCTTGCGCTGGTTGAGGCGGTCGGCGGCCGATCCTGTCCAGGGGAGGAAGAGAAGTTGCGGAGCGAATTGGAGGCCCATCACGATGCCGAGGGCTGACGCGTCGTGATGAGTTAGGCGCGTGAGGACGAGCCAATCCTGGGCAACGCGCTGCATCCACGTGCCGATGTTGGAGACCAGGCCGCCCAGCGTCCACAAGCGGAAGTTGAAGCTTCTTAGGGAACGGAAGGTGGTGGCTGCTGGATTTTTCATGGGCGCGGCGGTGCGTTGCCTCCATGAAATTGGCCGAAGTGGCGCGCCGCAAAGAGGCTGATGAGCAAAGCGCCGAGGCCGAACGCGAGGATGTGGGTTGTCGTGCGCAGATGGAAAGCGCCGATGCGCGTGATGAGTAAATATGCGACGGCCGCGTTGAAGAATCCCCAGAGGACGTTGACCGTTGAGGAGGAGAGGCCTTCGCCGGGCGGTTTTGCGAAGGGACTTTGGAAGGGACGTCCCATGACGCCGGAGACGAAGTGAGGGATGGCGTTTGCTGCGAAGACGCCTGCGAAGAAGTACGACACGAGCCAGTGCCAGTTCATGATGTGGCAATCCTTTCTTTCGATAATTTTTCGAGTAGCGAGATGATTTCCTGCGCGGAGCCGGTTTCGCCGACACGAGGGAAGACGTTCTGGATGGTGTAGTCGTGCGCTTCCTGGCGCATGTCGGTCATGGCGTCCGTTGCGAGGGTGACGTTGAAGCCCTGCTCGTAGGCTTGACGGGCGGTTGCTTCTACGCCTGCGGAGGTTGCTATTCCCGTCACGACGACCTGGGTCACGCCTCGCGCTTTGAGTTGGTGTTCTAGATCCGTTGTGGCGAAGGCGCCCCAGCTTCGCTTGGTGACGATGATGTCGGTGGGTTGCTGATTTAGCTGCGGCAGAAGGTCGGTCCAGTCCGCGGAGAATGTAATGTTGCTGCGCGGACCCTGTTCTGTGCGGCCTGGGGCGCGTCCTGCGACGTTGACGAGTACGACGGGGAGGTTGTTCGCACGGAAAACATCGAGCAGCGCGCGCGTGCGATCGATGATGTCGGCGATGGGATGAATGAGGTTTCCGTTGACGATGCCTTGCTGGAGGTCAATGACGATCAACGCGGAATTGGGGTCAAGCGTAGTCAGGGGCATGGGAATTTTTCCTTGGATACGAAGTGCGCATGGGTATGGGCGGGAGGTAGTGGGTTCAATCCTCGACGAGGCGCGACAGCAGTTCGAGTGCCGCTTGAAGCTTCTCCTGCTCATGAACAGAAAGCTTCTGGGAGATGGTGGTGGTGAGCCAGTCCTGTCTCGCGGCTCTGCCGTCCTGAAGCCACTTCAGGCATTTGGGCGTGAGAGACATCAGGGTTTGGCGGCCGTCGGTCGGGTCCGGTGCGCCACGAACCAGGCCCGACTGCTGCAACGGCTCAACGATCGCGCTCATGGACTGGGGGCGCATGCCTTCCGCTCGAGCGAGGCTTGAAACCGTGGCGGGGCCATGCTGTTCGAGTCGAAGGAGAACGGAAGCCTGAGACGGGGTCAGATCGTTGCCGCCACCCTGCTCGCGTATGCGCAGCTTTAGCTTGCGGTAGGACGCACGGATTTCGGTGGCAAGGGCTCGAGCGAGGGCGGGTTGAGGGGAGGAGGTTCGGCTGCTCACAGAATCAGTATTGCATGTCTACAGGTAAGCTGTAAAGTTTGCCTGTAGATGTGTTGGGCTGGTGGTGTGGGTCGTTGGAGGGAGGTTGTGTTGGTATTAGTAGGCTCATCCCGCCCGTCCGCAAAGGCGCGTACGGATGGGGCACCCGGATTCTGCGCGGAGGGGGAGAGGGTTCATGCGCGAGTTGGCGGTGTGCAATCCCACCCATGACGATGAGACTGTCATGAATGGGGCACCCGGCGTTGTGCGCGGAGGGGAGAGGGTTCATGCGCGAGTTGGCGGTGTGCGATCCCACCCATGACGATGAGACTGTCGTGAATGGGGCACCCGGCGTTGTGCGCGGAGGGGAGAGGGGCACCCGGGCGAGGGAGCTTTAGCTTTTGGTGGCGAGCTTGAGGGGCTTGCAGGTGTGGGAGTGGTCGGGCTGCCAGAGGGTTCCGCCGGCGATGCGAAGGCGCGCGACCGAGATCTCAATGGGATGGCGGTCGGCGGCGGGGTAGTCGATCTTGATCCAGGTGACGGTGTTGGGATAGAAGATGCCGGTTTCGACGTGGCAGGCTCCGTGGAGTGGAGTGCTGTGCGCGGGGGGAGAGCAGGAGAGGCTCAGCTGCTCAATGGGCACTCTGCTTTTGTTGCTGAACTCAAGCTGGATGCTGTCGTGGTCAGCTTTCGCGGTGATCAGCGCAACGGGGCAAGGCATCTGGGCGGAGAGGCTGGGAAGGGAGGCGAGGACGAGAAGCGTCAGGCCCAGGATCATGGACGTGGGAGCGAAGTGGATCCTCATGCGACCGAGGATAGCACTGTGCTGATGAAGATTTCACGCGATGGGGGGCATGATTCAGGGGGCTTTGAATTCGGTGGAGGCGCCGAGGGTTTTAGTGACTTGCGTGGCGATGTCGTCTTGCACCATGACGAGGTCGTGAAAGGGGCGGTCGTAGGTTTCGGACCAGAGGACATAGCCGTTGTCGGCACGGACGAGGCGAGCTGCGACGCGCACCTGGTCGCCGGATTTGCGGACGCTGCCGTCGAGGACGTACACCACGCCGAGGGCTTTGGCGATGGTGGCTACGGGCAGGTTTTTGTCGTGGTAGTAGAACGACGAGGTGGGGGAAGGGACACGGAATCCGGGAAGCTTGCTGAGCTTGTCGATGAGCTCCTCGGTGAGGCCGTCGGCGAACTCTCCCTCGTGCATGCCCTGGGTGAGGTCGAGGAAGGGAAGGACGGCGATGGACTTTTGGGTCGGCGTGGCCGCTATGAGGGAGGGTGGATGTTGACTGGCCAGATGAGCGCGTAGGAGGAAGCTTGCGGCGAGCGCGAGACAGATCAAAATGCCGGCGAGCAGCAGGCCGCGGGTGTGTGAGCGCGGGGCTGACGCAGGTTGCTGTGGGGGAAATTGAGTTGCGGGCGGAGGGGTGGTGGGCTGGTCCGTGAACTCGCTGACGGTTGCGATCATGCGGTATCCCAAACGCGGCACGGTTGCGATGTAGGTGGGCTGTTTGGGGTCGTCGCCGAGGATGCGGCGAAGGGACGCGATGGCTTGATAGACGGAGTCTGGTGAGACGGCTACACCGGGCCAGACTTGGGTGAGGAGATCGTCGATGCTGACGACTTCGCCGGCGTGTTCGGCGAGGCAGAGCAGGAGACGCATGGTGCGGGCCTCAAGTCGAGCGGTCTCGCCGTCTCGTGAAATTTCTCCGGATGTGGGGTTCACGTGCCAGGTGCCGATGAGAAGGATGGTTGTTGCGGGAGATTGCATGCGAGTTCGGCGCTACCTTGGGATTCGAGTCGAGAGCCAGAGAGGAGACGAGGCCTGCTGGATTATATCGGCTTGGTTTCTATTATTTCGTGGCGATTCGGCTCATGAGGACGGCCGGGACCTGCGGCCCTCGCCAAACGGTTCATTTCAGAACTATTCAGAGGATTTCAGAGGTGCTTCAGGACTTTGCGTGTGTCTTCTGACTAGGGTGGGTCGTGGCTGCACAGTGAACGCTGCGCAGTGAAACAAGCGACTGAAGAAAGAGGAGATTGAATGAGTGAGGCATTGGTAGTTGGGCAGAGTCTGGGCGGGTCTCGGAGTACGGCGCGTAGTGCGCTGTTGGCAATTGGCGTGGGAGGGTTAGCCGCCGCGGCGCTGGATTTGTTGCAGGCGTGCGTGCTGTTTGGGCATGACATTATTCTGGTGATTGCGGAAGGGCTGGTGGGGGACAGGGGCGCTCAAGGAGGCGTCTTTTACTACGGGCTGGGGGTGGTGCTGCATGTGTTCATCTCTTTGTGCTTTGCCACGTTTTATTACGCGTTGAGCCGCAAGCTGAAGTTCATGACGGAGTACCCGCTGGTGTGCGGGCTTTGTTTTGGGGCGGGCGTCCATTTGGTGATGATGTTGATCGTGCTGCCGCACTGCGCGTTTCATCAGCGGGATCCGATCTCGATCAATGGCATGATCGAGGGGCTGCTCATGCACATGGTGGTGTTCGGTCTGCCGGTCGCTTATGGGGTGCGATATTTTGCACGCAATGCGTAGGGAAGACGTTTGCGTGCGCGTACGGATAGAGGCACCGGGCTTACAACGGGACCCTCACCCCACCCATGACGATGAGGCCGTCATGAATGGGGCACCCAGAATGGTGGGTTGGGGTTAGGGGGTGGCGAACTGGATGCCCAGGACGGTGATGTCGTCTTCCTGGCCGAAGGTTAGGACTTGGGCCATGATGGTGGCTGCGGGTTGGTTGCTGATGGCGCGGGTGCGGTCGAAGCCGTAGAGTTCTTTGGCGGGGTTGGTGGCTTCGGGGACACCGTCGGTGAGGAAGGTTAGGCGGTCGCCGGGAGATAGTTGGAAGGTTTGGGTGGGGTAGTCGACGTCGTCGGTGATGCCGAGGGGGAGGGAGCCTTCGACGTCGAGTTCGTGGCCGTTGAGGTAGGGAGGGATGTGGCCGGCGTTGGCGATGCGCATGACGCCGGTGGGGGAGATTTCGGCGGCGAGGCAGGTGGCGAAGTGACCGCCGGAGCGGCCGATCATGCGGCGGTTGAGCATGGCGAGCATGGAGGCGGGGTCGGAGGTGAAGTCGGCGTGGGAGCGGATGGCGCCGACGAGGACGGCGACGAGCATGGCGGCGCTGATGCCTTTACCGGAGACGTCGCCGATGACGAGGATGAGGGTGCCGTCGGGTTTGGAGAGGGTCTGGTAGAAGTCTCCGCCTACTGTGAGAGCGGGGCGGTACTCGGATTGGATGGTGAAGGCGGGGGAGTGGAAGGTGTCGGGGACGAGGACGCGCTGCTGGAGTTGCTGGGCTTGTTCGAGGTCTTTGCGGGCAGCCTCGTGGACGAGGGAGTCGCGGACCTGGGAGCGGAGGAAACGGCGGAGGGACAGGACGGCGACCGCGAGGACGAGCAGCATGGAAACAATATCAAAGACATAGACGCCGAGGCCGAAGGGGAAGAATACGCTGGGAATGTGGAAGGCGCGTCGAAGATACTGGCCGAAGTTGCCATACATGAGCAGAAGCATGGGGAAGGCTGCGAGCAGGGCCTCGGTGCGGTCGCGGCGATAGCCTTCCACGAGAATGACGACCAGCAGCAACTGGAAGGGAACGTCGACCCAGGCCCTTGCGGCGTTAAACCAGTGTAGCGACGATAGCGGAACGAAACTAAAGCCAACATACGACGACTGCGCACAGAACTTTAGCAGCGTGAGCGTCGCTGCCAATAGCCATGCGGCGCGGGGAATCCAGCGTCTTTCACGCAGGCCGAACCAGGACCACCAGAACATCATCCACAACGGCAGCACAATCAAGTTGACCCAGTTAGCGTACTCAAAGCTCAGCAGCGTGGTCAGGTTCTCGATAACGCCCACTACGCCGACGACGACAGCCCATCCCAGGGCGAGGAAGAGCCACAGCCAGGCGCGTTCCTGAGGGTTGTACCATAAGGCCCACAGGACGAGCGGCATCACCAGGAGGTAGAGGAAATCCACCAGGAGACTTCCAAACTGACGGTGAAGGTTTACGTCGTCCTCCGAGGCCTGGAGCAGATGCACGGTGGAGGCCAGTCCGAGGACGGGGGGACCGTGCAGGCCGCCGGCTTCGGGATCGTCGAATGGGGTGGACGCATGCATGTAGAACCGTACGGCGAGATCGAGGTCTCCGTCGGGGCCCGGCGCAGGCAGAGGGAAGGAAGCGGGATTGGAGATGTAAGCGCCGACATGTTTTGCGGAGAAGGTACCAAACTGGCCGAGGAAGCGACCGTTGGCGTAAACCTGGTAGGCATCGTCGAAGTCGTTGGGCATCTTAAGCCAGAGGGGCTGGGTGGGGTCTTTGACGCGCACGCGGAGGCGATACCAGGCGTAGCCGATGAGGGTGGGATAGCCTGTGCTGGTCCAGCCGGGGACGTAGCCGGAGGTTCCTAATATGATGTCAACGGCTCCGGCCTTTGGGGCGAGGCTCATGGGGGCCCAGGGGGCGTCGTCGAATTGCGGCTGGGCCCAGAGGGGGGAGCCGGTGACGATGGGGGAGTCGCCGGGCTGGAACTTCCAGGGGCCGGTGAGGGGGACGGCGGCGTTGCCGAGAGTGATGGTCTGGATCGAGGTTTGGGAAGAAGGCTGGCCCGAGGGACTTGGTGCTGTTGTTGGAGATTGGGCCGGGGCTGTGACCGTCTGGGAGAAGGCCAAAAATGAAACGGGTAGAACAACGAGCAGGGCCAGCCCTAACTTTCGCATTCCTGCGAGAGTATCACCGGCGGGCAGGCGCGGGGAGAGCGGGACCACGAAGGGTAATGGTGGGTTGAGTCGACGTTACACGTTCGTTGACGGCGGCCATGCGGCGACGTTGATGCCCTTGATGAGGAACCAAAGGGCCATGCTGAGCATGGCTAGGAGCATGGGGAGGACGAAGAGTATCGAGTTGTGTTGCGGCGCGAGCAAGAAGAGGATGTTCTTGGCGAAGAAGCCTGCGCCGCCAAGTAGGACCAGGGCGCCGAGTGCGCGGGGAAGATATTCCGAGCGGTAGATCATGTAACCACGCAGCATGACGGCGATTCCATAGAAGCCGGTGAAGAGGGCGAAGATGTATCCGTAGAGGGTGAGGCCGAGATAGCTGATGGTTTGACGAAGTTCTGGTGTGAGGACCTTGATGATGTCCGTGTCGGTGTATGGCAGGCTGGCGGTGAAGTAGAAGATCTCGCCGACCGCAAACGTTATGGTTGAGAACAGGCCGAAGCAGAGGGCGATGACGGATAAGGGCCGGCTGACGGGGCGAAGCAAGACGTAGAAGATTGCGGTGAGCGCGAGGTCGCAGGCGGCTTCGATGAGGTAGGCGGCGAAGCTGGCGCGGAAGAGGCCTAGAGTCGCCGCTACGTTACGGCCGGTTTCGGCGAGGTCGGTGGGTGCGAGAAGTTTTGCGGGGACGTAGGACTCGCCGAAGCTGCCGGCGAAGAGGGAGATGACAAGGAGGATGCCGGCGATGCGGGCGTAGCGTTGGGCTTCGGGTGCTGTCATGGAGTGGCTCCTGATAGTGGGGGTTTGGCGCCCTTGATGAGCAGCCACAGCATGAAGACGATCTCGCCAATGACGGCGGGCTGGGTGTAGGTAAAGACCTTGTTCTGATATTGCGGCAGCAGCAGGCTGACAAGGCAGAGGATGACCCAGGCGGCGCCAGCAAGGGCGAGCCAAATGCCGAGAAATTTTGGCAGGAATCGAGATTTGTATACCAGTCGTGCGAGAGGGAAGAGCCAGAGGCCCCAGAATAATTCGGCGAGGACGAGGCCGCGACCGTGGAGATAGAGGAAGAACATGGCGAAGGCGTCTCGCTGGGGTTTGTCGATTGCGGTGAGGAAGTCGGCGCCGCGTAGGAGAGCGAGGGCGGCTAGTGAGTTGAGCTCATTGATGAACGCGATGGGGATCGAGACCACGATCAGGATCACCATGAGCGCGGCTTGGCGTCGGTTGATGTTCTCGAGAAGTTTGTAGAGTGCCAGGGCAACGAAGATGAAGGCGGCCTGGCTGATGAGCTGGCCGGCGATGCCGAAGCGATAGAGGGTCTCGTGTGCGGCGATGTTGTTTAGCGTTGCTGCCGTGTTTTCGTGGACGAGCAACTTGCCGGGAACATAGCCCATCGCGAAGAATCCCACGATGGAGGAGAGGACATATAGCAAACCTGCGACTCTGCCTGGGTTCCTGGGGAAGGTCATGGGGTCCTCGACTGACGATGCTGTTGCACTAGCGGTACTCTCGTACGAATTATTACGGTGAGACCTTGATGGGTGACGCACCCGGCGACTAGCTTCGTGGCGAGAAAGGTGTATCTACTGACGGGTACGGGTGGGGCGATGCGAAGGTCAGTTGGCTTCGGGCTTTTGGGCAGCGTCGACTACGAGGGTTTCTACGGGGCCTTTGGTGGGGACGAGTTTGAGGCCCAGCTGCTCCTGCACTGCGGAGAAGACTGACGGGGCATCGGTGGTGTCGCCGGCGGCGGGCCCTCCCTCGTCGGGGCGGAAGTGGAGATTGATGTCGTAGGAACCGGTTAGGCCGGTGGCATCGTTCACTGGCTTGCTTACAGCGTTGGATAGTTGGCTGGCGAGTTGGCGGACGGAGACGGCGGTGGCTTCGAACATGCCGGGACCCATGGTCATTCCGCTGCCCTTGTACTTTTCAGGATGGGCTTTCTGCTCCTCGGGGGATGACGGAATCAGTACGGTGGTGGGCTTGAGCTTGGAGCCGCTCTTGTCGACCACGAGGTTGTAGACGGCGGACGTCCGGGTCTCGAGGTGTGTCTTGAGTTGGAAGCGCTCGGTGAGGAGGTTCTGCAGCATCTGGCGGCGTTGTGCGACGTTGAGCTTGTTGTAGGCCGCAACGTTCTCGCCGCTTACCTTGGCGGTGAGGTCGAACGTAGTGCTCTTCATCCACCCGCTCAAGCCTTCGATCTGGTAGGGCTTGAGGTCCCACGCGCTGCAGAGCATCTGCTCGAGGGGCAGGTTGATGAGGCTGAGGCCGTCCTTGGTCATTTGCCAGGACATGCTGGTGTCATTGGCGGGATGGGGCTTGACGAGGGCTACGTCCCACTCGGGGAGCGGGCCGGCAGCGGGAGCGGTGGTGCCGTGGTCGACGTCCGACATGGTGGGGAGTTGCGCGTGCAGCGACGGCGCGAGGAGCGTTAGAGCGAAGAGAGCAGGAACGATCGCGGCGAAGGGGCGCTTGGTCATACGTCTCCTGGTTGGCGGTGTCGTTGGTTAGACGGGCGGTCCGACAAGTAAGTAACAGGCGGCGGCGGTGAGGATGAAGGCGGCGAGCAGGGTGCCGCGGTTTTTGAGGGTTTCGCGGAGGAGTTGAACCTGGTGGCGGGATGTATCGGGATTCATGATGAGTTCCTGTGGTGTGGCTTCCAACGGGATCCTCACCCCATTTATGACGATGAAGCCGTCATGAATGGGGTGAGGATGGTGGGTGGTCTAGAGGGGGTTGCGGTAGCGGCGGAGCTGGATGGCGGCGGCGAGGAAGAAGGCTGCCAGGAGCAGGCCGGTCCAGAGTCCGGGGGTCGCGAGAAACTGAGTAGGGGGCATGGACATGTGCATCGACATGTTCGGGGCCATGTTGGAAGACGAGGAGAAGTCGATGTCTCCGGGGCCATGCATGCGGTACTTCAGGATCTCGAAGATGTGGCCGGTATGCAGGGTGAGCATTTCGAGAACACCGAGGGCTAACGGCGGAAGAGTGGCCCAGAGGAGCGGGATGCGGCGGGCCCAGGCGGAGACGAGAAGGAACCAGCACCAGATGGGCGCGTACCAGAGCGCGTGGATCGCTAGCAAGTGGTAGAGCAACATCAGGGAGTTCTGAGTGAGAGGCAGGCCGGAGTGAAGGGGGCCGGTGTTGATGCCGCGGGCGTGGAAGACGGTGACGTTGATGAGCAGCATGATGGACTGCGTGACGACGGTGATGGCCCAGGTAAGGAGCGGGAGGAGGACGAGGGGAATGGCCGCCTTGGAGAGGACGGTGGTGAGGTCGGAGACGGGGAGGGATTTCCAGAAGAGGATGCTGCGGTCGCGACGCTCACCGTAGAGCGCATCGAGACAGTAGAAGATGCCGACGAGAATGGTGGTCCCCATGATGAGGCCGGCGGCGATGGTGTAGGGGAGGATGGGATCGATGCCGTGCGAGGTTTGGGTGACGACGCCGTTGTTATTGACGGTGCTGGTGATGAGCAGGCCTGCGGGCATGCGGAGGGTGCTGTAGAAGAAGCCGAGGATGATGAAGGCCGCGACGGCGAGAGGCGCGATGTAGATGGCGCGGTTCTCCCAGAGCTCGCGGCGGATGGACCAGAAGAGGCGGCGGGCTTCGGAGATGTGGGCGACGGAGGTAGCGGCCTGGGCGTCGGGAAAGGAAGTCGGGAGAGCGTCGGTCTGGGGGGTCATTGGGCGGCTCCTGTGTACGAGCTGGGCATAGGTGTGGGTGGTGGGCTGTAGGGCGCGGGTTGGTTGGGCTGGCCGACGAAGGCTACAAAGACGTCGGCGATGCTGGGAGTGCGGACGTCGCCTAGGGGAGCGAGTTGTTCGCGGGGGACGCGGTCGTAGAGGAGAATGCTGCGGCCGAAAGTTTGGCGTTCCTGAATCGGCTTGAGGGCTCGAGCGGCGGTGAGTTGCGCGGGGTTCGCGATGAGCTCGAGATAGCGGGTGTCGAAGTCTTCCATGCTGCAGCCGAAGACGAGGTTGCCGCGATCGATGAAGAGGAGGTCGGTGAGGATGTACTGGATCTCATCGATCTGATGGGTGGTGATGACGATGGTGCGGTGGTGGTCGAAGTAGTCGTTCAGCAAGGAGTCGTAGAACTGCTTGCGGAAGAGGATGTCGAGGCCGAGGGTGGGCTCGTCGAGGACGAGGAGCTTGGCGTCGATGGACATGACGAGGGCGAGGTGGAGTTGCGCGACCATGCCCTTGGAAAGCTCGCGGACCTTGCTGGTGCGCTTGATGGTGGTGCGGGCGAGGAAGGCTTCGGCCTTGGCGCGGTCGAAGCGGGGATGGATGCCGGCGACGAAATCGATGGCGTCGGAGACACGCATCCAGCGGGGGAGGACCGCGACGTCCGCTACGAAGGCTACGTCGTTCATGAGCTGGTCGCGCTGTGTCCAGGGATTGCGGCCGAGGACGGAGAGCGTGCCGTCGTAGGAGGTGAGGCCGAGGATGGCGTTGAGCAGGGTGGTTTTGCCGGCGCCGTTGGGACCGATGAGGCCGAGGATCCGGCCCTCGGCAACGTTGAGGTCGATGCGGTTGAGGGCGACGGAGGAACCGTAGGATTTGTGCAGGCCGGTGGCTTGGATGGTGGTCATTTGAGCCCTCCTTGTGAGTGGGAGTTAGGTGCGGCTAGGAGATCGGTGGTGGTGAGGCCGAGGCGCTGGATGGTGGCTTGGAGGTGCGGCCATTCCTCGATGAGGAACTTCTGGCGTTCGGCCTGGAGGAGGAGGTCGCGGGCTCCGGCGGTGATGAACATGCCGCGGCCGCGACGGCTTTCGACGATGCCCTGGTCGACCAGCTCCTGATAGCTCTTGAGGACGGTGAGGGGGTTGACGCGATTTTCGGCGGCAACGGTTCGGACCGAGGGAAGAGGTTCACCTTCCTGGAGGAGGCCGTCGAGGATCATGGCGACGACGCGGCTTCGAAGCTGGCGGTAGATCGGCTGACTGTCGTTCCACTCGAGTTCCATAGTGTTTGTTGCTCCGTGGCTGAATTACTGTTGTAGTTGACTATAACAGTATGATTCTGTCAAGGGGAATTTTGGGTGGATTTTCTGCGGGGCGGAGGCGCAAAGGATTTTGGTTGGGCTGATGGGCGTGACGCGGTGTCGTGTGCGCGAAGATTGACCCGATTCTTGAGGCCATGCTAGCGTCGACGTATGGCGTTTTCCTTGCGTTGTTGTTGTCGCGTTGACCAGCCCCTC
>Ga0302311_10006888_pt1 | contig 11670 bp, 11 predicted proteins | sample III_Palsa_N1_3_FD_200449 | JGI IMG/M metagenome (GOLD analysis project Ga0302311, IMG submission 200449) | Peat permafrost microbial communities from Stordalen Mire near Abisko, Sweden - III_Palsa_N1_3 | ecosystem: Environmental > Terrestrial > Soil > Palsa > Peat permafrost | place: Sweden...
TGACGCGGAACGCCATGATGTCGGACAGCTGTTCGAAGCCGACATTCTTGCGCTGCATCTTGCGCCAGATCGAATAGGGCGTCTTTTCGCGGCCCGTGACCGTGGCGTCGGGCAAGCCGCCTTCCTTAAGCGTGCCGGTCAGCTGCTCGATCACCTTGCTGACCAGGCTGCCGCCCTGTTCTTTGAGGAAGGCGAAGCGGGTCTTGATCGAGTCGCGGCCTTCCGGATGCAGCTCGGCGAAGGCCAGGTCTTCCAGCTCGTCCTTCATCCGGTGGATGCCGATGCGCTCGGCCAGCGGCGCATAGATCTCCAGCGTCTCGCGCGCGATGCGGCGGCGCTTGTCCGGGTTCTTGATGTAGCTGAGCGTCGTCATGTTGTGCAGGCGGTCGGCGAGCTTGACCACCAGCACGCGGATGTCCTCGGACATCGCCAGCACCAGCTTGCGGAAATTCTCCGCCTGCTTGGTCTGGTCCGACTGCAGCTCCAGGCGCGACAACTTGGTGACACCATCGACCAGGCGCGAGATGTCGCGGCCGAACAGCCGCTCGATATCGTCGAGCGTCGCGACCGTATCCTCGACCGTATCGTGCAGCAGGCCGGTGACGATCGAGGCCGAGTCGAGCTTCATCTGGGCGAGGATGCCCGCGACCTCGACCGGATGGGAGAAATAGGGATCGCCCGAGGCGCGCTTCTGCGAGCCATGGGCATGCATGGAGAAGACATAGGCGCGGTTAAGCGCATCCTCGTCCGCATTGGGGTCGTAGGCCTTGACCCGTTCGACCAGATCATACTGGCGGATCATGGGCCGACCCGCCTGATAGACGAACGGCCCGACGCTGGGCGTCGGGCCGTCATCATGGATAGAATATCGGCCAGGCGATGCATCTGGAAGGTCGGCAGCTGTGCCACGTATCCTGACGCTCGCCCGAGGCGATCAGATTTCGTCGGAGAAATCGGCCTCGCCGAGTTTCTCGTCAGAGATCTCGTCGGTGTCGCCTTCCAGTTCGCTGTCGCCCTCTTCGGCGTCGACGAACTGCATGTCTTCCTTGAGCTCGTCCTCAAGCGCGACGGCGCCGGCGCCATCGGGCCAGGTCTGCTCGCCGATCGAGAGATCGGTGTCTTCTTCCGGCTCGTCGATTTCCGGCTGCTTCTGCAGGCCGGTGACGAGCGCGTTCTGCAACGCATCGACCTCGATCGTATAGTCCGCGATCTCGCGCAGCGCCACGACCGGGTTCTTATCATTGTCGCGGTCGACCGTGATCAGGCCGCCGGACGCGATGTCCCGCGCCCGCTGCGCCGCGACGAGAACCAGCTCGAAGCGGTTCGGCACTCTCGTCACGCAATCTTCAACCGTTACACGCGCCATTCTGATCAAGCCCGACGAATTAATGGTGAGCCGCAAGATATACGACGCTGAACAGAATGGTGCAATGCCGCGATCTTCATAGTTGCCCCGCTTTACCTGTAGCGCTGCCCTGTCGCCACCTCATGGCAGAGGGCGCGTCGATTGTTCCGGCCCGATGCCCCCCAGCATCTGCCCGATGCCGAGGCCGCTCACCGGATGGCGCCAGTCCGGTGCTACGTCAGCCAGCGGCCGCAGCACGAAGGCCCGTTCATGCAGGCGCGGGTGCGGCAGCACCGGCCAATCGGTCGAGACGATGTCGTCGTAGGCGAGCAGATCGAGATCGAGCACCCGCGGCGCGTTGACCTCGGCGCGGACTCGGCCGAACGCATCCTCGATCCGGTGCAGAGCACGCAGCACGTCCGCCGGTCCGAGCGGCGTCGCCACCGCGGCCACGCCGTTGACGTACCAGGGCTGGTCGGACACCGGCACCGGCGCGGTCTCGTACCAGGCGGAGCGTGCGACGACGCTAAGGCTCGCTTGGTCGAGCGCCGCCAGCGCCGCCTCGAGCGTCGCCCGCGGACCCCCATGGACCGGACTCGGCAGATTGGCGCCGAGCGCGATCAGAATCATGGATTCTTGCTCCTATGCATCGTATGCCCGCCGTTCTACTCGGATCGATCGCCTGCTACGATCATAAAATCCTCGATTTTAGTTACAAAACAAGACTTGCCCCACTTCGGTTTCTGCATCCATAATCCTCGTCAATATTTATTGCTTTTGCTTTCAATTTTTCTCGATGTTTACGCCCCAAAGGATATTCAAATCATGGTTTTCTACCCACAGGAGCGCCTAGGGCTCTTCATTGACGGCTCGAATCTCTATGCTGCCGCACGGGCCCTCGGATTCGATATTGACTACAAGAAATTGCTTGATGTCTTTCGCAAGAACAGCCAGCTGATCCGGGCCTTTTATTATACAGCGCTGATTGAGGATCAGGAATATTCGCCGATCCGCCCGCTCGTCGATTGGCTCGATTACAACGGCTATACCATGGTCACCAAGCCGACCAAGGAGTTTACCGACGCGACCGGGCGACGGAAGCTCAAGGGCAACATGGATATCGAGCTGGCGATCGACGTGATGGAGATGGCCGAGCATCTGGATCACATCGTGATCTTCTCGGGCGACGGCGATTTCCGCCGACTGGTCGATGCGGTCCAGCGCAAGGGCGTGCGCGTCACCGTGGTCTCGACCGTCCGCTCCAACCCGCCGATGGTCGCCGACGAGTTGCGCCGGCAATGCGATACCTTCATGGAGCTGCAGGATCTGGCGCCCAGCATCATGCGCGCCCATGTCCATCGCGAGGATCACCATCGCGACGAATATCATCGCGACGATGAGCCTTCGACCCAGGACGATCACGACGGGCCCGACGAGGACTAGCCCCCGTGAACCTTTCCGATATCGACCCGGCCGATCCGACCAGGGACTGCTCGCGCTGCCCCCGGCTGGTCGCCTTCCGCGACCGTCATCGCGCCGCTCATCCCGACTGGCACAACGCGCCGGTGCCGTCGTTCGGCGCCGGCGATGCGCGCCTGCTGATCGTGGGATTGGCGCCGGGGCTGAAAGGCGCCAACTGCACCGGGCGCCCTTTCACCGGCGACTATGCCGGCGATCTGCTCTACGCCACCCTGCTGAAATTCGGCCTGGCCGAAGGCCGCTATCGCGAGCGGGCCGACGACGGCTTGCAGCTGAAGGGCGTGCGCATCACCAACGCGGTGCGCTGCGTGCCGCCGGAGAACAAGCCGGAACCGTCGGAGGTCAAGAGCTGCCGTCCGTTCCTGATCGCGGAACTGGCGTCGCTCACGCAGCTGAAGGCGATCCTGGCGCTCGGCACCCTCGCCCACACCCAGGTGCTGGCGACGCTGGGATTGCGCCAGACCGCCTATAAATTCGCGCACCAGGCCCAGCATGTGCTGCCGAACGGGCTGGTGCTGGCCGACAGCTATCACTGCTCGCGCTACAACACCAACACCGGCCGCTTGACGACCGAGATGTTCGAGGCGGTGTTCCGCGGCTTGCTGCCGGTGCTCGCCTGAAACACGGCGCGCCGGCGAATATTTCAAGCGCAGCGAAAATCATGACGTTCGATGTCAGGTATAGGGCCGCATAAAGGCCCCGTCCCTTGGCACGAGGTTTCTATGATGCTCCGTCCCGATCTCGACCGTGCGGCACGCCTGGCGCTGCTCGCTGCCTTGTTCAATTTGACCCCGTTCACCTTGATTTCCCTGGGTGCCGCGACCGCCGTCGCCGCTCCCGGCACAGGAGAGCCCACAGCCATGACCGCAGATCCAATCCAGACGGCCGAGACCTCGCCCCCTGTCGCCGCCCATCGCGATGGGCTGCATGATTTCGACTTCCTCATCGGCCACTGGAAAGTGCGTTTGAGGAAGCTGCTGCATCCTTTGACCGGCTCGACCACCTGGGTCGAATATACCGGGACCTCGGCCACCAGAAAGATCTGGGACGATCGGGCCAATACCGAGGAATTCGACGTCGATAGCCCGGAAAACAACCTGCATATCCGCGCGCAGACCTTGCGGCTGTACAATCCGGACTCGCGGCAATGGAGCATCTATCTGGTCAATGCGGCCAAAGGCGTGCTGAGCATGCCGCCGGTCATCGGCCAGTTCACCGACGGTCATGGTGAATTCTACGACCAGGAGGATTTCGGCGGCCGGTCGATCTTCGTCCGATACGAGTGGTTCAACATCAGCCCGGTATCGGCGCGGATGGTGCAGTCATTTTCGGCGGATGGCGCAAAATCCTGGGAAGCAAACTGGATCTGCGAATTGTCCCGCGAACAGCCCTAGCGGCCGCCCTGCCTCCACTAAACCGCCAGATATCTTTGCACGGCCTGGTCATCCAGCTCGCCGCGATTGCCGGAGATCACGACCTCGCCGCGTTCCATGACCGAGAAGCGGTCGGCCAGCTCGCGGGCGAAATCCAGATATTGTTCGACCAGCAGGATCGCCATGTCGCCGCGCTGGGCGAGCAACGTGATGACGCGGCCGATGTCCTTGATGATCGAGGGCTGGATACCCTCGGTCGGCTCGTCCAGCACCAGGCAGGTCGGCCGGGTGACGAGCGCGCGGGCGATCGACAGCTGCTGCTGCTGGCCGCCGGACAGATCGCCGCCGCGCCGGTGCAGCATCTTGTCCAGCACCGGAAACAGCTCGAAGATCTCGTCCGGAATGGTCTTGGCGCCCTTGGCGGCGGCGAGGCCGGTCTTCAGGTTTTCCAGCACGGTGAGGCGCGGAAAGATCTCGCGGCCCTGCGGCACCAGCGCCAGGCCGGCCGCGGCGCGCTTATGGGCCGGCATCTTGTCGATATGCTGGCCGTCCCACAGGATATGGCCGGCCTTGATCGGCTGCAGGCCGAAGATGCCGCGGATCAGGCTGGTCTTGCCGACGCCGTTGCGGCCCAGCACGCAGGTGACCTCGCCTTTCTTGGCGGTCAGGCTGACGCGCCGCAGGATCTGGCTGGCCCCATAGGAAAGATCGATCGCTTCGACGGTCAGCATGGTGTCATCGCCCCAGATAGACCTCGATCACGCGCGGGTGGTTCTGCACCGCGTCGATCGAGCCTTCGGCCAAAACCGAGCCTTCGTGCAGCACCGTGACTTTGGCGCCCAGGCTGCGCACGAACACCATGTCATGCTCGACCACCACGATCGTCCGGTCGCGCGCCAGCCGCGTGATCAGGTCGGCCGTGGCCGCCGTCTCGGCATCGGTCATGCCGGCGACCGGCTCGTCGAGCAGGATCAGGCGCGGGTCATGGACCAGCAGCATGCCGATCTCCAGCCATTGCTTCTGGCCATGGCTCAACAGCCCGGCGAGTTCCGTCCGGCGCCGCATCAGGCCGACCTGGCCCAGCACCCGGTCGAGTTTCGCCTCCTGCTCCTCATCGAGCCGGCGGAACAAGGTGTGGCGGATGCGCCGGTCGTCCTTCAGCGCCAGTTCCAGATTTTCCTCGACCGTCAGATTCTCGAACACGGTCGGTTTCTGGAACTTCCGGCTGATGCCGAGGTTGGCGATCGTCGGCTCGTCGAGGCGGGTCAGGTCGTGACGCCCCTCGAACATCGCCGTGCCGCTGTCGGGCCGGGTCTTACCGGTGATGACGTCCATCATGGTGGTCTTGCCGGCACCGTTCGGACCGATGATGGTGCGCAACTCGCCGGGCTCGATCACCAGCGACAACGCGTTCAGCGCCTTGAAGCCATCGAACGAGACGGTGATGCCGTCGAGATAGAGCTGAGCGGTCGATAGAGCGTCAGTCATGGACCGTCTCCGCGACCGGCGCCGACGGCGGCCGGCGCCATTGCTTGGCTTGCGCGATCAGGCCAAGGATCCCGTTGGGCATCGCCAGCGTCACGACGATGAACAGTGCGCCGAGCGCGAACAGCCAAAGCTCCGGCGCCGCCCCGGTCAGCCAGGTCTTGACGAAATTCACCACCAGCGCCCCCAGAATGGCGCCGACCAATGTCCCGCGCCCGCCGACCGCGACCCAGATCGCGATCTCGATCGAGTTGCCCGGCTGGAATTCGCTGGGGTTGATGATGCCGACCTGCGGCACGTAGAGCGCGCCGGCGAGGCCGCACAAGAGCGCCGACAGCACGAACACGAACAGCTTCGCGCCCGTGGTCGAATAGCCGATGAAGCGCACCCGGCTTTCGGCGTCCCGGAGCGCCAGCAGCAGCCGGCCGAACCGGGTCGTCACCACGAAGCGACAGACCAGAAACGACAGGCCCAGCGCCACCGCGGTGATGATGTAGAGACCGAGCCGCGTCGAGGGTGCCTGGATGTCGTAACCCAGGATCTCCTTGAAATCGGTCAGGCCATTGTTGCCGCCGAAGCCCATGTCGTTGCGAAAGAATGCGAGCAACAGGGCATAAGTCATTGCCTGGGTGATGATCGACAGATAGACGCCCGTGACCCGGCTGCGGAACGCGAACCAGCCGAAGCCGGCCGCGAGCAGTCCCGGCACCGCCAGCGCCATGAAGGCGGCATAGGCGAAATTCTGGAAGCCCCACCAGACGACGGGCAGCTCTTGCCAGTTCAGGAACACCATGAAATCCGGCAGTAGCGCGTTGCCATAGACGCCGCGGGTGCCGATCTGGCGCATCAGATACATGCCCATGGCGTAGCCGCCGAGCGCGAAGAAGGCACCGTGGCCGAGGCTCAAGATGCCCGCATAGCCCCAGATCAGGTCGAGGGCGAGCGCCAGGATGGCGTAGCAGAGATATTTGCCGAACAGCGGCACCAGATAGGCCGGCACGCGGAAGATCGAGCCAGGCGCCGGCTGGGTCGCCAGCACCGGGATCAGCACGGCGGCGACCAGGGCCGCTGCGAGGAAGACCAGCCAGCCCTTGGTGGTGAGAAGCGGGGTGCGCTGCATCATCTCACACCTCCACCGACCGTCCCTTGAGCGCGAACAACCCGCGCGGCCGGAACTGGATGAAGATGATGATGGCGACCAGGACCAGGATCTTGCCCAGGACGGCACCGGCGAACGGTTCCAGGAACTTGTTGACCACGCCCAGCCCCATGGCGCCCGCGAGCGTACCGACCAGGCTGCCGACCCCGCCGAACACGACGACCATGAAGCTGTCGATGATGTAGATCGTGCCCAGGTTCGGGCTGACGTTGCCGATCTGGCTCAAGGCGACGCCGGCCATGCCGGCGATGCCGGACCCCAGCCCGAAGGTCAGCGCATCGACCTTGTCGGTCGGAATGCCCATGATCGCCGCCATCTTGCGGTTCTGGGTGACGGCGCGCATGTGCAGGCCGAGATTGGTCCGGCGCAGCACCAGCACCAGCACGCCCAGCACGACGAAGCCGAAGGCGATGATGACCAGGCGGTTCCAGGTGACGGTGAAGCCGCCCAGGATCTGGAAGCCACCGGTCATCCAGCTGGGATTGGCGACCTCCTTGTTGGGGGCGCCGAAGATGCTGCGCACCAGCTGCTGCAGCATCAGGCTGATGCCCCAGGTGGCGAGCAGGGTTTCGAGCGGCCGGCCGTAGAGGAAGCGGATGATGGTGCGTTCCAGCGCCACGCCGACGGCGCCGGCGACCAGGAAGGCGGCGGGCACGGATACGATCAGATAGAGATCGAACAGGCTGGCCGGCAGAAAGGCGCGGAAGATCTCCTGCACGACGAAGGTGGTATAGGCGCCCAGCATGATCATCTCGCCATGGGCCATGTTGATGACACCCATGACGCCGAAGGTCACCGCCAGACCGATCGCCGCCAGCAGCAGCACCGAGCCGAGGCTCAGGCCCTGGAACAGGTTGATGCCGATCTCGATATAGGTGAGCTGCCGCTCGATCTTGGCGAGCGCCGTCTTGGCGGCCGCGATCACCTTCGGGTCGGTCTCGTGGCCGCCGATCAGTTCGCCCAGCAGGCCACGGACCTGGCTGTCGGTGGAGGCCGCCAACTCGTCGACCGCGGCCAGACGCTGGGCCGGGTCCGGGCTCTGCAGCAGGCCGGCGGCCCGCGCCAGCTTGAGGGCGGCCGCCACATCCTGGTTCTTCTCGGCGGCCAGCGCCTTATCGAGCGCCGGCACGCCCTCGAGCGACGGCCGGTGCAGCGCCTCGTTGGCGGCACTCAGCCGATCGGCCGGGTCGGGGCTATAGAGCGTCAGCAGCGACAAGGCGCCATCGATATGGCCACGCAGGCGGTTATTGACGTGGATGCGGTCGGGCTCGGTTGCCGGTGTCACCGGCGCACCGGTGACGGCATCGGTAAAGCCGCCGGCATCGCCCTCGACCAGCATCTGCTTGTCGTCGGTGGCGGCGAGCTTGCCGTCGGTCAGCGCCTTCAAGATGGCGACCGCGCGGCTATCGCCGCTGGTGCCCAGCGCGTCGATCGCCGCAATCTTGTCGTCGAAGCCGTCGCCGGCGAGACCCGCGACCAGCTTGGAGAAATCGGCATCGGGCAGGTTGGCGGCGCGGCTCGCGAGCGGCACCAGCAGCAATCCCACCAATAATAGCGCACGGATCAGTCTCACGGTCTGGAACCCCCGCCAGCAGATTTGATCAGATTGCTCCGGACCGGACGGCAATGCCATCCGGTCCGTCGCTGCGGTTCCCAGTTTTATTGTTACCGTCCGCTTATTCGAACGCGGCGGCTTTCGGCGACGTGCAATTGCCGCAGTCCCACGGGAAGGTCCAATCGGCGACCTTGCCCTTGTCTTCCGGCAGGTACGGGCTCCAGGCGTCGGCCTTGATCGGCGCCTTGGTCTGCCAGACGATGTCGAACTGACCGTTCGCCTGGATTTCGCCGATCATCACCGGCTTCGACAGGTGATGGTTGGTGTTCATGATCGCGGTAAAGCCGCTCGGCGCCTTGACCTTCTGGCCGTACATGGCCTGGCGGACCGCATCGACGTTGGTGGTACCGGCTTGCAGCACGGCCTGGGTCCACATCTTGAAGCCGATATAGGTCGCTTCCATCGGGTCGTTGGTCGTGCGCTTGTCGTTCTTGGTGAACGTGTGCCACTGCTTGATGAAGGCCTCGTTGGTCGAGTTCTTCACGGACTCGAAGTAGTTCCAGGCCGCCAGATGGCCGACCAGATTCTTGGTATCGATACCGGCCAGCTCTTCCTCGCCGACCGAGAAGGCCATGACCGGAATATCGGTCGCCTTGATGCCTTCGTTGGCCAGTTCCTTGTAAAACGGCACGTTGGCGTCGCCATTGACGGTCGAGATCACCGCGGTCTTCTTGCCGGCCGAGGCGAATTTCTTGATGTCGGCGACTTCGGTCTGCCAATCGCTGAAGCCGAACGGCGTGTAGTTGACCTTGATGTCCTCGGCCGGAACGCCCTTCGATTTCAGGAACGCTTCCAGGATCTTGTTGGTCGTGCGCGGATAGACGTAGTCGGTGCCTTCCAGCACCCAGCGCTTCACTTCGCCGCCTTCCTTGCTCATCAGGTATTCGACGGCCGGGATCGCCTGCTGGTTGGGGGCGGCACCGGTGTAGAACACGTTGTTCGAGCTTTCCTCGCCCTCATACTGGACGGGATAGAACAGCAGGCCGTTCAGCTCTTCGAACACTGGCAGCACCGACTTGCGGCTGACCGAGGTCCAGCAGCCGAACACGACGGCGACATGATCCTTGGAAATGAGCTCGCGCGCCTTTTCGGCGAACAGCGGCCAGTTGGAGGCCGGATCGACCACGACGGCCTCGACCTTCTTGCCGAGCAATCCGCCCTTCTTATTGAGATCATCGACCATCATCAGGACCGTGTCCTTGAGCGTGGTCTCGCTGATCGCCATCGTACCCGACAGCGAATGCAGCACGCCGATCTTGATGGTGTCGTCGGCAGCGCGCGCTTGGCCGGCGAAGGTCAGCGCGGTCATCAGGGCCGTCGCACCCGCGAGTGCCGCCCGCCTGGTAATGAATGTCATCCCCATCCCCTTTTCGTCGCATGGCGCCGGCGGAGAGGCTCCGTCGAACGCCCTGGTGAAACCCCAGTCGAAGGGGATGGGACTTTGGCGCCCTCGCCTCTCCGACCGGATAGCAGCCTAGGGCTGGCGCCGAGTCCAGCGGTATGGGGCGTTTGACGTATATTGCGGTGCGGCAGGCGATGACCGGACGCCGCACGATCCGGCGGCGTGGTTTCGGGTTCGCTCCTGGAAGCAGACCGCCGGGGACGCTAAGCTGCCGGCATGACGCACCCCATCGATCTCCCCGACTTCGTCGATCGCCATCGACGTCTATTCGTCCTGACCGGCGCCGGCTGCAGCACGAACTCGGGCATTCCGGACTACCGCGATGCCGACGGCAATTGGAAGCGCGCGGCGCCGATGACCTATCAGGTCTTCATGGGCGATCAGCCCGCGCGCCAGCGCTATTGGGCGCGCAGCCTGATCGGGTGGCGGCGCTTCGGTCGTGCCCGACCGAATGGTGCCCATCTGGCACTCGCCCGGTTGGAGGCGATGGACCGGAGCGAGCTGCTGCTGACCCAGAACGTCGATGGGCTGCATCAGGCTGCCGGCAGCACGCGGGTGATCGATCTGCATGGCCGGCTCGATCTGGTCCGCTGCATGGGCTGCGAGCGACGGACGCCCCGCGCCGAATTTCAGGAAGAACTCGATCGGCTCAATCCTGCCTGGGTCGATCTGGATGCGGTCGATGCGCCGGACGGTGACGCCGATATCGAAGCGGCCGACTTCTCGTCGTTCCTCGTCCCGCCGTGCCGATATTGCGGCGGCGTGCTCAAGCCCGATGTCGTGTTCTTCGGCGAGAATGTGCCGCGCGACCGGGTCGATACCGCGAACGAACACCTGGGCCAGGCCGATGCCATGCTGATCGTGGGCTCGTCGCTCATGGTCTATTCCGGTTTTCGTTTCGTCCAAGCCGCCGCCCGCGCCGGCAAACCCATCGCCGCGATCAATCTCGGTCGAACCCGCGCCGACGCGTTGCTCGCCCTCAAGGCGGAGCAATCCTGCGAGGACGCCTTGGCCTTCCTGTTGCGGCAACCGACGTGATGATTGTCGAGACGCTTCAGTAGTATCGGCGACTGACCACACCAAAAATGATCGGGCTGTACTACCAGCGCGAGTATTTGCCAGATGTCCGAATAGATGCTATCAAATACCATCCTTACCAGCATCTTCAGCACTTCCGATAGAAATGCCGCAACCGATAGTCGAATAGGCTAGCGGGTCGGCGGAAGTTATAATATCTGGCTTCTCGTCGCGGGGGCGGCGGGCCTGACGTCGTCTTGGGGGCCCCAGGATGTCGTGCGCAAGAATTGTTCACGTGGCGGATAGCTGTTGCAATACGCGTTCGCGGATTGGCACCTGAGGTCCTGCGTTGCTGCTGACCGGTGGCGTCGCCAAACCCTGCCGCGAGGACGGCTAGGTGCTGTCGCGGCTGGCAGTGCGGGCACAGAAGACTAGGCGCAGCAGCGTCTATATCGGGGGGATTAAAAGCTTCGTCGACCAATTAGCGCGGACTGAACCATTCCCCTGAAACGAGCAAAAGAGCCGACGGGCAAAGCGCGGCCGGCATGATGTGAAGGTATCCCACAGAAGGGCCTGCGATTTGGGGAGTTAAGGTCATGCATCTCACCACTCTGTCGCTGCATCTGCGTCGTCTGTTGCTGAGCTCGAGCGCGCTCACGGGTATCGCGCTGATGTCGACCGGCGCTGAGGCCGGACAGGCGCTGCCGACCGGCGGGGTGGTGACGGCGGGCACGGCCACGATCGCGCAACCCGGCGCCAGCCAGCTGGCGATCACGACCGGGTCGTCGCGCACGG
>Ga0302311_10006891_pt1 | contig 11666 bp, 11 predicted proteins | sample III_Palsa_N1_3_FD_200449 | JGI IMG/M metagenome (GOLD analysis project Ga0302311, IMG submission 200449) | Peat permafrost microbial communities from Stordalen Mire near Abisko, Sweden - III_Palsa_N1_3 | ecosystem: Environmental > Terrestrial > Soil > Palsa > Peat permafrost | place: Sweden...
GCCAACTCCGACTACGCGCGCAAGGGCGTGGTGCGAAGCCGCAGCTCGGTGGTGCTGCAGTACGCGGGCGGCATCCTGCTGGCGACGCCGAACGCGTCGACCGTGCTGCACAAGATCAGCGAGATCTACGACCGCATCGCGTTCGCCGCCGTCGGCCGGTACAACGAGTACGAGGTGCTGCGCAAGGCCGGCGTCACCTACGCCGACCTCACCGGCTACTCGTTCGACCGCGGCGACGTCACCGCCCGCGGCCTCGCGAACTGGTACGCGCAGCAACTCGGCACCAGCTTCACCGAGTCGATGAAGCCGTACGAGGTGGAGATCGTGGTCGCCGAGGTCGGCGCGAGGCCGGACGACGACCAGATCTACCGGATCTCGTGGGACGGCTCGGTCTCCGACGAGCCTGGCTTCGTCGCCTTCGGCGGCCAGGCCGACCAGGTCTCGGCCGCGCTGAAGGAGGCGTTCTCCGACAACATGTCGCTGACGGAGGCCCTCGGCGCGGCTCTCACCGCCCTGACCGCCCCCGCCGCCGCCCCGGCGGCCGCCGCCGGGACCGCCGCCGCCACCTCGACGGCGGCCAACGGCGCCCCCGCCGAGCTGACCGCCGCCCAGCTCGAGGTCGCGATCCTCGACCGCGCCCGCGCCCACCGCACGTTCCGCCGCCTCCAGGGCCCGCGCCTCGAAGAGCTGCTGGCCGAGTCCCGCTCCGCCGCCGCCGCCGCCGAGCCCGCGCCCGCCGCCGCCGAGACAACCCCGGCCCCCGGCTCCGCCCCGGCCTCCGACGACCCCCCCACCGGCCCGACCGCCGGCAACGACGGCATCCCCAGGCCCCCCAAGGCCAAGTAACCCCAGCCCCACCGATCACCGCCCGCAGCGCCCGACCTCCCACGAGGCCGGGCGCTGTCGTGCGTCCACGACCAGCGCGTCCCCATCGCTGGACAACAGCAAGAAGAAGCCCATCATCATCGCATGGCGGCACAGGCAAGATAACAGCAAGAAGTGCTGGCGTCGGGCAGGCGCGGGGCGGGGGACTGCGCGCGTCGCGCGCCTAGAGCGGGATGTTCTTGTGCTGGCCGCGACGGTTGGGCGCGGCCGCGAACGCCTCGACGAGAATGGTGGCGGTGTCGGCCGGGGAGATGATCTCGTCGACGACGCCGATCTCGACCGCACGCTCGAGGCCGCCGATGGTGGCCTCGTGCTCGGCCGCCAGCTCGGCCTCCGCCTCGTGCAGCTGGTCGGCCGGGACGGCGGCGAGCTTCCGCTTGTGCAGCACCCGGACGGCGGCGACCGCGCCCATGACGGCGATCTCGGCCCCCGGCCACGCGTACACCTTGGTCGCCCCGAGCGACTTGGAGTTCATCGCGATGTAGGCGCCGCCGTAGGACTTGCGGGTCACCAGTGTCATCCGGGGCACGGTCGCCTCGGCGAACGCGTGCAGCAGCTTGGCGCCGCGGCGGACCACGCCGTCCCACTCCTGGCCGACGCCGGGCAGGTAGCCGGGCACGTCCACCAGGACCACCAGCGGCACCCCAAAGGCATCGCAGAACCGCACGAAGCGGGCGGCCTTCTCGGCCGACGCCGAGTCCAGGCAGCCGCCGAGGCGCATCGGGTTGTTGGCGATCACGCCGACGGTCCGCCCGCCGAGGCGGCCGAGGATGGTCACGATGTTCGGCGCCCACCGGGGGTGCAGCTCGATCCCCTTGTCGTCGAGGAGGGCCGACGTGACCGCGTGGACGTCGTACGCGCGGCGCGCGGAGTCCGGCAGCACCCCGGTCAGATCGCGCCCGGCGACCGCCTCGACCGAGAACTTGCCCTGCTCGGACAGCAGCGTCACCAGCGACCGGGCGTAGCCGAGCGCCTCGGCGTCGTCAGCGGCGACCAGGTGGACCACGCCGGACCGGCGGCTGTGCACCTCGGGACCACCGAGGCGAATCATGTCGACGTCCTCGCCGGTCACCGAGCGGACCACGTCCGGCCCGGTCACGAAGATCCGGCCGGCGCTGGAGAGGATCACGATGTCGGTCAGGGCCGGCCCGTAGGCCGCGCCGCCCGCCGCCGGGCCGAGCACGACCGAGATCTGCGGCACCACGCCCGACGCCGCGGTCATGGCCGCGAAGACCGCGCCGACGCCGTCCAGCGAGGCCACCCCCTCGGCCAGCCGCGCGCCGCCGGAGTGCCACAGGCCGATGATCGGCACGCCCCGGGCGATGGCCTCGTCGTAGGCGGCCACCAGCACCGCGCACCCCTCGGTGCCCATCGCGCCGCCCTGGACCCGGGGGTCGGAGGCGAACGCGACCGCGCCGGACCCGTCGATCAGGCCGGCCGCGGCGACCGCGCCGGAACCCTCGTGCGGGACGGTGGTCAGCACCGACATGGTGTCGGGGTCGAACAGCGCTGTGAGCCTGGCGATCGGATCGCGCGGCAGGTGAGCCTGGATAGTCGGCGGGTCGGACACAGCAGTCATCGCGATCAGGCCTCCGCAGCCGTCGAGGAAGTCGAGGAAGGAGCAACGTACTCGGTGAACGCGAGCGCCACATTGTGCCCGCCGAAGCCGAACGCGTCGTTGAGCACCGCCATCGGCGCGTCGGCGGTCCGCGGCGCGAGCGGGCGCGGCTTGGTGGCGATGTCGAAGACGATGTCGTCGTCCGGGTCTTCGAGGTTGATCGTCGGCGGCGCGACCCGGTCCCGCAGCGCCAGGATGGCGGCGACCGTCTCGATCGCGCCCGCGCCGCCGAGGAGATGGCCGGTCATCGACTTGGTAGCCGACACCACCACGTGAGACGCGTCCGACCCGAGCGCGGCCTCGATCGCCCGCGCCTCGAGCGGGTCGCCGCCGGGGGTCGAGGTGGCGTGCGCGTTGATGTGCACCACCTGGCCGGGCGAGATGCCCGCGTCGCGCATGGCCGCGTTAATGGCGAACGCCACGCCCTCGCCGTCGGGCGCGCCGAGCGAGATGTGGTGCGCGTCGGAGGAGTACCCGGCCCCCGCCGCCACCGCGTAGATCCGGGCGCCGCGGGCGATCGCGTGCTCTTCCGACTCTAGGATGATCACGCCCGCGCCCTCGCCGAGCACGAAGCCGTCGCGGCCCTTGTCGAACGGGCGCGAGGCCCGCTCGGGGTCGTCGTTCCTGGTCGACATCGCGCCCATCCGGGCGAACGCGCCGACGTTCAACGCCATGATCGCGGCCTCGGTGCCGCCGGCGATCACCACGTCGGCCCGCCCCGAGCGGATCATGTCGATGCCGTCGCCGATTGACTCGGCACCGGACGCGCACGCGCTCACCAGCGCGTGCGCCCCGGCCTTGGCGCCGAACTCGATGCTGATCCAGCCGGCCGCGCCGTTCGGCATCAGCATCGGGACGGTGTAGGGCGAGATGTGCTTCCAGCCCTTCTCCCGGAGCGCGTCGTAGGCGGTGAGCGTGGAGCCGATGCCGCCGATGCCGCTGGTGACCGCGACGCCGAGCCGGTAAGGCTCGACCTCCGGCGACCCGGCGTCGGCCCAGGCCTCGCGGGCCGCGACCAGCGCGAACTGCTCGCACCGGTCCATCTTGCGCGCCTGCACCCGGCCGACGACGGCCACCGGGTCCGCCGCGGCGGTACCCGCGAACTTCACCGGCACCGTCTCGATCCACGGTTCGGTGATGGTGCGCACGCCACTGGTTCCCGCGAGCATCGCCGACCAGGTGGACGCGACATCACCACCGAGCGGCGTGGTCGCGCCGAGCCCAGTGACGACGACGCTGACCTGACGGTTGTTGCCCACTGCGACCTCCACAACTACGAACGACTAACGACGACTGCTCAGCCCCGGAAGAGCCCCGCGAAGAGCTCTGGAAGAGCCCCAGAAGAGCCTGCAGAGCTCAGGAGCTCAGGAGCTCTTGGACACGAAGTTGACGACGTCCTGGACGGTCTTCAGGTCCTTGAGCTGCTCGTCCGGGATTTCCACGCCGAACTTGTCCTGCGCGGCGACCGCGATCTCGACCATGGACAGCGAGTCGATGTCGAGGTCGTCGACGAAGTTGGCCGCAGGGGTCACCTCGTCGGCGGGGGTGCCCGCGATCTCTTCGATGATCTCCGCGAGTCCGGCCAGAATCTCCTGGTCAGTCACTGGTTGCTCCTTTGATTGGCTTGAGTTGACGGTGTGAAGCGATGTTGCGATGGCGCGGCTAGGGTACCGTGACGACCTGCGCCGCGTAGGACAGCCCGGCGCCGAACGCCAGCAGCAACGCCGGCTTTCCGGGCTGGAGCCGCCCCTGCTCCGCCATTCTGGACAGCGCGAGCGGGATCGACGCGGACGAGGTGTTGCCGGCGGTGATGATGTCGTCGGCGACGCGGTCCCTGGGGATGCCGAGCTTCTTGGCGATGGCCTCGATGATGCGAAGGTTCGCCTGGTGGGGGATGAACGCCGAAATTTCCTCCGGCGACACCCCGGCCCGACGGCAGGCCTCGAGCGCCACCGGGGCCAGCGCGGTGGTGGCCCAGCGGAACACGGCCTGACCGTCCTGGGTCAGCTTGCCGGTCCGGCCCTCGATGACGATCTTGTGCGCCTGGTCGCCCGCGCTGCCCCACACGATCGGCCCGATCCCCGACGGCTCGCCCTCGGCGCACGCCCCGACCACGGCCGCCCCGGCCCCGTCGGCGAAGATGATGCAGGTCGACCGGTCGGACCAGTCCATCCACGAGGTCATCTTCTCCGCGCCGATGACCAGCGCGTTGCGAACGCTGCCGGCCCGCACCGAGTCGGCCGCGGCGCCGACCGCGTAGCAGAATCCGGCGCAGGCGGCGTTGAGGTCGTACGCGCCGGGCGCGACGATGCCGAGCCGGTAGGCGACGGTGGCCGAGACGGTCGGCATCAGCGACTCCGGGCTGCACGTCGCGACCGTCACCAGATCGATGTCGGAAGGCTCGAGCCCGCTGGCCGCGATGGCCTTCGCGCCGGCCGCCTCGGCCATGTCGGCCACGGTCTCGTCGTCGCGCGCGAACCGTCGTTCCTGGATGCCGACCCGCGTCCTGATCCACTCGTCGTTGGTGTCGACGAGCTTGGCGAGGTCGTCGTTGGTGACGACCCGGTCCGGCTGGTAACCGCCGAATCCGAGGATCTTCGCTCCGGTCATGCTCACGACTCCCTTCGCTGGGTCGGCTGCAGGCGGACCATCGGCTGACCCTCGCTGACCGGGTCGCCGTCTTCGACCAGCCACTCCACCACGACCGCGTCGTGCGGTGCGATCACCGGCTTCTCGCCGCCGCGGGCGACGACGTGGGCGAGGACATCGCCGGCGCAGACCATCGTCGCGCCGGCCGGCGTCCGCCCGCTCCCCGTCTCATCCGAGATCAAACGGGCGGTTCCGCCGGTCGGTGACACCACGATCTTCCACTCGGCGGGCGAGCCGACCGAGTTCGCCGCGTAGCCGTTGGTCGCCGTCGCGTGGGCGGCGATCAGGGCCGCGGCCGCGTCGAGCTGGTCCGGGGTCTTGATCGCGAGCAGTTCGACGCCGGGCAGCGCGCGCTTGGCCATGCCGGTCAGCGTGCCGCCGGGGACCAGCTCGATCATCGCGGTCACGTTGATGTCGGACATGGTGGCCATGCACAGGTCCCAGCGGACCGGGTTGGCGACCTGGTGCACGATCCGCTCCACCCAGGCCGGGCCGGAGGTGACGACCGCGCCGTCGCGGTTGGACAGCAGCGTGATCACCGGATCGCTGACCACGGTGCCTGCCGCCGCCGCCACCAGCGCGTCGACCGCCGTCGCCATGTGCTTGGTATGGAACGCGCCCGCCACCCGCAGCGGCCGCAGCCGGGCCCCGGCGGGCGGGTTGGCGGCGAACTCGGCCAGCTGCTCCAGGGTGCCGCCGGCCACGATCTGCCCGGCCGCGTTGATGTTGGCGGGGGTGAGCCCGGCCTCGGCGATCGCGGCGAGCACCGCCGCCTCGGTCCCGCCGAGCACCGCGGTCATGCCGGTGGGCTCGGCGTCGCACGCCGCGGCCATCGACTCGCCGCGGACCCGGGTCAGCCTGATCGCGTCGGCGGCGGACAGCACGCCCGCGATCGCGCCCGCCGCGAGTTCGCCGACGCTGTGCCCGGCGGCGGCGTCCGGCTCGCCCAGCAGCCCGGCGACCGCGATCGCGGACGCGACCAGCAGCGGCTGGGCGACCGCGGTATCGGTGATCTCTTCCGCGCTGCCGGTGGTGCCAAGCTTGATCAAGTCCCGGCCAGCGAGCTCCGACCAGGCGCCGAATTGCTCGGCCAGACTGGGTATCTCGAGCCAGGGGGACAGGAATCCGGGGGTCTGCGCGCCCTGACCTGGCGCAGTGAAGATGAGCACATCGTTAACCTTGCCCTGTAGAGACCCACCACACCGATATCGAACGATACGAAGTTAACGCTCCTAAGTTTGTAGGATACCTCCAAATATCGTTAACCATCTAGTCACCGTACGGTCACCCGGGGCGTTCTGGCGGCACTGGATCCCCGCTGGGCGGGCCTGCGGGCCGAGCGCGCCTCAGTCCGGCCCGTACCAGCGCAACGCCTGCCCGGTGACCCCGGCGACGGTGGCGAAGTCCCGATCGTGATGGAGCAGCGTCAGGCCGAACAGCTCGGCGGTCGCGGCGATGACGAGATCGACCGGCCCGGCGCCGCGGTGCTGGCCGACCGCGGTGAGCTCGCCCTGCACCTCCCAGGCGCGGGCGTACGCGCCGTCGTGCACCGGCACCCAGCCGAACGCGGCCCGCAGGCTCGCGAACGTGTCCTCCCGGTCCTTGGGGGATCGGGCGCTGTAGAAGAACTCCAACTCGGTGATCGGGCAGACCGCTATCAGCCCCGCCGCCACCGCCTGATCCCAGCCGAACGACTCCGCCCCCGGTCGCATCAGCCGCGCGAAGGCGATGCCTCCGAGAAAATTGCAATCGAACACTCGATCGGTAAGATATTCTGTCCCGACGGAGCCACCCGAACACGTGGCAGGCGGTGGCATCGCATCGTTCGCGGCGGAAAGGCAGGACCATGCCCGGCAGCAGCACCGAGCGCATCTCGCTTGGCACCTTCCCGACCCCGCTCGAGCCCGCGCCCCGGCTGGCGGCCGCCATCGGCCTGCGGGAAGACCGGCTGTGGATCAAGCGGGACGACCTCACCGGCCTCGGCGGCGGCGGCAACAAGGTCCGCAAGCTGGAACGCACCCTGGCCGCCGCGCTGCGCGACGGCGCGGACTGCCTCGTCACCACCGGCGCGGCCCAGTCGAACCATGCCCGGCTGACCGCCGCGGCCGGCGCCAGGCTCGGCCTGCCGGTCACTCTGGTGCTGGCCGGCGGCCCCGGCGACCCCGGCGGTCCCGGCATCTCAGCCGGCCCCGGCACCGCGCCCGCAGGGAACCTGCTGCTCGATGAGATCTTCGGCGCGCGGATCCGGTGGGTCGGCGACGCGGACGACATCCGCCTCGCCGCCGTCGCCGACGAGACGGCCGCCGAGCTCGCGTCGGCCGGCGCGCACCCCGCGGTGATCCCCTTCGGCGGCAGCAACCGCGACGGCGCCCTGGCCTACGCCGACGCCGCCCGTGAGCTCCGCGCCCAGCTCCGCGACCAGCTGGGCGACCGAGGTCGGCTGGCCGGGCAGCCGACCTCGGTCGTCGCGGTCGGCTCGGGCGGGACCATGGCGGGGCTCATCGCCGAGCTCGGACCCGAGCACGTGCTCGGCGTGCACACCGGTGCCCTCGCCGCACCGGGCGAAGCCGTCGCCATCCTCGCCTGCGCGATCACGGCCGAGCGGCTAGACCCCCAAACCCTGCGCCTGCGCACCGACCAGGTGGGCGCCGGCTACGGCCGCCTCAGCGAGGCCACCGCGGCCGCGATCCGGCTGACCGCCCGGACCGAGGGCATCGTGCTCGACCCCACCTACACCGGCCGGGCCATGGCTGGCCTCATCGCCGCCGCAGCCGACGGCGACCTCGGCCGGGACGCGTCGGTCGTGTTCTGGCACACCGGGGGCCTGCCCGGCCTCTTCGGCCATCCGGAAGCGGCGACGATCGCGGCCATTGCGAGGCCGGAGGTTCCGTGAGCGACACGATCGAGTGGACCGGGCCCGAGGTAGCCCGCGACGGCGTCATCGAGCGGGAGCTCCGGCTCAGCCGGGCCGCGGGCACCGTCCCCGCCGTGCTGTGGCACCCGTCCGCCCCCCGCCTCGCAACAGAACTCGCAACAGAACTCGCAACAGAAACCGCCGCTGGTCCTGCTCGGGCACGGCGGCAGCGGCCATAAGCGGAACGAGCGGAACGTCGGCCTGGCCCGGCCGGGGCGCGCCGCCGGCGACGGGAGTCTCAGCACCGCCCCGACCCTGCTCCACGTCCAGTGGCATGACGAGCTCTTTCCCCTCGACGGCCAGCTGGCCCTGTTCGAGGCGCTCGGGTCGGCCGACAAGGAGCTGCTCGGCTACAGCGGGCCCCACGAAGAGACCAAGCCCCAGGCCATCGCCCGGTGGCGCGAGTTCATGGCCGGCCACTTGACCGGCAAGAGCCAGGCGGACCGGGCGGAGCCAGGGTCCGTTCGGGATAGCGTGTCGAGCAGGGCCGGGCCGCCGGCCGGCAGCGGCTCGTAGACCTGCGCGACCAGGATCCGGACCGCGTCCGCGTTGCCGTCGAGGGCGCGCTCGGGTAGCAGCTCGTCCGCGCCGTCGCCCCGCACCAGCGACTCGGAAATTCAAACCCTTGCATCCCGAACGGTCCCTGGCTTCGCCGGTATCGATCGGGAAACAGCGCATTAAAGCGCGGCCACCGGGCAGCGAAGCTGGCCAATGGACAGGCTCGGCCGAAATATCGGCGGAAACTGCGGCGGGCGCGGAGGGCTAAATGCGGAAATGGCGCTCTATGGCGACGGCGGTCGCCATCTCGGGGACCGCAATCGCGGTGTCGGCGGTCATGGGCTCGGCCGCCGTGGCCGCACCCAACGCGGCGGCGAAGGCGCCCCCCGGTAACGGGAATTTCGGCGGCGCGGCCTACGTCAAGCCGGTGGTCAACCCCAACGTCGCGCTGCCAACGGCGGTGGCGATCGGCGATGTGACCGGCGACGGCCGCAACGATCTGGTGGTGACGACCCGCATCCGCTTGAACACCGCGGCCGGGGGCACCGAGGTCGCGGTCTACCCGCAGCTCAAGAACGGGAAGCTGGGAGCCCCGCTCACGATCAAGGTCCCGGACCAGACCACCCGGGCCGTCGTCGCCGACCTGTACGACAACCGCCAGAATGAGATTTTGCTGCCTGCGGCCTACTACACCGACGTTATCTTGGTCAGCCATGGCCGCCTCACGTGGTCGCGGATCCCGGTGCCCGCGGTCGACCTCACGGTGGCGAACTTCAATGACAATAAGTACGCGGACCTGCTGGTCGAGACCGATCAGGAGGGCGTCACCGAGATATGGACCGGGAGCGCCGCGCATAAGTTCAGTCTGTGGCGGACGGTCACCTTCCCGAACTCCTATCTGACCTTCGACGGCTCAGAACAGTCGATTTTCGGGGCCGATTTCGACCACGCCGGCCGCCCCGACGTCGCCGTGCTGACCGCGACCGGGTTCGCGGTCCGGCGGCAGATCCGGCCGGGGGTCTTCGGCCCCGAGCAGGACTACGCCATCGCGCCGGTCGACGGGGTGACGTTCCCGCCATCCGGCATGATCGTCGGCGACGTCACCGGGGACGGATATCCGGACGTGGTCCTCGACAGCCTCGCCAACCAGCCCTGGTCGGGCGTCGAGGTGTTCGCCAGCGCGCATAACGGCACGTTCAAGAGCCCCGTCGTGTATCCGGTGGCGGATATCCCCACCGCCATGGCTCTGTTCGACCTCACCGGCAACGGCCGCGACGACGTGATCGTCGAGCACACTAGCTGGAACAGCATCGGCGTGCTGATGCAGCAGCCCAGCGGGACGCTCGCCCCGGAGTGGCCGCACGGGGCGCCGGTCGCCGACTACGACCCGCCGGCCGTGGGCGACCTCAACGGAGACGGCAGGCCCGACATCGCCTTCACCGCCGATAACCGCGGAGTCGGCATCATGTACCAGGGCTAGCCAGCCTGGCCGCGCCTGGTGGCCAGCCGCCCGAGGATGATCGCGGTCCAGACGGTGAAGCCGTCCCGGCCCTCGGACACGGTGTACCCGGTGAGCTCGGTCACGCGCTTGAGCCGGTACCTGACCGTGTTCGGGTGGACGAACAGCATCCGGGCGCTGGCCTCGAGTGACGACCCCTGCTCGAGGTAGGCGGTGAGCGTGTCGAGCAGGGCCGGGCCGCCGGCCAGCAGCGGCTCGTAGACCTGCGCGACCAGGATCCGGACCGCGTCCGCGTCGCCGTCGAGGGCGCGCTCGGGCAGCAGCTCGTCCGCGCCGACCGGCCGCGGCGCCTCCGGCCAGGCGGGCGCCGCCCGCAGCGCGGCCAGCGCGGCCCGAGCCGAGGCGGAGGCTGACTGCAGCTCCCGGACCGTCGGCCCGACCACCAGCGGCCCGGCCCCGAACAGGCCGGACAGCTTCTCGGCGGCCGCCATCGGGTCGCTGGTGCCGCCGAGCACCACGATCAGCCGCCCGCCCTGCACGCCCGCGATCAGGTCGAACCGGGCCCGCCTGGCCGCCGCCCGGAGCTCGTCGATGACGGGTTCCGCGTCGTCGCCGTCGACCGTGCCGACGATGACCGTGACCGGCGACGAGGACCAGTTCAGGGCCGATGCCCAGGAGTTGAGCGACTCGGCCCCCTCGCCCCGCACCAGCGAGTCGACGACCAGGGCCTCCAGGCGGGCGTCCCACGCGCCGCGGGCCTCCGCCGTCCGCGCGTACACCTGGGCGGCGCTGAACGCGATCTCGCGCGCGTAGATCAGCACCGCCTCGTGCAGTTCGGCTTCCGCCCCCGGCGCGGCGAGGGTGTCCACCTGGTCCTCGACGACGTCGATGATGACCCGGACCATCTCGACCGCGTGCTGCAGCGACACCGCCCGCGCGAGCTCACGGGGCGCGGTGCCGAACACCTCGGTCGCGGCCGGGCGGGTTCGCTCCGGGTGCCTGATCCACTCGGCGAACGCGGCGATGCCCGCTTGCGCGACCAGGCCGAGCCACGACCGGTTCTCGGCCGACATCTTCCTGAACCACGGCAGCCGCTCGTCCATCGCCGTGATCGCGGCGGTGCCGAGCGCGCCCATGGCCCGCTCGATCCGCGCCAGCGTCTCCGGGTGCACCCGCGCGTCGCCGCTCCCGCCCCGCGCGACCTGCTTTTTTCCGCTCACCCGCCCGCTCACCCGCCCGCCCGCCCGTTCACCCTCTCAGGGTGCCACGAGTCAGTGCGTAAAAACGCCGGCGCGCAAACACGAGCGCCCCGCCCGGCATCGAACGCGCGATACCGGGCGGGGCGCCTGGCGACCCGCACTCGAAAACACGGGCGCCCGCGCCTAGTCGAGCGCCTCCGACACCGGCAGGTCGAGCTTGTACTTGGCGATCGCCTGGGCCGGCAGCGCCGCGTCCACCTGTCCGGAGCGCGCCAGCTCCGCCAGCACCGCCAGCGTGATCGACTCCGCGTCCACGTGGAAGAACCGGCGGGCGGCGGGCCGGGTGTCGGAGAACCCGAACCCGTCCGTCCCCAGCGACGTGTAGGCGGACGACGACGGCACCCAGCGGGAGATCTGGTCCGGCACCGCCCGCATCCAGTCGGA
>Ga0302311_10006892_pt1 | contig 11665 bp, 12 predicted proteins | sample III_Palsa_N1_3_FD_200449 | JGI IMG/M metagenome (GOLD analysis project Ga0302311, IMG submission 200449) | Peat permafrost microbial communities from Stordalen Mire near Abisko, Sweden - III_Palsa_N1_3 | ecosystem: Environmental > Terrestrial > Soil > Palsa > Peat permafrost | place: Sweden...
CTGCCACTAGCCAGGCTAGACTGGAGCCCGATCGCGCGCGCAACGCTACTGCATCTGGAAGACTGGGTTGCGAACGGAACCGAACCGCCGAAAAGCCGTCTCATGCCACTCGAGGAGGCCAAAAATGATCCGACAGTCCTGCGTGCGCCAAGTCATCTGCCCAAAGCGATAATCGAGATTCCGAAGCGCGATGAGGATGGAAATGCCGTTGGAGGTGTAAGGCTCCCCGATATGGAAGCGCCGCTCGGCGCTCACGCGCAACAAAATCCACCGCTTTCTTTTACATGCATGCTTGCCGGCGGCTTTATCGCGTTTCCACGAACACAGGCGGACGCCGACGCAGCCCACGATGGACATCGTCCTGTTCTGGAGAGGTACAAGACGCGCAACGAGTATGTGAATCGTGTCCGAACTGCTGCACGCCAACTTGAGCGGGACGGCTTCCTCTTGCCCGATGACAGCGCCATTATCATTCAATCAGCGGCGGAGAATCCTTTGTGGCGTACGTCGTCGCCATGATGGGGTTCAGCCAAGATAAGCGTTTGCTCTGCAGAGCAAACGCTTTTAGGCACAGTTCCGGGTCGGCCTGCAACAAACGGGCTTCCTTAGTCCGCCCTTGCGAGCTAGTCGTGAGGTTTCCGGGCGACCAAAGCTTCTTTGCGGAGAAGAGTAAGGCCGCGCCTTTCGGTTAGCGGTTCGCCCTCAGTGAGCGCGTCCGCTTGAGCGCCGATCATTTGCGGCGCAAGCGCTGAGGGATCAGTGGTCGGGACGGCGCGCAAAAAAGCGATCCGAACGGCGGGCGCCGCGACGAGCGATGCTTTACGCGAGCCTGACCGAACGAGGCAACTGGCAGATGGTTCGCCAGCGCTGTTTGCGTCCGGTCCCGCCGCCAAATCCGCCGAAATGCGCGCTGCGGCAACGAAGTGCATCAGCAGAATGCCCGCGAAAAATCCGGTGCTCACCCACACAAGCGCCATGGCGCCCTCCCGAGGCGGTGAGCCCCTTTACCCTCTTGCTTGCCGAACGGGCCGGCTGCCCGACGGGCGCTTGCGGGCAGCACGCCGGGACAGAGCCGCCGCCTCACGGGCGCGTTGGCAAAGGCCGGCGGTCGGACGCGCCGATGGAGCGCGCTTTTTATGTCGCAAGACATGGATGCTCCGTCAATTGCCCGTCGCCCGCGTCCACGGTTTCGGGCACGGCGCTGACCAGGATCATTTCGTCCGCGTTAAGCTTCGCCTGGCCTCGTTTGGGTTTGAACACCGCGTCGCCCTTGCGGATCTCCGTCCCGCTGAGCGCGCATCGCCCGGCTGCGCGCGCCGTGACAATGCGCCAGTCTTGCGCGCCGCAGTGACCGCGACACGCGTCGCTCCAGTCGACCACCAGGAGGTCGGCCTTGGGGCGCTCGAGCAGCAAAATGCGACTCCCCGTCGCAAAACACCGCGTGTTCTCCGTTTTCCCTTTACTCATCATCGATCGCCTTCGAGTGGCCTGCTCTCGCGTCCCGAACAAAATGCTCTGTCAATCCATCACCGCGTGCGCCGCGTCTCCCGCGCTGCCTCGTTTGGCGGGCCGGATAATCAGCAGGAGCGGCACCACCACAATGCTCATCCACATCATGAATTTGAAGTCGTCGATGTAGCCGATCATGGCGGCCTGCGCGGTGATTTGCTGGTCAAGCGCCGCGAGCGCGAAGGCTGACGGCCCCTGGCCTGACGGGTGCATGAGAGGGTTGAAACGGGTGATGTGCTCGACCAGCGACGAGTGAACGATTTGCGTATGCTGCGTGAGTATCGTTTGGACACCCGAGATGCCGATGCTGCTGCCGATGTTGCGAATCAGGCTGTAAATGGCCGTGCCATCGGCTCGCATCTCCGGGGTCAGCGTGGCGAATGTCATTGTGCTCAAAGGCACGAAGACGAGCCCGAGGCCAATGCCCTGGATGACGCCGGGCCAGATGATGTTTCGCTCGGAGAGGACAATAGTGTAGTTCGCCATTTGCCACAGCGAGAACGCGGTGCACACAAGGCCGCCAAAGAGCAGGAAACGCAGATCGACACGGCCGATCAATCGTCCGACCGCCATCATCGCGACCATCGTTCCAATGCCGCTCGGCGCGATGACCAGGCCTGCAGTCGCGACCGGGTAGTTCATGAGGGTTTGCAGCATGGGCGGCAGCAACGCCCGGGTGGCGAAAAGAATGACGCCCACCACAAAGATGAACACAAGTCCCGTAACGAAATTTCGATCGGCCAACAGGCGCCGGTTGAAGAAGGACGGCCCTCGCGCGGTCGCGGTGTGGATGATGAAGAACATGAAACTGATCACGCATGCGAGCGTCTCGCACCAGATTTCAATCGAGCCGAACCAGTCCAGTTGCTCGCCTCGGTCGAGCATCGCCTGCAAAGCGCCGATGGCGATGCTGAGCGTTGCGAAGCCAAAAAAGTCGAACCTGGTGTCCCGGCGCAGGAATTCGCCCTTGATATACGTGAACACGCCAAACACCGCGATCGCGCCAATCGGCACGTTGATGAAGAATACCCAGCGCCAGTTGTAGCTGTCGGTGAGCCAGCCGCCAAGGGTTGGACCGAGGATCGGGCCGACCATCACACCCATGCCCCAGATCGCCATCGCCTGGCCTTGCTTTTCGCGCGGATTGATGTCGAGCAGGATGGCTTGCGACAGCGGGACGAGAGACGCGCCGAATACCCCTTGCAGCAGACGCGCGGCGATGATCATCGGCAACGAGACGGAGACGCCGCACAGGGCGGACGCGACCGTGAATCCAATGATGGACGTGAGCAACACGTTCTTTTTCCCGAAGTGATCGCAGAGCCATCCAGTGACCGGCGTGGTGATAGCCGCGGCGACGATGTAGGACGTGAGCACCCAGGTGATCTGATCCTGGGAGGCCGATAAGCTGCCTTGCATATGCGGCAGCGCCACGTTGGCGATCGTGCTGTCGAGCGACTGGATCAGCGTCGCCAGCATGATGCAAATCGTGATGATGCCGCGGTGCGGCACGGCCGGTGCGACGGGTGACGACGCGGAGCCCATGGTTGCGCCGGTCGGCGTGCTCATTGCCCCGCCACTTCATCGTCGTCGCCCGCAGTCGGCCGGGCCCGCCATCGCGCGAGACGGCCCATTTCGCATCCATTGCGAACGGCGGCGAGAAAACGTTTCATCCGGCGGACGTCGGCGGTGCCGTGATGTTCTGCGCTCGCGTGAGGTTCAAGGTCGCGCCTTGGCGCGGCCGAAGAAGTGAGAGGCGTGTTTTCGCGTTTCATGAGCTTTTCCATCTGAATGCGAGAGATACTCATATTTTATAAATGCATAATATGACTATCCATCATGTTTTTCAAGTTCGCCGGAATATGCCTGCCTGGTGGCCGGCCTTTCTCTGCGCCATGCCGCGACCGCCGATCGTGGGCGCTTGCCGCATCGCGTAGCCGAGCGGCGGCTTCGCGCTGCGCGAGGGCGTGTTGTGCGCTTCGTTGCCCGGGCCTGAGCTGCCCTCGTTTTCCTGGATGATCCGGGCGATTTCGGCGTCGGCCTGGTCGCCATACCTGGCGAAGACGTCGGTCTGATAGACGGTGTTGGGCGCTGCGCCCAGCTGACCACCCCGGTCGTTCTTGATCGCCACGTCCACCGCCATCGACAGGCCGATGCGTAGCGGATGCATTTCCAGTTCCTGCGGATCGAGCCCGATGCGCACCGGCAGCCGCTGCACGACCTTGATCCAGTTGCCGGTCGCGTTTTGCGCTGGAAGCAGCGAGAACGCCGAGCCCGTGCCGGCAGAAAAGCCCATGACCTTGCCGTGGAAAACCACACCCGAGCCGTAGACGTCGGCGGTGAGCTCGACGGGCTGACCGATGCGCATGTGCGTGAGCTGCACTTCCTTGAAGTTGGCGTCGACCCACACCGAGTTCAGCGGGACGATGGCCATCAGGGGAGTCCCTGGCGATACGCGTTGGCCGACCTGCACCGAGCGTTGTGCGATGTAGCCCGTGACCGGTGCGGGCATGGTATTTCGGGCATAGTTGATGTAGGAGTCGCGTACTTTCGCCGCGGCGGCAAGCACGTTCGGATGATGGGCGATATCCGTGTTTTCGGTCAGCGCGCGATTGGATTGAAGTTCTTGCTCCGCGGCGTTTAGCGATGCTTGCGCGCCGCGCACGGCATCCTGCGCGTGCGAGATCTCCTCCAGCGAAATCGCACCGGTTTGCGCTATCGTCATGCGGCGGCGCAAATCGTCCTCGGCGCGCGACAGATCCGACTGGCGCAGCGCGACTTGCGCCGCATACTGGTTGTTGTTCACGAAGAGCGTGCGCACCTGACGCACCGCTTGTGCCAGATTCGCCTCGGCCTGGTCGAGCGTGACCTTCGAGTCCGCTGGGTCAAGCACCACGATCGGATCGCCGACGTGAACCGTCTGGGTGTCATCGGCATTCACCGAGATCACAGTGCCCATCACTTGCGGTGTGATCTGCACGACATTGCCGTTCACGTAGGCGTCGTCGGTCGTTTCATGGAAGCGCGCGACGAGAAAGTAATAGAGGCCGTAGGCGATCGCCGCGATCAGGAGCGCAACGACGAGCAGTGTCATCAGCAACCTGCGTTTGCCGTTGTCTGGCGGTTGCGCGTTCGCGGCAGGTTGACCAGTGTGCGCCGGAGTGGCTGGTTGGGGAGAGGTGGCCGGTTTTGTGGGGGCGACGGGATCTTCGGTGGTGCTCATGGCGATGCTCCGGGTTTCTCAATGTGCGTCGTTTGTTCAGGTGGTTTTCGGGCTCAGTCCGCGGCGGCCGGCGTCACTTCGCTCGCCGGCAGGGCTTGGGCGGACTGCGAAGCTCGTCCCACCGGCGCGTCGGTCGGCACGACAAGATCGGCCTTCGCCGCGTCGAATCCGCCGCCTAGCGCCTTGATCAGGCCGATCTGCATGTTGCGGCGGCTCATCCTGAGATCCGTCAACGTTTGTTCGGCAGCGAGCCGGTTCTGGTCGGCAGATAACACTTGCAACTGTGGCGAGAGGCCCGCCTTGTAGCGCACCACGGAGAGTTGGTAGGCGCTCGTCGACGCGTCGAGCGCGCGCTGTGCGTCGCCCGATTGCCGGTCGATCGAACGGATCGACGAGACTTGCGTTGCGACCTCGGACAGCGCATTGATCAGCGTCTGGTTGTAGGTCGCGACGTCATAGTCAAAGTCCGCATAGCGGCCTTTCAATTGCGAGCGCAGGGCGCCACCGTCGAAGATCGGCAAGTGAATTGCCGGACCGAACTGGACCTGGCGACTTCCTGCCGTGAAGAATTTTCCCCAGCCAAATGCGTCGAAGCCGACCGCCGCCGCGAGGTTCACGTCCGGGAAGAACTCGGCCTTGGCCTCTTTGACGTCATGCAGCGCCGCCTCGACCTGCCATCGTGCGGCGACGATGTCCGGGCGACGCGCCAGCAGGTCGGCGGGAAGGTTGTCCGGCAGAACGACTGCACCGCCCGTCGCCAGGATCGGCTGGGTGATTTGCAGTCCTCGATCCGGGCCCTTGCCGAGCAACGCGCCCAACTGATAGCGCACGACGGTAATCTGGCCGTCGAGATCGGTGAGATTCGCGCGGGTCGTTGCGATGTTGCCGATCGCCGTCTGCCGCTCGACGTCGGTGTCGAGGCCTGCGGTGACGCGGCCGTCGGTGATACGGCCAATGTCTTCACGATTCCGGATTTCACGCTGGGCGATATCGCGCTGGGCGTAGAGCCGCGCGAGCTGGTTGTAGGCGCTCGCGACCGACGCGGCAAGTGTCACGTGGGCCTGCTGCATGTCGGCTTCGGCGGCCCTCTCTTGCGACACGGCCTGGCCCAGGCGCTGGCGATTCTTGCCCCACAGATCCAGATCCCACGACGCGCTCGCGAGTGCGTTGTTCTCGCTATACCAGGTGCCGCCGAACGGAGGCGGGTAAATCGCGTTAGCCGAATACAGCTCGCGGGTCCACGCATAGCTCGCGTCGACTTTCGGATAAAGGGCCGACTTCGACTTTTCAATATACGACGAGGCTTTGGCGATGCGAGCTTGCGCTTGGGCTATCGACGGATTGCGCTCCAGCGCCTCGGCGATCAGCTTGGGCAACTGCGTGTCGCCGAACTGGTTTGCCCAGTCGAACGACGGCCATTGGCCGCCCTCGGCCGGAAGGCTCTGCGCGGCCTCAAAATTCGCAGGTGGCGCCATCTGCTTGTCGCCGTGGATGCCGAAGTAGTTCGCGCAACCGGACAACGCAATCGCCGCGGCGACCGCCACGGCTGCGAGCCGGCGGGGCCGCCGAAGCGGCGATGGGGCGGTGCGGACCGTTCGGCGCCGCGCGGTCGAGCAGAGAGCCCCGAGAGGCAATGCAATCGATTCAGTGCGTTTTCTTTTCAAGATAGAGTGCCGCGTCATGGGTTAGTCCCGCTAAATCACCGCTGTTGGCGAGAACGCGGCGGAGCATGCTCTTGAGAAATCCGGTTTCTTCCGGCGTGAAGCCGGAGAGCAGCCTGTCCACCACATTCGCGAAGATGGCCGGCACGCGCGCGGCCATCGCCGCGTCCTCAGGCGTCAACGCAAGCCGCACGACGCGCCGGTCTTCGACGCTGCGCACACGCCTGAGCAGGCGGCGCGCTTCGAGAAGGTCGATGCGGCGTGTGACAGCGCTCGCGTCGATCCCAAATTCACGGGCCAACTCGGCCGCGAGCAGGCACTTTCCGCTCCACAGCATGAAGAGGATGCTGCTCTGGGTCCCGGTGATGCCCAGCTCGCAGGTCGTCCGCTGGTTCATCATGTTGGCCATCGCGGAGCGCACGCGGGAGAACAGTGACCCCACGCTTTCGTTGACGTCGCGAGCGTTGAATTCCATGGTCGGAGAGCGCGAATTCGTCATGATTTGAATGCTGCCTCGATGGTTGACAGGTCAATGGAATGGGCGCGGCGGGGCGTCTTGAGAAGCGATTTGGCGGCGTGAGCACGCGGGATCAAAATGGCAAAACGTATTCGTCGAACCGGATTGAGCAGTCCTCACATCCAGATAAAATGCGAGCACCACTCATATTTAGAGAAATGATAATATGACTGGCCCTCACGTTTTGTCAAGGCGCTCGAAAACGCTCACGCAGAAGCGCGGCACCGACGCATCAAACATTTTCCAAGGCGGCGGAGCGGCTCTGTGCGACAGCAGGGTATGACGCGCTTCCTCGAGACGGCTTGCGCGTTGATTCTGTCCCTGTAAAATGCAAGGATGGCTCACGTTTATCGGAAATTGGAAAATGAATGATCCCCAGATTTTGTCAAGGCGGTCAAAGACGCCGACGCAGGCGCGCGGCGAACGCCGGGTGACCGACTTGCTGCGCGCAGCAGAGCATCTCTTTGCGACCACAGGGTATGAGGCGACGCCGATGAGCGGCATCGCCCAACTCGCAGGCGCTTCGATCGGCTCGCTGTATCAGTTTTTTCCAAGCAAGGAAAGTCTCGGCAACGCCTTGCTCCTCGAATACATGAAAGAGTTGAGCGGCCAGATTGCCGCCTTGAAGGCGACATCGCCTGTCCCGCCACGGATGCTCGGGCAAAAGCTCGTCGAGATCGTGTTCAGCTACATTTTGGAACACCCCGCGTGCCGCGTGTTGGCGGAGTCTCCCTCCGTGCCGAAGACGGACAGCTTTGGGCTGTTTTCCGCCAGTGTGCAGGACTTGCTGTCGGCCCTCGCTCCGTCCATGAAAGCCGCGGAACTGTTGTCGATCGCGCAGGCCACCTGGCTCATGGTGCGCGCGACAGTGCAAGGCATCCGGATGTTCGACGCCAGGAAGGGCGCGGCGTTGCGCCGTGAGATGCAGCAAGCCATCGGCAGCTACCTTGAGGAACGACTCGACACGGCAGCCGCGACGTGCTCCAAAGCCACCAAGGGACCTAGGCGCGCAACGCCCGCCAAGCCCCGCGGGTGAGCCCGAATGCCTTCCGTCCTATCGTTCGCACCGTTAAGTCCGACCCCGCCGCAGCTCGTGGCGCTCTGTGTCTGCGGTCGCAGATCACGATGATGTCGAAGATCATGAGGCAATTGTCGGCGCTCAACGAGTCGCCATGCGAGACCCCCACAAGCCGAGGAAAATGGCACCGCGGGAAAGCCGCGGGATCGAGGCGGATCGATTCACAGCGAGCCGGTTCCGGTAAGAAATAATGCTGTTGCGATGAGAAGACCCGTGGCAATAGCACTGTCACCGAGCCCGTTCACGATCCGGTCAGGTATCCTCCATATATCCTTGGCGCATCGAGTGCCGACGGTCTAAGATCCTAATCTTTGGTCTGTTGCCCAACGTTGCGTGGACATCGGCCGGACCTGTATTGCCAGGCGATGTCGATGAGTTGCGGGATCGCTGCGCGGCTGAAAATCATCATGTCACGGTGACGTCGGTCGATAAGTTCCCTCGCATGACAGATTACGTCGCGCCCGAAGGCGTGCGCATCGCCGATGCGGACCGCGTGAGACTTGGCGCACACCTCGCGGTTGGTACGACCGTGATGCATGAGGGATTCGTGAATTTCAACGCGGGGACGTTGGGGGAGTCCATGGTCGAAGGCCGTGTGACACCGGGCGTGACCGTCGGCAAAAATTCGGACGTGGGCGCGGGCTCGTCAATCATGGGCACTCTATCCGCGGCAGAAAGAGCAAAAATTCTATCGGGGAGCGAAGCCTGCTAGGCGCAAATGCTGGCATCGGGATTTCACTTGGCGATGAATGTATCGTCGACGCCGGGCTTTATGTAACGGCCGGAACCAAGGTTAAGCTGCCTGATGGCAGCGTCGTCGCAGCAAAACAGTTGTCCGGGCAGTCTGGTCTCTTGTTCCGTCGGAACAGCCAAACCGGGGCAGTGGAGGTTCGGCATGCCAGGAGTCGGCCGGACCGAAGCGGAAGGTCTCTTCCCAGGCTCCGCGCGCCGTGCGGAAATACGGCGCCTCCGGGTAGACGTCGGGATAAGGCGCCCATGACGCCCGACCCCGTTCGACCGCGTCGGACACAAACACATCAAAGCCGGCACGAAGGAAAAACATCTGCCATCCCGGGCGCCCATCCGGTGTCGTTTCCCAATTGACGCCGCTCATTCCGCCGCCATGCCAGAGCAGGAGGGGATGCCGGCCGCGCGGCGCAGCGAGTTTCACGTACTGCACGTACATCTGGGCAACGATGATCTCGCCGTTGGGATCGATGGGATGAACTGCCCCGTGGGCCGTGCTGACACGCAGCCTTGGCGTCATCCCGGTGAGCGATAGCATATGGCCGCCGACGTGAAAGCTGCCGATGTCACGCACATGCAGCGGCTCGGCAAGGTCTGCAGTCGCGCCGGCATTGCTTCCGATCGTGCTCATGAGATTTCCTTGTGAATTGAGCGGTAATCTGCTTACCGCCGCATTAAACGATCAATGACCGATTTGACGATCGAACGGTCATCGGCAAGTCCATGCCGCGTCGCTCGCCAGCTCATAGCTGGGACGGAATTTCATGGGACGATCATCAGCGGTTGCCGAAAAGGATGATCACCGATAATGCACCGGACAAGTTAGCTGCGAATTAAGGTTCGCGTTCGCTGGTTTAAAGCGACTCACCGCGGTGAAAGCTAGCTAGATTTGAGTCAACGTGTCTTCCGGCGAGATAAGTTCGACCGTACTACAATCAGCTTACCGGCCGTCGGCGCTTCGCCGGCGTGGCCGGGGACGACGTCTCCTATCCTCGGAGGAAAGTCATCGTGAAACTCCTTTTCTATGCCTTAGCGACGCTCTCTGTATCAGCCGTTCCAGTTGTTTCCTTCGCACAGTCAAGCGAGCCCTTGACCCGTGCGCAAGTCGTTGCCGATCTCATCAAGGTCGAGAATGCGGGCTTCCATCCCGCATCCGTCGATTACGTTGAGTACCCTGGCAATCTTCAGGCAGCAGAAGCACGTATAGCAGCGAAGCAAGCTAAAAACATCCCGGCGCCGACAGCGAACGGGTTATCACAATAGCGCTCACATCAGGACGACATACCAATCAGACGTGCTAACGTCTAAAGAAGTCAGTAGTTCAGATCTCGCCACACCGGCGAAAAAGACCGGCCCGCTCCCCCGGGCCGGCAAAACGGGCGGCAAACGAAGCTTCCATCCGCGCGACCGGCAAGCGTGCCCGTAGTTGTCAGAACAGGTGTCGCAGACCGACCGTATAGCCTGTTCCGCTAGTCGACGTGCCCGTCGCCTGCCATCCTGTGGTTCCGTACGCGAATCTGCCTGACTGGGAGTCGTAGACAACATCCGCGTAGACAATCGTCGCTTTGGACAGGAAGTAGAAATAGCCCAATGCGCTACGGCATTGAATCGTTTGTCCGTTGGATGTCGTATGACTGAAGGTCGTCATGACCGCCTGCGTTGGGCCGATCGGGATGTTAAGGCCGACCATCTGGTTGTGAATCGACTGACTAAAAGTGTTCTGGCCAAAGCCATAGCCGGCATACAGCCGCGCAAAACCGAAGTCGTATTGACCCGCCGTATAGGCCCAGTGAGCGTTGTCCGGCTGCGGACGGATGTACGAGGCGGCGAGCTTGAGATTCCGATCTTCATAGACGATCGACGCGGAATAGGGAATGTTGTCGCCCTGAACCGCCGAGTCGTGCGACGCGATCTGCGCGCGAACAATCACTGGACCCAGTGTGTACGCATAGTTCGCCGAATTGTTCGTGCGCACGGTGTCGATTTGCCCTGGGCCGCCGTTTGCCTCCGAAATGCCGCCACGCGCGGCATATCCCGCCACCAGGCCGTTCTGACCAAATGGGTCGGCGGATACTTCGGCGTAGTGGCTCGCATTGACATCCCGGCCTAACGCGAGGTGACCGAACCATCCCTCGAGCCCGACGGTCGAGCGACCACTGAAGAACGAACTCGAGTTATAGAACGTGCCGTTGTTCGGATTGAACTGCTGTTCCAACTGGAAGATCGCCTTGTACCCGCCGCCCAGATCCTCGATCCCTTTGAAACCCCAGAAGCTGGTTGCCCCGGTATTCATCCGGATAGCGTTACTGCCGTCGTATTTGCCAACTTCAAGGTCAACCAGTCCATACAGTGTCACTGACGACTGGGCCATCGCCGCGTTTGCACCTAGAGCGGTCAAGGCAGCTACGAACAACTTTCTTTTCATATTGTCAGTCTCCTCGTTTAGTTCCGTTTAATGGAACTGATGAGTCGAGTTTAGCATTCAATGGAACTGAAGCAAGTCGTTTTAAAGGTTCTTCGGGATAGCCCTAGGGGGACGTGTTGTAGTGACGCGTCAAGGTCGGGTATGGCTTACCCGCAGGGAAGAGGCGAGGCGTGTCGAGGCTCAGGCGCGAAGGCGCAATCGGCTGGAGCGTGAAGGAGGGCGCGGCAGGGGCGGATTTCGACATCGCCGGGCGCGGTGCCCGGCGACGTCACGCGCGAATGCGCAGAAGAGGTTTATCCGGCGAAGGTCGTCTCGGGGAGTCCGCGCACGCCGGGGATATTGACTGCGAAGAGCGATCCGGAAAGTGGGGCGCTGTTCAGCATGTCTTCGGTCAGCCGGACGCGCGCACTGGTGACATAGAGCACGTCGAGATTCTGGCCGCCGAAGCAGCAACTGGTGGGGCGTGGTACAGGCATGCGCAGGCGCGTCATTTCCCGGCCCTCGG
>Ga0302311_10006893_pt1 | contig 11664 bp, 10 predicted proteins | sample III_Palsa_N1_3_FD_200449 | JGI IMG/M metagenome (GOLD analysis project Ga0302311, IMG submission 200449) | Peat permafrost microbial communities from Stordalen Mire near Abisko, Sweden - III_Palsa_N1_3 | ecosystem: Environmental > Terrestrial > Soil > Palsa > Peat permafrost | place: Sweden...
GTTGACCACGGTGATCGCGGCGGCCCCGGCCAACGCCAGTTCCACCGTCACCGCCCGCGCCGCCCCGCCGGCGCCGAACACCTGGACATGCTTGCCCACGGGGTCGATGACCTCGGTCAGCGACTTCAAAAACCCTTTGCCGTCCGTGTTTTCGCCGATGAATCTGCCATCGCGCCGCACCGCGCAGTTGACCGCCCCCATGATCGCCGCCGACTCGCCAAGCCCGTCCAGATGGCCGATCACCGCCACCTTATGCGGCAGCGAGCAGTTGAACCCCGCCCACCCCATCGCCCGCGCGCCCCGCACCGCATCGCCAAGCGCCGCAGGCGGTACCTCGCAATTGACATAGCGCCAGTCTAGCCCGTGGTGGCGATACGCCGCCTCGATCATCGCCACCGTCGGGTTGCCTGCCGCCTGCAAGGCGAACGAGCCGGTGAGCTGGCTGAGGAAGTTCATTGCCGCCGCCTCCGTGGTTTCTTGTGCGGAAAGCTTGGTCCGGGCCGTCGTTGCTGGCAACGCCGGCGCGTGGCAGGGTTGGCGGATGGACCGCCGCACCCTGTTCGCCGGCCTCGCCGTTGCGCTCGCGACCGATGCCGGGGCGCAGGCCGCGCCGCCCGGCAACGTGGCCGAGGCGTTCGCGGCCGCCCTCACCGCGCACGACATCGAGGCGTTTGCCGCGTTGTTCGCCGACGACTACGCCCAGCATCAGAGCAGCGCCGCCGCCAGGCCGCCGCCGGCCGGGCTGCCCGCCAAGCAGGCGACGAAAATCTTTTTCGCCGCCCGCCTCGCCGCCCTACCCGACCTGAGCGTGACGGCCGACCCGGTGGTGGTGGCCGGCGACTGGGTCGCGGCCAATTTCACCTATGCCGGCACCCATACCGGGGCCGCCTATTTCGGCGTGCCGCCGAGCGGGCGGGCGATCCGCTTCACCTCCTGCGACATCCTGCAGGTGCGCGGCGGGCTGGTCGCGGCGCATTGGGGTGCGGCCGACATTGCCGGGCTATTGGTGCAGCTCAAGGGCGGCTGACCGCCATGTGGCCGGCGACGTCCCAGCCGCCATCCCAGATCAGCCGTAACGCCACCGTCAGCACGATCAGCAGTCCGACCCAGGCGATCCAGCGGTAACGCTCCAGCAGTTTCGCCACCAGATTGGCGGCCAGCCCCATCAGCACCACCGATAACGCCAGCCCCAGCGCCAGCACCCACAAATGCCCCTCGGCTGCGCCGGCCACCGCCAGCACGTTGTCGAGACTCATCGAGACGTCGGCGAGCACGATCTGCACGATCGCGTCGCGCAGGGAGCGCGGGGCGTGCGCCGCGTGGGCATGCGCCGAGCGCCGCAGCTCGCGATACATTTTCCAGCAGACCCAGAGCAGCAGGACGCCGCCGGCCAGCAGCAGGCCGACGATCTGCAGCAGTTGCAGCGTCACCGCGCCGAAGCCGATGCGCAGCACCGCGGCGCCGCCGACGCCGATCAGGATGGCAAGTCGCCGCTGCCGCACCGGCAACCCCGTCACGGCGAGCCCGACCACCACGGCGTTGTCGCCAGCGAGCGTCAGGTCGATCAGGACGACTTGCAGCAGCGCCGCAAGCTCGCTCAGCAGCAGGCCGTCCGGCATCCGGGGTCCTCATGTTGCGGCGGGGCGGCCCCGGCCGTAGATGGTGGGTTCCGCCCTCAATCGGAGCAGGCATGGTTCCCCGCTACACCCGTCCCGCGATGGCCGCCATCTGGGCGCCGGAAAACCGCTTTCGCATCTGGTTCGAGATCGAGGCGCTGGCCGCCGAGGCGATGGCCAATCTCGGCGCCATCCCGGCCGAGGCCGCCCGCACCATCCGCGAGAAAGGCGGCGCCAAGGTGGCGACCATCTCAGCGGCCGACCTGGACCGCATCGACGCGATCGAGCGCGAAACCCGCCACGATGTGATCGCCTTCCTGACCTGGCTCGCCGAGGCGGTCGGGCCGGACAGCCGCTTCGTGCATCTCGGCCTGACCAGCAGCGACGTGCTGGACACCTGCCTCTCGGTGCAACTGACGCAGGCGGCCGACCTGCTGCTGGCCGACGTGGACGAGGTGTTATCCGCACTCAAGGCGCGCGCCTTCGAGCACAAGCACACGATAACGATCGGCCGCAGCCACGGCATCCACGCCGAGCCGACCAGTTTTGGCCTGAAGCTCGCCGGCCATTTTTCGGAATTTGCCCGCAACCGGGACCGTCTGGTCGCGGCCCGTAAGGAAATCGCCGTGGCGGCACTGAGCGGCGCCGTCGGCACGTTCGCGCATGTCGATCCGCGGGTTGAAGCGTTTGTGGCGGGCAAGCTGGGGCTCGCCGTGGAGCCGGTCTCGACCCAGGTGATCCCGCGCGACCGCCATGCTGCGTTCTTCTGCGCGCTCGGCGTGGTGGCGACCGGCATCGAGCGGATGGCCACGGAAGTGCGGCACCTGCAACGCTCCGAGGTGCGGGAGGCGGAAGAATTCTTCCATCCCGGCCAAAAAGGTTCTTCCGCTATGCCGCACAAGCGGAACCCGGTGCTGAGCGAGAACCTGTCCGGCCTCGCCCGCGTGGTGCGCGCGGCCGTGGTGCCGGCGCTGGAAAATGTTGTCCTTTGGCACGAGCGCGACATCAGCCATTCCTCCGTCGAGCGCGCGATTGCGCCGGATGCGACGGTCACGCTCGATTTTGCCCTTTTCCGGCTTGCCGGGCTGATCCGGCAATGGGTGATCTATCCGGAGCGGATGGCGGCGAATCTGGAGAGTCTGGGCGGCGTCGTGCATTCCGGCGAGGTGTTGCTGGCGCTCGCGCGGGCCGGAATTTTACGGGAAGACGCCTACCGGATCGTGCAGGGCGCTGCGATGGCGACCTGGACGAGGCTGGGCACGCCGGAGGGGCGCACATTTAGGGAAAATCTGGACGCCGATCCGGAGGTGGCGGGTCGCATCCCGGCCGCCGTGCTGGATGCAGCGATGGACCCGAAGATGCACTTGGCGCATCTGGACACGGTATTCGCGCGGGTGTTTGGCGAGGCGGGCCCGGCGGGCTGATTGTTTTGATTTCGTAATGAAATGGGCGTGCCAAGGCGCCCTGCCGCCCAAGCCGGGTGCGGCCGAGCATCGGCGCGGAGGCGCACGGGCGAGGCGGGTGCGGGCGGTGGCGCGTCGTTGCGCCGGGGCTTCGCTGATGGCGCTTCGCTGGCGGTGGCTTCGATCGGCGGGGCGGCCGGGGCTGGGGTGGCGGCTTGCCTACGCCTTGCCGGGACCGGCGGCGGCGTGAGCCGTGGGATTCTACGGAGCGGGCGGGGCGGCTGGCCATCGGTGCCGGAGGCTGCGCCAGCGGTGCCGCCATCTCGGGGTCGCGGACGGTGAATTCCGGTTGCGTGCGAATGCTGGCCCCGCCGGGCACGCTCGGCAACAGCCAGCCGAATTTTTGCGGCAGCGGCTTTTGCCGACGGGGCTTGCCGACGGCCGGCCCGCGGCGCGGCGCGTCGCGGCATGGCACATAGGTGTCGGCGGCGAGGCAGGCGGCGAGGCGGGCGAACCCCTGTTCGATGTCGCGGATGCAGCCGACGATCAGCGCGACCAGCCAAGGGCTGAGCCGGTCGCCGCCGCCGAGGCCGGCCACGGACTCGGTCAGGCACCGGAGCAGGGTGGCGACGTTGTCGGCCGGGGTGGGGGGTGATGCGGTGGACACGGAGCGAAGTTAGTAAAAATGACGTCGCCGGGCAACTGGAATGACGGGGGGTGGCGGCGGAGCCGGCGTAATCGTACGATGAAATTCAGGCAACAACCGTTCGGTAGGTCGCGAACATCAGATCGACCTGTCGGCGGCGGTAGTCGAGGAAGCCGGCCATATGCTCCGAGGTGCCGACCGGCTCGGACCAGTCGAACCGGTGCAACGCCCAGTCGTCGGTCTCGGCTGGCCTGATGGCCAGCGGCGGCGGCAATAGATTGCAGAACGCGCCGTATAAATCCGCCGCCCGGCGCTGGATCAGGTTACGCAGCGGGAACGCGAAATCGGTCGGGCGGATCAGGCCGGTTGGGATGAACACCGTGTTGGATGCCGACGTGTAGAGACCGAAATTCGCGCGCTCGGCGATCGCGCCCGCTTCACCTTCCGCGCCGTCGAATTCATCCCGGCCGCGGTTCTTGTAGATCTTGTGGTCCGCGAGATGCGCGAGGCTGTAGCCCGACGGGCCTTGTTTCTGGAACGGCCGCCCACGGAACGTAAAGCTCCAAAGATGTTTGGGAAAATCGTTGTCGTCGAGCCGCAGGGCGTGTTCCGGCTGGGAGGCCGAGTCGATGCGCTTTCGATAGGCAGCGATTTCCGTACTGCCGGCATAGCGACGGACGCCGGGAAACGCGCACGAGCCGCACGGCCACAGGTAGAAGCCTGGATCGATCCCCACGTCCTGCAGTCGCTCGGCCCATGATGTGCGTCGCCGTTCGTTGTCCTGGACCAACAGCCGAACAATGTCGGGATGGAGAAACCGAACATACGGCGCGGTTGTTCTCGCCAACTGAAGCACGTCACCGGCGGAGGGCGCGGGCCAGTCCGGCCACGCGTCCGGCTGATCATCGAGTGGGTTTGTGGTCCAGATGACCTCGGCGGGGCCCGCCGGATCGCCTCGACGAGACCCGCCCTCCTTGCGGATTTCGTTCCTGTACCAATAGATCGAACTCATCTTGGTCTTGGCGTGTGGAAAGCGCGCCCGGCATTGGCTCAGGATCTGCTCGTTCGACATATTCGGATGCTGCCGCATCAAGCTCATGCAGAATTCGCCGATGCCGAGCTGCGCCATTGCCGAGCTTCTCTCCCGCAAAACCTTGGCCACGCGCTTTTCGCCCGGGCACAATGTCAATTCGAGATGATGGCGTGAAGCTCGGAAGACCGCAACGCCTGCGAGATGACCCGAGCCCGCGGGCCGCGACGGCGGAGAGCGCCGGCCGCCGGCGACTTGCGCGTGCCAAGCGACGGTGTCTCGTGCTAGGCTCAGGCATGATCGCGGTCGCCAAAATTCCGGGACGGATGACGGTCGAGGAATTCCTGCTCTGGGAGTCCGGCGACGATTGGCGTTACGAACTCGTCGATGGCGAACCGCTCGCGATGGCGCCGGCGAGCAACACGCATGCCTTGCTGCAAAGCGAACTCGCAAGGTTAATCGGCAACCATCTGAGGACAAAGAGCAGCCTTTGCGACGTGCTCACCAATCCCGGCGTGGTGCCGCACCTGCTGTCGGACCACAATTTTCGCATTCCCGACCTCGCGGTGACGTGTTCGCCGCTCCCACCCGGCCCCAGCACGGTGCCAGACCCGGTGCTGCTCGTGGAAATCCTGTCGCCGAGCAATCAGGCGAAAACCTGGGCGAATGTCAGGGCGTACACCAGCATCGGCAGCGTGCAGGAGATTCTGATTCTTCGCACCGATCGCACGGCGGCCGAATTGCTGCGGCGCTTGCCGGCCGGTGATTGGCCAGAGCGACCGACTGTCATTGTCGGTGGCACATTGGAACTGGGCAGCATCGCGTTCACGGTCGCGCTCAGCGAATTGTACGGCCGTACGGGTCTGATCCGCTAACGGCCAGCGGCGAGGCGGGCCAAATACCCGCCTCGCCCGGATAGAATTACTCCGCCGCCGCCACCGGCATGCCGTGCGGGTCGAGCCCGGTCTCATGCGCATGCTCGGGTTCCGGGGCCGAGAAGGTGCCGTATTTGGCGACCCAGAACAGCAGCCCCGCCACCAGCAGGTAGCTGACCGAGACGGTGATCGACTGGGCGATGCCGATCGCCTCGCCGTGGATGAAGCCGAAGAACGTCAGCACCGTGCCGGCCAGCGCGAAGGCCGCCGCCTTGTCGAACTCGCGCTCGATGATGAACACGGTGATCGAGCCGAGGATCACGCCGGCCAGCGTCGCACCGCCGCCCATCACCACCAGCCCCTGGTACAGCACGCCCTGCTGGCCCAGCTTGTCCATGCCGATCACCGAGGCATCGGTGCCGGCGGCGTGCAGGGCGCCGTCGATCTGGGTTTTGCCCCAGGCGGCGATCTGCGGCACGAGAGCGAGAATGATCGCCGGCGCGTGCCGGCGCGGCGTTTCCTGGAACGCCTGCGCGCCGATCAGCATGCCGATGTAGAGCAGGATCGGCAGGATCGCGATGACCGGGATCACCGCAAGCATCAGCGCGATCACCCCGAACCACGTCAGCACCAGGATCATGATGCCGGTGGCCGCCGAATAGCCCATGCGGCCGCCCATCGCCTTCCAGCCGGGATGGCCGATATAAACGGCGTTGATGAACGGATTGCCCATCAGGCAACCGATCAGGCTGATCACGCCGTCCGCCGTCAGCACGCGCGTGGTCGGGAAGGCATCGCCCGCCGCCCCGGCGCTCTCGACATTGTCCATCGCCTCGACGAGGTCGTAGATGCCGAACGGAATGGCCGTGACCAGGATCACGCCGAGATAGTTGAAGCCGTGAAAGACGTGGCCGAACACCGGCAACGGGAACTCGAACCCGAACGTCGTCAACGCGCCGGTTACGTTGCCCCAGCTCATGTCGCCGTAGTTGAGGCCGGCGGCGGTGGAGAGCCACGCGATCACGGTGCCGACCGCGATGGCGACGAGGCCGGCCGGCATGCCCTTGAAGTAGCGGGCGCCGCCGAACCAACTCGCCAGGATGATGGCGAAGCAGGTCACGCCGATGATCGGCGTGCCGAACATCTGCCCGGCCGGGCGCATCGAGATGAAGGTGATCGAGATGCCGGCCAGCGACCCGAGCAAGGCGGCGCGCGGCGTGATTTTCCGAATGTACGGCGCGACAAACCCGCCGGCCATCAGAACAAAACTCTGCACGAACACCCAGGTCAGGCCGGCTTCCCAGGCCTGCACCGGGTCCTTGGTCAGCATCTTGATCGGCAGCATGATGACAAAGACGACGACGAACATGTGCGGCACGCTGGTGCCCGAAGGCAGCGCGCAGACGTCGTTCCGCCCGGTCTTCTGCGCGAGGCGATAGGCCAGCCACGCATAGTACACCGTGCTCAGGAACAGCATCAGGCCGGTTGCCGGCAGGATCTGGCCGAACACCATGCTGTCCGGCATGCCGACCACGAAGCGCAGCAGCGTGGTCAAGGTCAGCACGTTGACCAGGATGTTGGTGCCGAAGCCGAAAAAGGCGTTCCAGTCCCCCGGCACCCACAGGATGGGGCGGCGGGTGGCAGACATGCTGCTGCTCATCAGGCGGCTCCTTTCAACGCGGGTTCGGAAGCGGTGGTGAGTGCGGCGACGAGGTCGGCGGAGGTGCCGACCCAGCCGAAAATGCCGCCCTGGGCACGGATCATCGCCAGCCCGGCGTCCTGGAACGCCTGGAAGTACGAGCCGACGCAATCCTCCAGCACGAGGCAGTCGTAGCCGCGGTCGTTGGCCTCGCGGACGGTGGTGTTGACGCAGACTTCCGTGGTCACGCCGGTGACGACGAGCTGGGTGATGCCGCGGTTCTGCAGAATGGCGTGCAGGTCGGTGGCGAAGAACGCACCCTTGCCGGGCTTGTCGATCACCGGTTCGCCGGGCGCCGGATAGAGTTCGGGGATGATGTCGTGGCCGGGCTCGCCGCGCACCAGGATGCGGCCCATCGGTCCCTGGTCGCCGATGGTGATCGTGCCGTGGCCGCGCACGCGCTTGGCCGGCGGCAGGTCGGCGAGGTCCGGGCGATGGCCCTCGCGGGTATGGATCGCCAACAGGCCGGCGGCGCGCCACGCGGCAAGCAGGCGGCGGTTAGGTTCGATGGTCCGGCGCAGCATGCCGACATCGTTGCCAAGCGCCGTCGCGAACCCGCCGGGTTCGAGGAAGTCGCGCTGCATGTCGATGATGACCAGGGCGCAGCGGGCCGGGTCGAAGACGAACGGATAGGGTTCGGCGGCGACCGACAAGGCGGGGGGCAGGTCGGCGGAAGCTGGCATGCACGGACCTCCGATCTGGTTGGCCGCGGCACCGCGCGGGATGCGCGCGGAACGGGCAACGATACCGTGAGGCAAGTTACAGGCCAGTTAGATCCTGCCGAATTCTGTGTCTTTGCCGATTTTTTAGCCATTTTCGTGCACGCCGTCGCCCGATTTGCGGGCGATTTGATCACGACTTCACCTTTGGGCTGCGGCGGTCGCGGTCGCGCGTGGGCCGGCCAACCGGTCTGCGCCACAGGCGTAGTGCGGGGCGTGGCACCATCGCCACAGGGCTGCTATATGCCCGGCGCGTCGCCGGCTCGCGGCGGCGCGGCATGTCGTCGCGCCCACCCAGCGACGTGTCGGGGACGACCCCCGAGGAACCGCGACAGGAATCCGTCATGGCCCGCCGCCGCCAGCTCTACGAAGGGAAAGCCAAGATCCTGTTCGAGGGGCCCGAACCCGGCACGCTCGTGCAGTATTTCAAGGACGACGCGACCTCCGGGAACGGCCAGAAGAAGGGCGTCATCACCGGCAAGGGCGTGCTGAACAACCGCATCAGCGAGTATCTGATGCTGCGGCTCGGCGAGATCGGCGTGCCCACGCATTTCGTCCGCCGCCTGAACATGCGCGAGCAACTGATCCGCGAGGTCGAGATCATCCCGATCGAGGTGGTGGTGCGCAACGTCGCCGCCGGCAGCCTCGTGACCCGGCTCGGCATCCCCGAGGGCACCCGGCTGCCGCGCAGCATCATCGAATATTATTACAAGAACGACCAGCTCAACGACCCGATGGTCAGCGAGGAGCACATCACCGCGTTCGGCTGGGCCAACACCCAGGACCTCGACGACGTGGTGGCGCTGACGCTGCGCATCAACGATTTCCTCACCGGCCTGTTCCTCGGCGTCGGCATCACGCTGGTGGACTTCAAAGTGGAGTTCGGGCGGCTGTGGGAAAACGAGGAGATGCGCATCGTCCTCGCCGACGAGATCAGCCCGGACAATTGCCGGCTGTGGGACACCAAGACCAACGAGAAGATGGACAAGGACCGGTTTCGGCGGGATCTCGGCAAGGTCGAGGAGGCGTACCAGGAGGTTGCCAAGCGCCTGGGCATCCTGCCGGAAGCGGGGATGCGGGATTTGAAGGGGCCGGAGACGATGCAGTGAAGGCAACCGTCACCGTCATGCTCAAGCCCGGCGTGCTCGACCCGCAGGGCAAGGCGATAGGGCATGCGCTGCAGGGCCTCGGTTTTTCCGGCGTCGGCGAGGTGCGTGCCGGCAAGGTGATCGAGTTGCACCTCGCCGAAACCGACCCGGACGCGGCGCGCGCCCAGGCCGAGGAGATGGCGAAGAAACTGCTCGCCAACACGGTGATCGAAAGCTTTCGCGTGGAGCTGACGTAAATGCGCGCCGGCATCGTCGTTTTCCCGGGCATCAACCGCGAGCGCGACCTTGCCATCGCGCTGGAACGCTCCTCCGGCCACGCGCCTCGGATGATCTGGCACCGCGAGACCGACCTCGACGGCCTGGACCTGATCGCGATCCCGGGCGGGTTCAGTTACGGCGACTACCTGCGCTGCGGCGCGATGGCGGCGCAGTCGCCGGTGATGCGCGCGATCCGCGCCCATGCCGAGCGGGGCGGCCACGTGCTCGGCGTCTGCAACGGTTTCCAGATCCTCGTCGAAGCCGGCTTGTTGCCCGGGGCCTTGCTGCGCAACGCCTCGCTGCGCTTCCTCTCGATGGACTGTTTTCTTCGTGTCGAACGCACCGACACGCCCTTCACCAGCCAATACCAACTCGGACAGGTGTTTCGCGCGCCGCTCGCGCATGGCGATGGCAACTACTTTGCCGACGAGGAAACGCTGGACCGGCTGGAGGGCGAAAACCTCGTGGCACTCCGCTACGTCACGCCCACCGGCGAGGCGACCGAGGACGCCAATCTCCACGGCAGTGCGCGCAACATCGCCGGCATCCTGTCGCCCAATTTGCGGGTGCTTGGGCTGATGCCGCACCCGGAAGACCTTGTGGACTCGCTGATGGGCGGCACCGACGGCAAGCCGCTGTTCGACGGCCTCGCCGCCGCGCTGGCGGCCTGACGATGGCGCGCAGTGTGGACGCGGCGCTGGCCCGCGAATTCGGGCTGAGCGGCGAGGAATACGGCCGGGTGCTGGCGATCATGGGCCGCACCCCGTCGCTGACCGAACTCGGCGTGTTTTCCGTGATGTGGTCGGAGCACTGCTCCTACAAATCGTCCCGCGTCTGGCTCAAGCAGCTGCCCACCAAGGCGCCGTGGGTCATCCACGGACCCGGCGAGAACGCGGGCGTTGTCGACATCGGCGACGGGCTTGCCGCCATCTTCAAGATGGAAAGCCACAACCACCCGAGCTTCATCGAGCCGTACCAGGGTGCGGCCACCGGCGTTGGCGGCATTCTGCGCGACGTGTTCACCATGGGCGCTCGGCCGATCGCCAACCTCAACGCGCTGCGCTTCGGCGACCCGGCGCATCCCCGCACCAAGCGGGTGGTGGACGGCGTGGTGCGCGGCATCGGCGGCTACGGCAATTGCGTCGGCGTGCCAACCGTCGGCGGCGAGGTGAATTTTCATCCCGCCTACAACGGCAACCCGCTGGTCAACGCCATGACCGTGGGCATCGCCAACAAGGACAAAATCTTCCTGTCGGCTGCCGCCGGCATCGGCAACCCGGTGATCTATGTCGGCTCGAAAACCGGCCGCGACGGCATCCACGGCGCGACCATGGCGAGTGCGGAGTTCGACCAGGATTCGGACGCCAAGCGCCCGACCGTGCAGGTCGGCGACCCGTTCACCGAAAAGCTGCTGATCGAAGCCTGCCTCGAACTGATGGCGACCGATGCCATCGTTGCGATCCAGGACATGGGTGCGGCCGGCCTGACCAGTTCCTCGGTCGAGATGGCCGGCAAGGGCGGCGTCGGCATCGAGCTTGACCTTGACGCCGTGCCGCAGCGCGAGACCGGCATGTCGGCCTACGAGATGATGCTGTCGGAGAGCCAGGAGCGGATGCTGATCGTGATCCGCCCGGATCGCGAGGACGTTTCCCGGGCCATTTTCGAGAAATGGGAGTTGGACTTCGCCGTTATCGGCCACCTGACCGACACCGGCCGGATCGTGGTGAAGCACAAGGGCGCAGTGGAAGCCGACATCGCGCTGGCGCCGCTGGCCGAGCAGGCGCCGCTGTATCACCGCCCGACGGCGGACACCCCTGCCCCGCCGCCACTCGGCCCGGTCGATCCGCCGCTCGGCATGGGCGATGCGCTGATGCAGATGATCGGCTGCCCGGACCTGTGCTCGCGCGCCTGGATCTGGAACCAGTACGACGCGACCGTCGGCGGCCAGACGGTCAAGCGCCCCGGCGCCGCCGACGCCGCCGTGGTGAGGCTGGACGGCCACGCGCGGGCGCTGGCGCTGACCACCGATTGCACGCCGCGCTACTGCGCCGCCGACGCGCGCGCGGGCGGCGCGCAGGCCGTCGCCGAGGCGTGGCGCAATCTGACCGCCGTCGGCGCCCGGCCGCTCGCCGTCACCGACAACATGAATTTCGGCAATCCCGAAAAGCCGGAGATCATGGGCCAGTTCGCCGCCGCCATCGCCGGCATGGCGGAAGCCTGCATTGCGCTGGATTTCCCGGTCGTGAGCGGCAATGTCAGCCTGTACAACGAAACCGAGGGCCGCCCGATCCTGCCCACGCCTGCGATCG
>Ga0302311_10006894_pt1 | contig 11660 bp, 10 predicted proteins | sample III_Palsa_N1_3_FD_200449 | JGI IMG/M metagenome (GOLD analysis project Ga0302311, IMG submission 200449) | Peat permafrost microbial communities from Stordalen Mire near Abisko, Sweden - III_Palsa_N1_3 | ecosystem: Environmental > Terrestrial > Soil > Palsa > Peat permafrost | place: Sweden...
AGTCGCCCCTGGCCTGGGAGAAGTGGTAGAGCGCGCAGTTGCCGCAATGGCTGCCGGCGGCATATTGCGGCTCGGACTTGGCATCGATGGTGGCGGCGTCGGCGACGTAATGCAGGGCCTTGGCGGCGGGATCGTCCGGGCTCAGATGCTGCAGATCGTAGGCCTCGGCGGGAGACAGGCGCAGCAGCGGCAGGGTGGCGGCGCCCAACGCCAGGTGGTTAAGCAGGCGGCGGCGGGTGTGGGATACGGGGGGCATCGGGTTCCTCCGGCTGGCGAATGGCTGGCCCGCATAGTTTGTACCTTCGCCCCCCGAAAGGGATACCGGATATTGCTGTTCGCCGCCGCTATGCTTACCAGAGATTCCGCCCATCGATCACCGTCACCGGCATGGCATCGAGGTCGAAGTCGTCGAGCAGCCGGGCGTTGACGCCGATTTTGGGGTTGGTGAAGTCGGCATGGCCGCTGGACCAGTCGGGCGACTCGCTGAAGGTGCCGCAGCCGCAGCTGGCGCAGAAGTTGTGCTTGACCGTTTTGGTCTGCCACCGGTAGGTCGATACCTGTTCCTGCGGCGTGGTCAGGCTGAACTGCTCCGGCTTGTAATAAGCCCACAGCGCGCCGCGTTTGGAGCAGAGCGAGCAGGTGCAGCGCGTCAGGCTTTGCGGTGCTTCGCTCAGTTCGAATCGGGTGGCGCCGCAGTGACAACTTCCCTTGATGGTCATGGCTTGATCCTTGGTTGGAGTCATGCGGATCGCAGGCGTCTGCGATATGAGATCAGCTTGCGGAAGGGCTGCTGACAGCATCTTGTCAGCAGAGATCGCGAGGCGAATGAGCGATTGCAAGGGGCGAACTCTGAAACGGCCGCCACCGCTACCCGGCCGGGTGGGCAGCGGATCGTGCGTTGGGGCTACACTGCCGGACATAAGGATCGAGTCGTGCCCCTCGCCGGGGCGGCTACGCCAAGTACAAGAATCACACCGAGGAGACGCTTTATGATCAAGCAGGCTTTTGCCGTGGCTTTCGGGCTGGGCTTCGCCGCCGCTGCGCTGGCGGCGGGCGGCACGGCGCAGGTCGACGGGGCGCGGATCATCAATGCCGACAGCGAACCGGGCAACTGGCTGACCACGGCGCGCTCCTACAGCGAACAGCGCTTCAGCCCGCTCAAGCGGATCAACGACGGCAACGTGGCGCAGCTCGGCCTGGCCTGGACCTATCGCCTGGATGTGGACCGCGGCGTGGAGGCCACGCCGGTGGTGGTGGATGGGGTGATGTATACCACCGGCGCCTACAGCATCGTCTACGCGCTGGATGCGGCCAGCGGTGCGCTGAAGTGGAAGTTCGACCCGCTGGTGCCGCGCGATACCGACCGCGACGGCTGCTGCGACGTGGGCAACCGCGGCGTGGCGGTGTGGAAGGGGCGGGTCTATGTCGCTGCCTTCGACGGGCGCCTGTTCGCGCTGGACGCGGCCAGTGGCCGCAAGGTCTGGGTGCGGGACACGGTGATCGATCACAAGCGCAGCTATACCATCACCGGCGCGCCACGCATCGTCAAGGGCCGGGTCATCATCGGCAACGGCGGCGCCGAGTTCGGCGTGCGCGGCTATGTCACGGCCTACGACGCCGCCAGCGGCAAGCAGGCCTGGCGCATTTTCCTGGTGCCCGGCGATCCGTCCAAGCCGCCCGAGAACAAGATGATGGCAATGGCCAAATCCACCTGGAGCGGCAGCTACTGGAGCACCGGCGGCGGCGGCGGCGGTACCGCCTGGGACTCGATGGCCTACGATCCGGACCTGGACCTGCTCTATATCGGCACCGGCAACGGCTCCAGCTGGAACCGCAAGGTGCGCAGCGACGGCCACGGCGACAACCTGTTCCTGTCCTCGATCCTGGCGGTGAAACCGGAAACCGGCGCCTACGTCTGGCACTACCAGACCACGCCGGGCGATACCTGGGACTACACCGCCACGCAGTCGATCATCCTGGCGGAGCTGACCATCAACGGCAAGTCGCGCAAGGTGCTGATGCAGGCGCCGAAGAACTCCTTCTTCTACGTGCTGGACCGCGCCACCGGCGAGCTGCTCTCGGCCCAGCCCTACCTGCCCACCACCTGGGCATCCGGGGTCGACATGAGCACCGGACGGCCGCAGGAGAACGCGGGCGCGGACTGGACCACCGGACCCAAGCTGGTGGTGCCGGGCCCGCTCGGCGCACACAACTGGCAGCCGATGTCCTATAGCCCGCTGACCGGGCTGGTCTATATCCCGGCGCAGGAAAACGCCGGCCTCTATTCACCCGCCAACGATTCCACCTGGCAGCACCGCGGCGTGTGGAATATCGGTACGCAGCCGCTGTCGCTGCCGGAGGACGTGAAGCAGTTGCAGGGTGTGATCAGCTCGTTCAAGGGCCATCTGCTGGCTTGGGACCCGGTGCTGCAGAAAGCGCGCTGGACGGTGGACTACCCCAACATCTGGAACGGCGGCACCCTGGCCACTGCCGGCAACCTGGTGTTTCAGGGCACCGCCGACGGGCGCGTCGTCGCCTATGCGGCGGACACCGGCAGCAAGCTGTGGGAGTCGCCCGCCAACACCGGGGTGATGGCCGGGCCGATGAGCTACGAGGTCAGCGGCGAGCAGTACGTCACCTTCATGGCCGGCTGGGGCGGCGCCTTTCCGCTAGCCCTGGGCGGCATCGCGCAGAACGCCAAGGTGATGTCGGAAGCGCGCGTCATCACCTTCAAGCTCGGCGGCAGCGCCACCCTGCCGCCGCCCGAGCACAAGCTGGCGCCGCTGCCGCCGCCACCCGCGCTGACTGCCGACGCCGCCACCGTCGATCGCGGCCGCAATCTCTTCAACGGCATCTGCGGCGTCTGCCACGGCCTCAACGCCATCGGCGGCGGCGTGCTGCCGGACCTGCGTTATCTCACATCGGAGAAACACCTGCTGTTCAACGGCATCGTCGCCGGCGCCTACGCGCGCAAGGGCATGCCCTCGTTCAGCGACCTGCTCAAGCCGGACGACGTGGACGCGGTGCATCAGTACCTGATCCAGCGGGCGCATGATCTGGATGCGCAGATGAAGACGGAGAGTACTGCCTCCGCGCACTAGGCGCGGCCGTGGCCGCGGATCGAAGGCGGGTCGGGAGGGCTGGGCCTTCCCGACCTGCGTCAAGAGAGCCCGGTTGCCTGGTCGCGCATCACAAACCATCCGACGGCACTTCGGGCTTGCCGGTCAGGGCGGATTTCCACTCCGACGCCGGCTCTGGATTCAGCGTGATGCTGCGCTGCTGTCCGAACGCGCCCAGCAGCTGCAGTTTGCACAGCCCCTCGGCGAAAGCATCCAGCAGATGCCGCTCGGTGCTGCCCAGCAGTGCGGTTATGGCATCGCGCTCGGCATCCGTATCGATGATGACCTTGCGGCCGACACGGAACCCCGAATCAGCCGCTGCCGGAGTATCGCCGGCAGCCACCAGGCAAGTGAATTGCGGAGCAGTACCGGCCCTGTGGCAGTCCACCCTGACCGGTACCTTGATCAGGGATTCGAGACCTTCGGTGTAGATGATCGCAGCTTCCTCCATGCAGGCCTGCGCGGATGCGCGATACCACTTCCAGGCATCGAGTGAGCCGCTGTTGCTCACGGAATCTCCGGCGAGCAGCTCCCTGGCTCTGTCATAGATCGAACCGATCCGGGCGATGTAATGACGGGCCACATCGCCAAGATTTTTACCAGCAAGCGGCGTGCTCATTGATGCCTCCATGCTCAGGTCCGGTGCAGTTTCGATGCTCGGGCTGTTGTGCGGATTTCCTATGGATTGGACCGCAAAATTCCCCGAAAGTCTCAGGGCATCGATGGCGCCGCCTCAGCGCCGGAGTGGCGGTGGAGCGGCGGCGGGCCAGAACCATTGCGCGGACTCGTGCTCTAAGCAGGGGTAATCAGACGGCAAAAGGATTTTCTGAATGTCCACCCGGTCATGGATGGTCGCGGCGCTGTTTTGCGCGACGGCCTCAGGCCTTTGCGGCTGTGCCTCCTTCGGCGCGGAAAGGCTGGATCGCGATGAAGTCGACTACGCCCGTGCGCTGGCGTTTTCCAAGAAGCAGCAGACGCTGGCCAACATCGTCAGCCTGCGCTACGCCGATGCGCCTTCATTCCTGTCGGTGACGCAAATCATCGCCGGACATTCGCAGGTGGCCTCCGTCACCGGTACCGGGACCGTCGCTGCCACGGCGGCGAACAGTTCCAGCGTGCTCGGCGGTACACTGAGTTTTTCCAACAATCCGACGTTCACCTTCACGCCGACGACCGGAGAGGAACTGGCGGCCAGCTACATCCGGCCGCTGGCGCAGAGCGGCGTGCCGATCGATCTGCTGCTGCGCATCGCGGTGCAGTCCGTCGGCGATCTGCAAAACAGCGCCGCCCTGGGCGGGGCAGGGAGCGCCGGTTCGATTGGCTTCTTCCAGCTGACTCATGCCCTGCGGCGCCTGCAGATCGCCGGCGCGCTGACCGTCCGCTACGAAAAGGACAATGCCGCGGGGCGCGTATTCCTTGCCATCGACGCGGGGCCACAGCCCCCGGATGCGGTCGCGGCCGACGAGAAGCTGGTGCGCGATCTGCTCCATGCCAAGGCCCGCGAAATGGAATTCGTTTACGGATCGGCACCGCAGGACGGTAGCAGGATCTCCATCGTCACCCGTTCCATGCAGAGCATCCTCACCGAGATCGGGGCGCAGATCGAGCTGCCGGCGGATGAAATCAAGTCCCACGCCGTGATGCCGACGGTGCAGATCATCGGCGTGGAAACGCGGCCGATCATCATCGTGCATGTTGGCGCCAAGGCGCCGTCCAATGCATTCGTCGACATCGCTTATGGCGATCATCACTACTGGATCGACACCGATGACTTCGACTCGAAGTTCACCTTCAGCGTGGTGCAGGACCTGATCGCCCTGGCCGAGGTGAACCAGAACGGCAAGCAGGCGATCGTGACGATTCCGGCGAGCTAGGATGGCGAGCCATAGCCTTCTGTGCTCCCGCCGCAACCATCCGAAGCCGTCAGGGTTATTCCCGGCGAGTTTGATACCAATGCAGGAACGAAGTCAGGGTATCTGGGTCGGACTCAGGCAGATTTCGTGAGGGGTGCGGCGTCCAGTTGGCGATCTCGACGATGTCGAATGGCAACTTCGACTGCTGCACCGATAGCGCATTCTGCTTGCGTGCGGCGATCGAATCCTGATCTGAGGCGCCGGGTCCGGTGCCGTCGATGATGATGCCCGCGTGGACTTTGTTTCTATGGAGGACTGCCGTGCTCGGCGCAACCCAGTTCGTCCATGGCAAGCGCCAGTCGGCATCGAACATGACGGCGTCGAGTGGCGTCCCGGTAGCCAGCCGGTAAGCGTCAAGCCACTGCTGGAAATCGGCGTTCCATTGTTGCGGGCTGGTGATGTTGGGTGCTTCCACGTCGACCACTTTGACATTGGGATAGAACTGCCGGATCTCCGCGATACTGGCGGCGACACGGCGCGCCGTCTCTTCAATGGAATACCGGCAGGCATTCTTCTTGTCGTAGTAATGCGCGAAAGTCAGCGGCTCGTCCATCGAAACATATTGGACATCGATTCCAAGGTTCTTCAGCCTCTTGAAGTAGATGGCGTTGCGTTTGGGCCGGTTCATTCCCTCGACTCCAAAGCCGCATTCCCCAGGAACGGGATTCTCATTGTCGACCTGAGCTGCGCCAATGCCGACGGCGAAAGCCATGTGATGTTGCGTCGAGAATGTGTTGATGGTGCGGAGCATTGCTTCCGGCCCGGCAACGGAGCCGAGAAACGGAGAGATTAGAAAGACATCCGCCTGGACGCTCCACGCGGGCGACGGATCAAACAGATGTGGGAAATCCTGATTGATCGGTGGCTTTGTGCCGCGTTGCAAATTGTCGGGTGGGGCAAACCATACCTGTTGCGCAAGCGCCATGACTGGCGACAGCGAGACGAATAACGAGAACATGAGCATGAGGCGACGCATAAAAATGACTCCTGGGAGGAGGGGCTGGTTGAGCTGTCCGCGCTGCTAATAATGCGCAATCGACTGCATTTTCCGTGACCATTCATGATGCTTTCGTGTCGGAACGTTTTACTCAATGTCTCGAAGCCACCACCTGTCTGACCGCATAGGTCCATGCACCGGGATCGGTCCCGGGTAACCGCAGACACGATGGTGCTCTATGCGCGGGCTACGCTGAGTCCGCAATGGGTGGCCGGTTGGAATGAAGCGGCGGAAGTGTCCAGTCTGGGCCAAGGTTTTTGCCGTCTACTTTCCCTGCGGCTCCATCTGGCTGATCAGCGCGCGCGCCGAGGCCGAGAGGGTCCGGCGCTCATGCCACACGACGCCCAGCTCGCGCTGCATCGACAGCTCGGGGATGGGCAGGGCGCTGATGGTGTCGTCCAGCATCGAGCGCGGCAGGACGCTCCAGCCCAGGCCGATGGCGACCAGCATCTTCAGCGTCTCCAGGTAGTTGGTGGCGAGGCGGATGCGCGGCAGCACGCCATGAGCCTGTAACGCTTCCTTGACGATGCGGTGGGTATAGGTCTGGTCGTCCGGCAGCACCGCCGGATGGGCGGCGAGATCGCTCAGGCGCGGCCGCTTCAGCTTGAGCAGGGGATGCTTGGGCATCACCACCACTGCTAGCGGGTCGGGCCAGACCAGGAGGGTTTCCAGTTGAGGGATCGGCTGGATCGGCAGGGTGACGATGCCGATTTCCAGCTTGCCGTGCACCACCGCCTCGCAGGCGTCCTCGGAGTCCATGAAGTGGATGTCCAGGTCCACTTCGGGATACTGCTCGGTGAAGGCGCGCAGAACCGGCGGCAGGCGATGCAGGCCGATGTGGTGGCTGGTGCCGATGGACAGGCGCCCGCCGACCTTGCCGGACAGGTGCGACAGTGCGCGGCGGCCGTCCTCCATGTCCTGTAGGGTGCGGCGCGCGTAGGGCAGCAGGGTGCGCCCGGCATCGGTCAGCGCCACCTGGCGGCCGACGCGGTCAAACAGGCTGGCTCCGAGCTGCTCCTCCAGCACGGCGATGCGCTTGCTGATCGCCGGCTGCGACAGGTGCAGGCGCTCGCCGGCCTTGGAAAATGAGCGGCTCTCCGCCACTTCCAGGAAGGCCGTCAGGCTTTGCGTGTCCATCGGAGGTCCATGAATCCAAATAGGGAATCCATTATATAAAAACGATTCATTGGAGTTATAGATGGGAGAGGCCTAGAATTCGCCCTGATCAAAAATTAGCCAGGAGTTTCCCGCCATGGGCAGCCCGAGCAGGACTTTGTACGACAAGCTGTGGCAGTCCCACGTCGTCGCCGAAATGGGCGATGGCGCCGCCCTTCTCTATATAGACCGTCACCTGGTCCACGAAGTCACCAGCCCCCAGGCTTTCGACGGCCTGCGCCTGGCTGGCCGCAAGCCTTGGCGCCTGGCCGCCAACCTGGCGGTGGCCGACCATAACGTACCGACCACCGACCGCAGCCAGGGCATCGCCGATCCGATCTCGCGTACCCAGGTCGATGCGCTGGACTCGAATTGCGAGGAGTTCGGCATCACCGAATTCCGCATGTCCGACCTGCGCCAGGGCATCGTCCACGTCATCGGGCCGGAGCAGGGCGCCACCCTGCCGGGCATGACGGTGGTGTGCGGCGATTCGCATACCTCGACCCATGGAGCTTTCGGCGCCCTGGCCTTCGGCATCGGCACCAGCGAAGTGGAGCATGCGCTGGCGACGCAGACTCTGGTGCAGAAGAAGACCCGCACCATGCGCGTCACCGTGCGCGGCCGGGTCGCGCCTGGCATCACTGCCAAGGATATCGTGCTGGCCATCATCGGCCGCATCGGCACCGCCGGCGGCAATGGCTGCACCATCGAGTTCGCCGGCGAAGCGATTGCCGCGCTGTCGATGGAAGGGCGCATGACGGTGTGCAATATGGCGATCGAGGCGGGCGCGCGCGCCGGCATCATCGGCGTGGACCAGACCACCATCGACTATGTCAAGGGCCGCCCGTTCGCGCCGCAGAGCGGGAACTGGGATAAGGCCGTGGCCTGGTGGAACACGCTGCACAGCGACGCGGGCGCGCAGTTCGACCGCGAAGTGCTGATCGAAGCGGCCGAAATCAAGCCGCAAGTGACCTGGGGCACCTCGCCGGAAATGGTGGTGGCGGTGGATGGCCGCGTGCCCGATCCGGCACAGGAAACAGACGCCACCCGCCGCCAGGGCATGGAGCGGGCGCTGCATTACATGGGCCTCACTGCCAATACGCCGATCAACGAGATCCGCATCGACAAGGTCTTCATCGGTTCCTGCACCAACTCGCGCATCGAGGACCTGCGCGCCGCGGCCAAGGTGGTCGGCGGCAAGCGCATCGCCGGCAACGTCAAGCTGGCCTTGGTGGTGCCCGGCTCCGGGCTGGTGAAGAAGCAGGCCGAGCAGGAAGGTCTGGACCGCGTGTTTCTGGATGCGGGTTTTGAGTGGCGCGAGCCGGGCTGCTCGATGTGCCTGGGCATGAACGCCGATCGCCTGTCGCCGGGCGAGCGCTGCGCCTCCACCTCCAACCGCAATTTCGAGGGCCGCCAGGGGCAGGGCGGACGCACCCACCTGGTCAGTCCCGCCATGGCTGCCGCCGCTGCCATTGCCGGCCACTTCGTCGATATCCGGGGTTAATCATGCAAGCCTTCACCCAAGTCACCGGCCTGGTGCTGCCGCTGGACCGCGCCAACGTCGACACCGACGCGATCATTCCCAAGCAGTACCTGAAGTCGATCAAGCGCAGCGGCTTCGGCCCCTTCCTGTTCGACGACTGGCGCTATCTCGACGCCGGCGATCTGGACATCGATCCGGCGACGCGCCGGCCGAATCCGGAGTTCGTGCTGAACCAGCCGCGCTACCGCGGCGCCAGTGTGCTGCTGGCGCGCGAAAACTTCGGCTGCGGCTCCTCGCGCGAGCACGCGGTGTGGGCGCTGAGTGACTACGGCTTCCGCGCGGTGATCGCGCCGGGCTTCGCCGATATCTTCTTCAACAACAGCTTCAAGACCGGCTTCCTGCCGGTGGTGCTGAAGACGGGAGAGGTCGATGCGCTGTTCCGCGAGGCGCAATCGGAAGGTTACCGCCTGACCATCGACCTGCCGGAGCAGACGGTGCGCACGCCGGGCGGGCAGAGCTTCCGTTTCGACATCGATCCGTTCCGCAAGGACTGCCTGGTCAGGGGGCTAGATGAAATCGGCCTGACCTTGCAGCAGTCCGATGCGATCCGCGCCTATGAAGCGCGGCGCCAGCAGGAGGCGCCCTGGTTGTTCGCATGAATACTTCGACAGGAAACAAGGCGGTGCCGGCGGCCGGGCAGGTGTGGGACCCGCGCGCCTATGCGCGCAACGGCCGCTTCGTCTCCGAGTTGGGCGCGCCGGTGCTGGACTGGCTGGCGCCGCGCGCCGGCGAGCGCGTGCTCGATCTGGGCTGCGGCGACGGCGCGCTGACCGAGCAGATCGCGGCGGCGGGTTGCAGCGTGGTCGGCGGCGACGCCAGCGCCGAGTTCGTGGCGACGGCGCGCGAGCGCGGTCTCGATGCGCGCCTGATCGACGGCCAGGCGCTGGGCTTCAGCAATGAATTCGATGCGGTGTTTTCCAATGCCGCGCTGCACTGGATGAAGCGCGATCCGGACGCGGTGCTGGCTGGCGTGGCGCGGGCGCTCAAGCCCGGCGGGCGCTTCGTGGCGGAGATGGGCGCGGCGGGCAACGTCGCCAGCATCCGCGCCGCGGTTTATGATGCGCTCACCAGGCGCGGCATCGATGCCGTCGGCGCCGATCCCTGGTATTTCCCGACCGCCGATGAATACAGAGCCAGGCTCGAAGCCGCCGGCTTCACGGTGGCGCGCATCGAGAGTTTTTCCCGGCCGACGCCCTTGCCCGGCGAGGTCGCGGGATGGCTGCGCACCTTCGCGCAGGCCTTCCTGCAATTTGTGCCGGAGAACGAGCGCGCCGCGGTGGTGTCCGAAGTGCAGGAAGTGCTGCGCCCGCAGCTCGGCGTAGGCGGCGTGTGGATCGCCGACTACGTGCGCTTGCGCTTCATCGCCAACAAAACGATCAACAAGGTATCCGCATGACCGCAAAAATCCTCGTCCTGCCCGGTGACGGCATCGGACCGGAAATCACCGCCCAGGCCGAGCAGGTGCTCGAAGTGCTGCGCGCCAAGTACAAGTTCGACGTGGAGTGGACGCACGGCCTGCTCGGTGGCGCCGCTTACGACGCCACCGGCGAGCCGCTGCCCGCCGCCACGCTGGACGCGGCGCGCAAGTCCGACGCGGTGCTGCTGGCCGCCGTCGGCGGGCCGAAGTACGACACTGCACCGCGCGACAAGCGCCCCGAGCGCGGCCTGCTGGCGATCCGCGCCGGCATGGGCCTGTACGCCAACCTGCGCCCGGCGATCCTTTATCCGGAGTTGGCCGCTGCCTCTTCGCTCAAGGCGGAGCTGGTAGCCGACCTGGACGTGCTGATTGTGCGCGAGCTGACCGGCGGCATCTATTTCGGCCAGCCGCGCGGCATTGAGCTGCGCGAGGGCCAGCGCGTCGGCTTCAACACCGAGGTCTACAGCGAAAGCGAGATCGTGCGCATCGCGCGCACCGCCTTCGAGGCGGCGCAGCTGCGCGGCAAGCGCCTGTGCTCGGTGGACAAGGCCAATGTGCTGGAATCGTCCGAGCTGTGGCGCGAAATCATGATCCGCGTCGGCCGCGACTATCCGGATGTGCAGCTGACGCACCAGTACGTCGACAACGCGGCGATGCAGCTGGTGCGCGCGCCCAAGCAGTTCGACGTGATCGTCACCTCCAACCTGTTCGGCGACATCCTTTCCGATATCGCGGCGCAGCTCACCGGCTCCATCGGCATGCTGCCCTCGGCCTCGCTCAACGAGCGCGGGCAGGGCTTGTACGAACCGATCCACGGCAGCGCGCCGGACATCGCCGGCAAGGGTGTGGCCAATCCGCTGGCGATGATCCTGTCGCTGGCCATGCTGCTGCGCTACAGCCTCAAGCGCGGCGACCTGGCGGACAAGGTGCAGAAGGCAGTGCGCCATGTGCTGGCTGACGGGTTGCGCACGGCGGATATCGCGCGGCCGGGCGAGAAAACGGTGGGGACGCTGGAGATGGGCGAGGCCGTGGTCGGGCGGCTGTAATTTATTGACGTCGTCATCCCCGCGAAGGCGGGGGCCAGGTTTTATCTGGGTTTTTATCTGGCGGCGGCGCTGAAGCAGAACTGGATTCCCGCCTTCGCGGGAATGACGGCAACACCTTAGAGAGAACAGGGCAATGAGCAAGAAGTTCGATGTGGCAGTTGTGGGCGCGACGGGCGCAGTCGGCGAGGAAATGCTGAAGATCCTCAAGCAGCGCAAGTTCCCGGTAGGGAAGGTCTATGCCATCGCTTCGGCGCGCTCGGCCGGTGAATTCGTCGACTTCGGCGACGAGGAGCTGGAAGTGCACGATCTCGCCACCTTCGATTTCTCGAAGACCCAGATCGGCCTGTTCTCGCCCGGCGCCGAGGTGTCGAAGATCTACGCGCCCAAGGCCGCCGCGGCCGGCTGCGTGGTGATCGACAACACCAGCCAGTTCCGCTACGACCAGGACATCCCGCTGGTGGTGCCGGAGG
>Ga0302311_10006895_pt1 | contig 11660 bp, 5 predicted proteins | sample III_Palsa_N1_3_FD_200449 | JGI IMG/M metagenome (GOLD analysis project Ga0302311, IMG submission 200449) | Peat permafrost microbial communities from Stordalen Mire near Abisko, Sweden - III_Palsa_N1_3 | ecosystem: Environmental > Terrestrial > Soil > Palsa > Peat permafrost | place: Sweden...
TCAGGTCCGCGGCGAGCCCACGCGAGCGCCGCCGGATTGGGACGAATTGCCATCGCGCGGCCCGTTCGGAGATCGTGTACAAGTCGTCGTAGTCCGGCTGGCGCCGTCAGTGCGGTTGCCAGACTAGGGTCGTACGTTCGAGGCGCTCCGCCGCTCCGGTTGCGGAGAAGATCCAAGACCAACTCGCCCCATTGGGCGCTAGCGGCCGCAGCGCGCACAGTTTGAGCTGAACCAAAGGCGCGCCCCCTGTGCGAGGGCGCGAGCGCGCGTTTCGGAGTGTGTCAGGAAATGAAGACGCGATCGATCGTGCGGGCCGGCGGCGCAACGGCGCCCGATGCCTGACGGCGCCGCCACCGCCCACCTTTTCGTGCCCAAGCTCGCCACCACGCTCGGCGAGGGCTACCGGCTGGACACGTTCCGTCGCGACGCGATGGCGGCGCTGACGGTCGCCATCGTCGCCCTGCCGCTTTCCATGGCGATCGCGGTCGCCTGCGGCGTCGCGCCGGGACGCGGGCTGTACGCCTCGATCATCGGCGGCTTCCTGGTCTCGGCGCTGGGCGGCAGCCGCTTCCAGATCGGCGGCCCGGCCGGCGCCTTCATCGTGCTGGTCGCGGCGACGACGGCGCGGCTCGGCGTCGAGGGCCTGCTGCTCACGGTGATGGTTTCCGGGCTGATGCTGACGCTGGTGGGTTTGCTGCGGCTCGGTTCGCTGATCCGCCACATCCCACATGCCGTGACCGTCGGCTTCACCTGCGGCATCGCTGTCACCATCCTCGCCAGCCAGTTCAAGGAACTCGGCGGCATGACGCTGGCGGGGGCCGAGCCTGGGCCGCTGATCCCGAAGCTCGCCGCGCTCGCCGAGGCGGCGCGGACGCTCAGCCCCGCAACCCTGGCGGTGGGGCTGGGATGCGCGGCGCTGATCTTCGCCCTGCGGCGCCTCCGGCCCGGCTGGCCAGGGATGCTGATCGCCGTGGCCGTCGCCTCGCTCGCGGCGGTGCTGCTGCACCTGCCGGTCGCCACGATCGGCGGCCGGTTCGGCGGCATACCGCACGGTTTGCCGATGCCGACGCTGCCGCCGATCACGCCCGCGCTGCTGCTCCAGGTGCTGCCGCCGGCGCTGTCGTTCACCCTGCTGGGGGGCGTGGAGAGTCTGCTGTCGGCCAAGGTCGCCGACGGCATGACCGGCCGTCGGCACCGCTCGAACATGGAGCTGGTGGCGCAGGGCCTCGCCAACGTGGCCTCGGCGCTATTCGGCGGCATCAGCGTCACCGGCACGATCGCCCGCACCGCCACCAACATCCGCGCCGGCGCCCGCAGCCCGCTCGCGGGGATGATGCACGCGGGCTTCCTGCTGCTGTTCATGCTGGTCGCGGCGCCCCTGGCCAGTTTCGTGCCGCTCGCGGCGCTGGCGGGCGTGCTGGTGGTTGTCTGCTGGAACATGGCCGAGAAGGCCGAGTTCGTGCGGCTGCTGCGCGACTGGCGCACCGCCGTCGTGCTGATCGCCACCTTCGGCCTCACCCTCGTCCGGGACCTTACCTCCGGCATTATCGCCGGCTGCCTGCTGGCGGCGCTGTTCGCGATCTTCCGCCAGCGCGTGCCCGAGGAGGGCGACTGACGCCGCGCCGCTGATTTGGCTGGGTGACGCCCGCAGCTGAGGCGCCCCCGTCTCGGGGCGAATTCGCACGGGGTCGTTGACCTTCGGTCGCCGGGCGCGGACATTCGCCGCATGGCGCTTGACCCGAACCCCACGTCCGACACGGGCCGCAACGCCCAGGTGATCGTCGCGGTGATCCTCACCGGCGCGGCGATGGTGTGGCTGGCGCCGATCCTGACTCCGCTGGCGCTGGCGGTGTTCCTGATGCTGATGATCGACGCGATGGCGCGCGATCTGCACCAGCGCATTCCCGCCCTGGGCCCGGACGCCTCGCTCATCGGCGCGATCCTCACGTGCATCGTGGTGTTCGGGGTGACGGTGGTGTTCGTCGCGGCCCACGCGGCCGGGTTCGTCGCCAAGCTGCTGACCTATCAGCCCCGGCTGAACGCCCTGCTCTCCGAGCTGGCCCACACCCTGCACATGGCGCTGCCGCGCACAGTCAACCAGCTGATCGCCGGCCTCAACCCCGGCCAATATGTGCCGATGGTGGCCGCGGGCGTGCAGACGCTGGTCACCAACGGCGTTCTGATTCTGATCTACCTGGGCTTTCTGCTCGCCTCGCGGCACGGCTTCGAGCGCAAGGTGGTGCGGCTGTTCGTCGGGCGCGTGGGCCGGCACGAGGCGCTGCAGGTGTTCCTGCGGGTGCGCGATTCGCTGGAACGCTACCTCTGGATCCAGACCGTCTGCGGCGCCTTCATCGCGCTCGGCTCGTGGGCGCTGATGATGATGATCGGGCTGGAGAGCGCCTTCTTCTGGGCCTTCCTGATCTTCGTGATCGGCTACATCCCGATCGTCGGGGCCGCGATCGGCATCCTCGCGCCGGCTTTGTTCGCCCTGCTGCAGTTCCCGACGCCCTGGCAGGGGGCGTTCCTCGGCTTCAGCATGCTGGCGCTGTCGTTCGTGGTCGGCAACATCATGATGCCGCGCATGCAGGGGCGCAGCCTCAACATCGATCCGGTGATGATCCTGCTGTCGCTGGCCTTCTGGGGCGCGGTGTGGGGCGTGACGGGGATGTTCCTGTCCACGCCGCTCACCATCCTGGTGATGGTGGTGCTGGCCCAGTTCGACGGCTCGCGCTGGATCGCGGTGCTGCTGTCGGCCGACGGCGATCCGCACAGCCTGGGCGCCACGGCCATCAGGCCGCCGCCGGCGGTCGCGTCACAGAACAGTGAAGCGTCCGCCCTTTAAAGTTGAGGCGCCCTTCATATCTAGAGGCGGACCGGGAGTTCCCCCCTCCCGGACACCGGCCAGCGGCGGCACGCTGTTGGTCAGAGTAGGACGGCGCTCCTCCCCAAGAGTACGCCAGCCTCGCGCCGCCGGTCCCCCCACCGGCGGCGCTTTGCTGTCCGCTGACAGGGACGTCTTGCGGGCTTAAGGTCGCCGCGATGATCTCAGACACCCGCCCGCCGGCCGAAACCAAGGCGCCGCTCCTGTCGGCGTTCCTCAAAGCCCTGCCCGAACGCGCCGCCGGCCCGCCCGCGGCCAGCGACGTCGACGCCTTCGTCGAGGCGATCGCCGCCGACTACAAGCCCGAGGAGCTGCCCGGCGTCACCCTCGCCGACGTCGCCCACCGGGCCGCCGAACTCTGGACCTTCGCCCAGGGTGCGATCGGCGCCGAGCCCGCCATCCGGGTTCTCGCCGCGACCTCGGCCGTGGGCGAGGACCTGGGCGCCGAGGTGGTCGAGATCGTCCAGCCCGATGCGCCGTTCCTGGTCGACAGCGTCATGGGCGAGCTGATCGAGGCCGGCGTCAGCGTGCTGGCGATGTTCCACCCGGTGGTCGAGACCGCCGACGGCCGCCGCTCGGCGATCCAGGTCTGGATCGAGCCGATGGGCGAGGAGCGTGGCCCCGCCATCGTCGCCGGCCTCACCGCCACCCTGGCCGACGTCCGCATCGCGGTGACCGACTTCGACGCCATGACCGCCCTGATGACCCGCGCGATCGAGGGGCTGAAGACCGACGCGCCGACGGGCGATCCCGCCGGCCTGGCCGAGGACCTCGCCTTCCTCGCCTGGATGGGCGACGGCCATTTCGTCTTCCTGGGCGCCCGCGTCTACGAATACCCGCGCGAGCCGGACGGATCCTACGCGATCGACGAGCCGCAGATCGTGGAGGGTTCCAGTCTCGGCGTGCTGCGCGATCCGCGCCGGCTGGTGCTGCGCCGGGCGAGCGAACCGGCGATCCTCTCGCCCAGGATGCGCGAGGAGCTGGCCGCCGCGCCGCCGCTCACGGTCGCCAAGTCGAACCTGAAGTCGACCATCCACCGGCGGGTTTACATGGATTACGTCGGCGTGCGCCGCTACGGAGCCGACGGCAAGCCCAGCGGCGAGATCCGCTTCGTCGGCCTGTTCACCGCCCAGGCCTATGACGAGCCGGTGCGCAACGTGCCGCTGATCCGGCGCAAGATCGACCGCATCATGGCCAGAGCCGGCCAGGCGGTCGGCGGCCACAACGAGATGCGGCTGGCCAACATTCTCGAGACCTATCCGCGCGACGAGTTGTTCCAGGCCTCCGAGGACGACCTGCTGCGCATTTCGCTGGGCGTGCTGCACCTCTCGGACCGGCCGCGGGTGAAGCTGTTTGTCCGCCGCGACCCGTTCGACCGATTCATCTCGATCCTGTTCTACGCGCCGCGCGAACGCTACGACGCGCGGCTGCGCGAAGAGGTCGGGCAGCGGCTGGCGCAGGCGTTCGGCGGCCATGTCTCGGCCTACTATCCCAACTATTCCGACGCGCCGCTGGCGCGGGTCCACTACATCGTCGGCGTGACGCCGCTGGCGCACCTCGATCCGGACCTGCCGCAGCTCGAGCGCGCGATCGCCCAGCTCGCCCGCACCTGGAGCGATGATCTGGAGGCGGTGGTCCGCCGCCGCGCCCAGCCGGACGAGGCGGCGGCGATCCTGACCATCTGGTCCGACGCCTTCCCGCCCGGCTATCGCGACGCCTACGGCGCCGGCGCGGCGATGGCCGACCTGATCGCCATCGGCCGGCTGGGCCCCACCGTCCCGATCGCCATCCGCGCCTATCGGGAGGCGGGCGACTCGCCGCGCAGCTTCCACTTCAAGCTCTATCGCGACGACGAGCCGGTAGCCCTGGCCGACGTGCTGCCGATCCTCGACCACATGGGCCTGAAGGCGCTCTCCGAGGACGGTTTCGCCCTGACCCCGATCGCCGCCAACGGCGGTCGGCGGACTGTATGGGTGCATGAGTTCGTGCTCGACGATCCGCGCGGCGAGCAGCTGAGCTTCGAAGCGGTGTGCGGCGTGTTCGAAGACGCCTTCCTCGCCATCTGGGGCGGCCAGGCCGAGTCCGACGGCTTCAACCGGCTGGTGCTGGAATTGGCGATCCCGTGGCGCCAGGCGGCGCTGATCCGGGCCCTCGCCCGCTATCGCCAGCAGTCCGGCTTCGATCCCAGTCCGCAGGTGCAGCAACAGGCGCTCAGCGACCACCCGAAGGTCGCCGAGCTGGTCCTCGACCTCTTCCGGCTGCGCCTCGATCCCGCGTTCGAGGGTGTGCCGGCCGAGCGCGAGGCGGCGGCCAAGGCGGCGAGCGTCGCCATCGAGGAGGCGCTGCAGGAGGTCGAGAGCCTCGACGACGACCGGGTGCTGCGGCGTCTGGCGGCCCTGGTCGCGGCCGTGCAGCGGACCAACTTCTATCAGCCGGGCCCAGAGGGCGCGCCGAAGCCCTACATCAGCTTCAAGGTCGCCAGCCGCGAGCTCGAGGACCTGCCCGATCCCAAACCCTACCGCGAGATCTACGTCGCCTCACCCCAGGTCGAGGGCGTGCACCTGCGGCTCGGCCCGGTGGCGCGCGGCGGCCTGCGCTGGTCGGACCGGCGCGACGACTTCCGCACCGAGGTGCTGGGGCTGGTGAAGGCCCAGCAGGTGAAAAACGCGGTGATCGTGCCGGTGGGCTCCAAGGGCGGCTTCTTCCCCAAGCGGCTGCCCAAGGGCGGGACCGGCGCGGCGATCCGCGAGGAGGCGATCTCGGCCTATAAGACCTTTCTCTACGGCCTCCTCGACCTCACCGACACCATCGACGCCGACGGCAAGGTGGTCCACCCGGCCCACGTCGTGGTCCACGACGGCGACGACCCCTACCTGGTCGTGGCCGCCGACAAGGGCACGGCGAGCTTCTCCGACATCGCCAACGGCGTGGCCGAATCCTACGGCTTCTGGCTCGGCGACGCCTTCGCCTCGGGCGGCTCGGCCGGCTACGACCACAAGGCCATGGGCATCACCGCCCGCGGCGCCTGGGAGGGCGTCAAGCGGCACTTCCGTGAACTCGGCAAGGATATCCAGACCGAGCCGTTCAGCTGCGTCGGCATCGGCGACATGTCGGGCGACGTGTTCGGCAACGGCATGCTGCTGTCCAAGGCGACCCGGCTGGTCGCCGCCTTCGACCACCGCGACATCTTCCTCGACCCGCATCCCGACCTCGAATGCGCCTGGGCCGAGCGCAAGCGGCTGTTCGACCTGCCCACTTCGTCCTGGGCCAGCTACGACCGGTCGCTGATCTCGCCCGGCGGCGGCGTCTTCTCGCGCACGCTGAAATCCGTGCCGCTGAGCGGCGAGGTGAAGGCGCTGCTCGACCTCAAGGTCGATCACCTGACCCCGGCGGAGCTGATCGTCGCCATCCTGAAGGCGCGGGTGGAGCTGCTCTACCTCGGCGGCATCGGCACCTATGTCAAAGCGTCCGCCGAGAGCCAGCTGCAGGTCGGCGACAAGGCCAACGACGCCGTGCGCATCGACGGGCGCGACCTGCGCTGCAGGGTGGTGGGCGAGGGCGCCAACCTCGGCTTCACCCAAGCCGGGCGGATCGAATATGCGCTCGGCGGCGGGCGGATCGACACCGACGCCATCGACAACTCCGCCGGCGTCGACACCTCCGACCACGAGGTGAACATCAAGATCCTCACCGGCATGGCCGAGCGCACCGGCAAGCTGGCCAGAGCCGACCGCGACGCCCTGCTGGCCTCGATGACCGACGAGATCGCCGTCCACGTGCTGGCCCACAACTACGACCAGACCTTGGCGCTCTCGATGCTGCAGGCCGACGCGGCGGGCGATCTCTCGGCCCAGGCCGCGTTCATGACCGACCTGGAATCGCGCGGCCGGCTCGACCGCGGGCTGGAGGGTCTGCCGTCGCCGACCCAGATCGCCGAGCGCGCCAAGGCGGAGCGGGGCCTCACCCGGCCGGAGCTGGCGGTGTTGCTGGCCTACGGCAAGCTCGACCTGTTCGAGGACGTGATCGCCTCGCAGGCGCCCGACGATCCGCATTTCCTGAAGACGCTGCGGGCCTATTTCCCCAAGGAACTGGCGCCGTTCGAGGACGAGATGCGCCGCCATCGGCTGCGCCGCGAGATCATCGCCACGGTGATCGGCAACGAGATGGTCAACCTCTGCGGCCCGACCTTCCCCTCGCGGCTGCGCGCCGCCGCCGGCTGCAGCGTCGCCGGGCTGGTGGTGAGCTTCGCCGCCGCCCGCGAGGTGCTGGGCTTCGATGCGATCTGGGATCGCGTCGCCGCGCTGGACGGCAAGGCCCCAGCCGCCGCGCAGCTCGCCCTCTTCCGCGAGCTCGCCTATGTGCTGCGCGGCCAGACCTTCTGGCTCGCCCGCTGGGCGGCGCGCGACGGGCGTGGGGTCGAGGCGATGATCGACGCCTATCGCCCCGCCGCCGAAGGGCTGAAGCAGCTCTTCCCGCAGGTGCTCTCGCCGTTCGAGCAGAAGGCGGCGGTGCGCCGTGCGGCGGGCTGGATCAAGCTCGGCGCGCCGAAGGAGATCGCCCACCAGGTGGCGCTCTACCAGCCGCTGACCATCGCCACCGTGCTGGCCGACCTCGCCCGCGAGCAGAACTGGCCGATGGCCGCCGCGGCGCGGCTCTATCACCACATCGGCGGCGCCTTCGCCTTCGACCGGCTGCGTGCGGCGGCCGGCGCCCGGACCGCCGACGATGTCTACGAGCGCCTCGCCGTGCGGCGGCTGATCGAGGACATGCTGGAGGAGCAGGCCTCGCTCACCCGCGCCGTGATGGCCTATGCCGGCCGCCCCGAGGCCGGCGAGGACGCAGCGGCCGCCAAGGCCACCGTCGCCTCCTGGAGCGCGCTGAAGGCCGACGCGGTGCGCACCGCCAGGTCGACCATCTCCAACATCGAGAAGGACAGCGGCGGCTGGAGTTTCGCCAAGCTCACCATCGCCAACGCCGCGCTCAGGGCGCTGACCTGAGGCGGGGTTCCGCGGGCGCTACTTCGACGCCAGCGCGGGCGCCTTGCCGAGACTGTCCCAGCTCCATCCGCCACCCAGCGCCCGAATCAGGCCAACGCTGGCGGCCAACCGCCGCGTCTGTATGTCCAGCGCCGCGCGCCGCGCCTCCAGGTTGGCGGTCTGGGCGACGACGACATTGAGGTAGTTGTCCGCGCCCTGGCGGTAGCGGATCAGGGCCAGGCTCTCGGTCCGCCCGGCCGCGGCCGCAGCCGCGGCCTGCGACGCCGCCGCGTTGGTCAGATGATTCAGCAGGGCGAGATTGTCCTCCACGTCCTGGAAGGCGCCCAGCACCACGGCGCGGTAGTCGGCGCTGACGGCGGTGAAGTTGGCCTTGGCGGCGGCGAGCTGGGCGCGCCTCAGACCGCCCTGGAACAAGGTGAGCGTCATCTGCGGCCCCAGCGTCCAGTAGCTGTTGGGGGCCGAGATCAGGCCCGGTAGGCCAGTGCTCTGGAAGCCGGCCAGCGCCTGCAGGCTGATGTCGGGATAGAACGCCGCCCGCGCCACGCCGATCTGGGCGTTGGCCGCCGCGGCGCGCCGCTCCGCCGCCGCGATGTCCGGCCGCCGCTGCAGCAGCGTCGACGGCAGGCCCGTCGGCACGTCCGGCAGCCGCAGGTCGACGCGCTGGGCCGCGAGGCTGAAGCTGGAGGCCGGCTCCCCGACCAGGCTGGCGATGGCATGTTCGTAGAGCGCCCGCTGGCCGGCCGCGTCGGAGACCTGGGCCTGGGCCGAGTCGAGCTGGGCCTGGGCGCGCGACACGTCGAGGCCGGTGGCGACGCCGCCCGCATGCCGCGCCTCGGTCAGCGCCATTGCCCGCTTGTAGTCGGACACGGTGTCGTCCAGCAGGGCGCTTTCGGCGTCCAGGCCGCGCAGCTGCACATAGTCGTCGGCGAGTTCGGCCTCCAGGCTGAGCCGGACCGACTCGAGGTCGCCGGCCGACGCCTGCGCCTCGGCCTTCCCGGCCGCGACCAGGCCCCGCACCTTGCCCCAGAGATCGAGGTCGTAGTCGACGCCGCCGCCCACCAGGTCGTCGCCGTAGTTGGTCGGCTGGTCCGCGCTGCGCAGCGGCCGGTTCGCCGACTGCCGGTTGGTGGTGATCTGGGCCTGGGTTCCGATGGTGGGGAAGAGCCCCGCCCGAGCTTCCGCCACGTAGTCGCGGGCCTGGTCGTAGCGCGCGACCGCCGCCGCCAGGGTGGGGTTGGCGCCCTCGATCCGCGATTCCAGTCCGGTCAGGACCGGATCGTCGTAGAGCGTCCACCACGACCCGCGCCGCAGCGTGTCCGACGGCGTGGCCTCGGTCCACGGCCCGGTCTCCTTGAACACCGACGGGATCTGCGTCGCCGGCGGGTGATAGGCCGGCGCGAGGTCGCAGCCGGCGAGGGCGGCGAGAGCGAGCAGACCCCCGAGGCCGAGTCCGCCACGCATCACGAGGCGGCCGCGGCCACGCGCACGGCCTCGCCGTCGACCAGCGAGTCGGGCGGATTGTCGATCACCGCTTCACCGGGCCGCAGCCCGGTCGAGATGTCCACGGTGGTTCCCAGGTCGCGAGCGATGGTCACGTGGCGCAGATCGACCTTCCCGCCCGGACCCACCACCGCCGCGGTCATCCCGCCGTGCCGGAACATCAGCGCGCTCGCCGGCAGACTGAGCGTTCCGGTTTCGGCCGGCAGGTCGAACGTCACCTGGGCATAGTCGCCGGGCTTCAGCGCGCCGTCGGCGTTGTCGATCTGGGCCTCGACCATCAGCGCGCCGGACTGGGTCCCGATCGCGCCGGAGGTGCTCACCACCGCCGCCTGGAACGTCCGCCCGGGATACTCCGGCACGGTCAGGCTGACCGTCTGGCCGGGATGGATGCGGGCGGTGTCGGCCTGCGGCACGCCGACGTAGATGCGTAAGCGGTGCACGTCCGAGACGGTGAACAGGCCCGGATCGTTCGGCGTGCCAGCCGCGATCAGCTGGCCGATATCGGTCGTGCGGGCGGTGACCACGCCGTCGAACGGCGCGGTGATGCGCTTGAAGCCCTCCAGCGCCTCGAGCCGGTCGACATTGGCCTTGGCGGCGTTCACCAGCGCGTTTTTCTCCGCGAGATCGCCGTTCTTTTCCTCGGTTTCCTGGCGCGAAACGGCGTCCTGGGCCAGGAGGCCGTTCCAGCGCGCGGCCGTGGTCTTGGCAAGCGCTCGAGTGGCCACGGCGGTGGCGAGGTCGGCCCTGGCCTGGACGAGCTGCTGGTCGAGGTCGGGCGTGTCGATGAGCGCCAGCACCTGGCCGGCCTTCACCGTGGAGCCGATGTCGTCGTACCAGCCCTTCAGATAGCCCGAGACCCGCGCGTGGATCGGCGCGTCGTAGAAAGCCTGCACCTGGCCCGGCAAAACCAGGCCACGCGCGCCGAGGTCCGCGCCCGGGCGCACCACGCTGACGGTCGGGACCGCCTCGGCGGCCGTCCAGGTCTTCAGGCTCTGGCCGGCCACGCCGCGCGCGATCAGGCCGCCACAGACCACCACCGCAAGGACCACGCCCGCGGCGACGCCGGCCGGCCGCAGCCAGCGGATCGGCCGATGGCGCAGCACCTCGACGCTAGGCGTGGGCTGGCCCAAGGCGGGTGTCGGATTCGGGTTCATGAGCGGGCTCTGGGGCCTTGCGGGCGTGGGCGATGGCGAAGACGACGGGGACGAAAAGCAGGGTGGCGGCGGTGGCGAACACCAGCCCGCCGATCACGGCTCGGCCGAGCGGCGCGTTCTGCTCGCCGCCTTCGCCGAGACCCAGCGCCATCGGCGACATGCCGATGATCATGGCCAGCGCGGTCATCAGCACCGGGCGGAAGCGGGTGAAGCCGGCTTCGAGCGCCGCCACCACCGGATTGCCGGTGATCTCCAGCCGCTCGCGGGCGAACGAGACCACCAGGATCGAGTTGGCCGTCGCCACGCCCATGCACATGATCGCCCCGGTCAGCGCCGGCACCGACAGCGTCGTGCCGGTGGCGAAGAGCATCCAGACGATGCCGGCCAGCGCCGCGGGCAGGGCGGTGATGATGACGAACGGGTCGACCCAGCTTTGGAAGTTGACCACGATCATCAGGTAGATGAGCACGATCGCGCCCATGAGGCCGAAACCGAGGCCGGAAAAGGCCGCGTCCATCGTCGCGGCCTGGCCGCGCAGGTTCACCGTGGCGCCGCGAGGCAGGTCGCTGGCGGTATCCTTCAGCACCTGCCGCACGGCGGCCGACAGCGCGCCGAGATCGCGGCCCTGCGGCGCGGCGTAGATGTCGAACGAGGGCTGGATGTCGTAATGCGAGACCACCGCATCGGCGTCGTCGCGGCTGATGGTCCCGAGCGCGCCTAGGATCTGCAGTCCGCCCGGCTTGTCGGTGGTCAGCGGCACGTTCTCCAGCTTGGACAGCGAATCGACGTCCTGCTGCGGCGTCTGGATCACGATCGGATAGGAGACTCCGGTCTTGGGGTTCAGCCAGAAGGTGGGCGCGGTCTGGAAGCTGCCGGCGAGCGTGGTCGCCAGCGTCGTGGTGACGTCGCGCTCGGTGATGCCGAGTTCGCCGGCCCGGGTCCGGTCGACGTCGATCCTGAGCTCGGGATAGTGGGTCGATTGCTGCAGCCGCACGTCCGCCAGGCCCGGGATCGCGACCAGCTTGCGCTCCAGTTCGTCGGCGTAGGTCTCGCCCGCGGCCCGGTCAGGGCCCGCCACCTGCACGTCGATCGGCGCCGGCGCCCCGAAGTTGAGGATCTGACTGATGA
>Ga0302311_10006904_pt1 | contig 11652 bp, 7 predicted proteins | sample III_Palsa_N1_3_FD_200449 | JGI IMG/M metagenome (GOLD analysis project Ga0302311, IMG submission 200449) | Peat permafrost microbial communities from Stordalen Mire near Abisko, Sweden - III_Palsa_N1_3 | ecosystem: Environmental > Terrestrial > Soil > Palsa > Peat permafrost | place: Sweden...
GCGCGCGTTCCACCTGCTCGACGAACTGGTGGTAGCGATTGCCGCTGGCCTCCGAACGCAGCACGACGGCCGCGGCGTCGGCTTCGAAGTACGCCGAGACACGCTCCTCGCCGACGCACGCGCCGAACGCGCGCCGAATCATACTGCAGGCCGTGCGCAATCCTTGCCGCGCGAGCGCGCGGTCGCCGCCCGGCCAGAAGGTTTCGAGCAACTCGGTGCGGGACGCTTTTCCATCGCGGCGCAGCGCGAGAAATTCGACGATGTTGCGGTCGCGGCGCCGTGCAAAGCGAATCTCCTGGCCGCCGACGCGCACGCGGAACGTGCCGAACACCTCGATCTCGAGCGGGATCGCCTCGCGTGGCTCGAGCGACGCGCGCGGCCCCGACGGGAACGCCAGCACGAGCGGGTTCAAGCGTATCCGGCCGCCGATGTCCTGCGCGAACAAGCCGGCGTCGGCGAGGCGCGCGAGCGCGAGCGCGGTCGGCAATTCGTCGCCTCCCAGGATGCGGCGAAAGAGCGAGGCGTCGTCCGGATCCGACGTCTCCAAAGCGTCGTCGATCAACGACGCGATGATGCGGCCGTCATCGCGTCGCCAGCGCGCGAGACCCTCGGGCAACGGGATGCCGTTGACGGCGGCGGTCCGGATCGCGCCGGCGACGACGACCGCCCACCCGCTCGACGCGCGCACCAAAGCGACGCGCTCGACATCGGTCGTCGAGACGCCGTGCACCTCGCACAGCCGGCGCACATCGTCGGCATCGAAGCGCAGCACATCGCTTCCGGCCGCCGGCAGCGCGGCGTTGCGCACGTCGAGCGAGGTGCGCGAGCGTCCCACGTACACGAGGTTGAGGCGCGCAGGGGGATCGGCCGCCAGCCGTTCCATTGCCGCGCACGCGTCCGGGGTTGCGCGCTCGACGCCGTCGATGACGAGAATCGTCGGCTCGCGCGGCGCGAGCGCTTTGCCGCACAGCTCGCGCAAGGTTCGCTCGTCGCATGCCGGCGGCAGTTCGACGCACAGGCGAGGTTCGGCGCACGTGCGCAGCCACAGGACGACGCCCGTGGTCTTGCCCATCCCCGGCGGGGCGCTGAGCATGCGCACGCGATGTCCGCCGTTCGACCCCAGCCAACGCGCGAGCGCGGGACGGGGGATCGCATCGGGCGCGATCTTCGGTAATTCGGCCTCCGCGCCGAAGAGCTGCTGCACGTGCAGCGCGTTACGAGACCGCACCCGCTCCGCTCGCCTCGCGCATGAAGCGCCGCCCGCGCTGACGCAGGATCTCGAACGCTGCCGCGCGCTCCTCGATCCACCACGCGAACGGCTCGCCGGAGAGCACGGGTGCCGTGTACAGCTGAAGTGCCGCCGTCCAGTGCGCGAGCGCCGTACTCGACGCGCCGCGCGCCTCGGCCGCGACCGCAAGCTCGGCGTGTACGACGAAGCGATGCATCGAGCTGACGACCGCGTCGAAACGCAGTCCGATCTGCGCCGGAGCGCTGAACAAGTAGCGGTCGACGTTCTGGCGTCCGACGCGCGCCGCCAGCGCGCGACGAATCGCACTGCACGCGGTGCGAAGTCCCTGGGCGCCCAATTGCGGGTCCGCGTCCGGCCAAAACGTGCGAATCAGTTCGGCCCGCGTCGCACGGCCTTGCGGCTGCAGCGCCAGATACTGCACGATTTGCGCATCCCGGCGGCGCAGGAAGCGGACTTCGACGCCGTCGTGAACGACGCGGAAACGTCCGAACATGTCGAGCACAAGCGGTGAGCCAGGCGAAGCTGCATCGAGACACGTGGTTCGGCGGCCGGCGACGATGGGATTGACCGCGAACGCGCCCTCCGATGTATTGACGAACAATCCCCCGCGGGCGAGCCGCCGCAGCGTGGCGGGCGCGGCTTCGGCGCGTCCCTCCACGATGTCGAGCAGGTCTTGAGCATCCCGGGCCGGAGCGACCTTCAGCGCCTCGGCAACGATCCGCTCGACCGAACGCGCCTGCGTGCTTCGCCATCGTTCGAGCGCATCGCTCGCCGATAAGCCGAACGCTTTCGCGACCCGCACCGCGCCCGTCACCGCGAACGCCCAACCGTCGGTCGCTAGCTCGAGTTGTGCGCAGTCGCGGTGACCGAAGGGGACACCCATCACCTCGCAAAATAGCGCGATGTCTTCGGCCCCGAAGCGCATCTGTGTGCCACCCGCGACCGCAACCACCCCGCGCTGTTCACCTTCGATGACGTCCACGGCGTTAAACGCACGCGCCACATAAATAAACTGCAGATTCTCGGGAGCGCGGAGGTACAACTCCGCCAGCAGTGAGCGCGCGGAGGCAGACGCCCGATCGATGTCGTCGAGGACGATCGTCAACGGCCGCGGCGCTCGGGGATCCTCGATGACCTCGCCGAGAAGTGCGACGAGCTCTGCGTCGTCGGTTCCAGCCCGCAGCGATATCCACGCGACGTTATCGACCTTCTGCTGCTGCGCCCAAATCGCAACGGCGGTTGTCTTTCCCGCGCCCGGCTGACCGATCACGTAGCGCAACGGCACGCGCGCGTACGATCGAAACCAATCGGTGAATCGCGTGAGCGAGACCGTGTCGGAAGTGACGGAGGGCAGCGCGAACGGCATTCTTTCAACGGCCATGATTCATACGATTGCAGATCGTCGGCACGGTGTTTGGGATTGAGACGGGAGCGAGGATCAAGAAACTCGCGGGCGTTTCGCTTGACAAGTACTTATCATACTACATGCGGATGGCGCTGTGGAACGGCTCGTGCATCGTCAACCGTAAGGATTCGGTTGACTCGTTCAAATCGAGAAGGCGCACGCGAGGGACCGCGAAAAGCGGCGCCATGGCTGGTTCGAGCCGTACACTCCGGGTTGGCGTTGCGCTAACGCTGATCGCCCTTGCCGTGCGGCTGCTGTTCGTAGGCGCAGTGGGCCAACGGTACGATATTCGAGGCTATGAGCGCTGGGTTCTGATCTTGGGACACCAGATGCCCTGGGAGTTCCACTCGGCCGCCGGCTACCCGCCGGGATACTTTGTCATTTCGTTCGCGACAGCGCGCCTCTACGCGCTCCTCACGGCGCTCGGCGGGGGTCCGAACGCGACGCTCCTTGTTGCGATGGTGAAAATGCCGCCGATCCTTGCGGACATCGCAGCTGGCTGGCTGATCGCGGGCATCGTTTCAATGTTCTCACCTCGACTGGCGCTCGTGGCCGGCGCGGCTTGGCTTTTCAATCCGGTCGGGATCATCGATTCAGCCTATTGGGGCCAGATCGACTCTTTGTACTGGGCCCCGGCTGTGGGCGCGATCTGGCTCGCCCTCTTGGCCAGAAGAGATGATCGGAAAACGCTGCCTCGCACTGCGTGGAGTTGGATCGCGTTTGGGGTCGCAGTATTGATCAAACCGCAAGCCGCGCCGGTTGGAATTGCGCTCCTCGCTGCGGCCGTGTTCGCCCCGCGAAACTTGCTGCGCCGGAGCCTGATTGGAAGCGCGATTGGGATCGCGGTCGGTGCTTGTATCGGATGGGCGACCGCGGCGCTTTTCTCCGGCCTGATCGCCCCGTGGAGCGCAGCAGCGTGGGTCGTTCGCGAGCTGGCGGAAGGCACGAACGTGCTATCTTTTACGTCGGTCAACGCCTTCAATCTTTGGGCTGTCGCGATGCCCTTCTACGTCCCGGATTCCCTGCGAATCGCGGGCGTCTCCTTAGCGACTGTCGGCCTCGTGCTCCTTGCGGTAACGGTGGTTGCTATCGTCGCGCAATTTGCACGGCTCAGGAGCGACCGCGCGCTGCTGGAAATGGCCGCGCTGCTCTGTCTCGCCGGGTTCATTCTTTCGACTCGCATGCACGAACGGTACGTCGAAGGTGCGGTGATGTTGACCGTGGCACTCATCGGCTGCGGCAGACGCTGGATCGCAGCTGCGATAATCCTCACCTGTACCACGACCATAAATCTTCTGTACGGCCTCGCCTTTTCTCGGCTCTTCGATCCGGCCGATCCCAATAAGAGCATAACGACGCTGAACTTGCGGGACTTTTGGCCGCTGGTTTCCCATCCGCTTTCCATCGTCAATGTGGCATTGCTTGCAATCCTGCTCTACGGCTACTTTCGAGACGTCACCGCCGACACTCCGCCGCCACGCGCGGTCCAGGCGACGTCCGGATAACCAGACGGTCGCGACCCCGTCGTCACCACAACCGTTACGAACGCCGTCTACCGCGCCCGGATCCGGTGTGCGCGAGCGGCCGCAATCGTCAGGCCAGTGAGCACCAGCCCCGAGATCGCGCTGACCGCGCGCGCCGCGAGCGACGAGGTTCCGAGCGCCGCCCATTGCACGGCGATGAACGCGCGCCACGAATCGTCGGCGAACGCGTCGGCGGCAAGCGGCGGATTGCGGTACCCCGCCGGGTTGACCACGTGCACGCGAAAGAACGCGGCCAGCGCGAGGTCGACGCAGACGAGCACGAACGCCAGCAGCGCGAGCTGCGCGGCGCGCTGCGGTGGGCGGCGCCGCCACGCCATCGGCGCTGCGAACGGGACAAACGCATAGCTGTATTTGGCCTGCAGCAGCAGGCCGATCCACGGCACGAACAGTCCGATCGCGGCGGCACGCGTCGCGGCGGACGTCGTCGCGACGACGACGAGCGCACCCGGCAGCGCGCCGGCCAGCTGCTGGAAGTGCAGGTAGGGTGCGCCGAGCGTGCCGAGCAGCGCGACGATCCAGGGCAGCGCCTCGGGCTTGCGCGTCGACGACGCGAGTCGCAGACCGGCCCACACGCCGAGTGCGATCGCAGCGATATAGATCGCCGTGCCGAGCGCTCGCGCGGGGTCAGCCGGCAATCCGGTCGCCGCGAGCAGGCTCGTCCACGACAGCTGCGTCACCTCGAACACGTTCGCGCGCGCGTGCTCGGGCGCGACCACGGTGAGGTACTCGAACGTCAGCGGCCGCAGAAAGATCAGCGACGCGCCCGCAACCACGATCGCGGCGAGCGCGACCGCGCGCCGCGCCGCTGCACCCGCGAACAACAGGCCGACGGCCAGCGGCAGCGCAACGTAGGGTTGAATCGCCGCCACCAGCAGCGCGATGCAGGTACCGCTGGTCGCGCCGCGCCGCGCGTAGGTGCCGGCGGCGACGACGGCGAGCAATTCGAGCCCCGCCGGCTGGCCGAGCGCGGCTTCGGTCGGAACGGTCGCGAACAGCACGAACGTCGCAACGGCAACCGGCGAGAGCTCCGGCAGCGACGACCGCAGCAGCGCCGCCGCGGCTGCCAGGCAGACGAAATTGAGGACGGTCCACGCCATCGTCGCTGCACCGAACGGCAACATGCTCAAGAGCGCCAGGAGCGGCAGCGCGTACGGCGTCCACGGTACCGGGACCGTCGGCTGATCGAAGCCGTGCCCCGCAAAGACGTTCGTGCCCAACGCCGCCTCGCAGGTCCGCAGAGCAGCATTACGATAGGGATCCGCGCCGTGCGCGAATGCCCCGCCGGCACAATAGAAGGCGCGCAGATCCAAGAACGTGTTCGTATATGCGTGCAAGGCCAAGAGCGCCGCAAACGCCGCCAGCGCGCATACGAAGACGGCGCCGGCAAAACGGTACCGCCCGAAAACCTGCATCGGCCGAGGGTTCGACGGCGGCAAGGCGTGCCATTTCGAGGAAACGCGGCGTATGCGGGCAAGAACGTCGCGTGGCGTTCAACTCCGCGCGTGCATCGCGGATTTCTTTCGTCGCGCTCGGAGTCGCCGTCGGACTCAGCGCGCTCGAAGCGGTCGGCGTCGCCGTCAACAACGAAAAGTTCGGCGGACCGCAGGATTGGCGCGTCTTCGCGGACGCCGGCGCGCGCGCAGGGACGCCCGCGCTGCTGCATCCGCACGAGCCGACCGACATCTTCGTCTACCCGTCCGGCTTCGCGTGGGCCTACGCACCGTTCGCGCATCTACCCTACCATGTGAGCTTTGCGATCGACGTGCTGATCATGCTCGCGTGCGCGGTCGCAGCGGCCTTCATCGCAGCCCGGCTGTACGATTTTGCCACGCCGCTCGCGCTCGCGTTGACGTTCGGCTGGACGCCCGTCCTCAACGCGGTCGCGGTCGGACAGAACGCGACGCTGGGACTGCTCCTGGCGCTGCTGACGGTCAGCGGATTCGTACGCGGCGCGACGCTGGGAACCGCGCTGCCGCTGGGACTGCTGCTCTACAAGCCGACGTACGCCTTGCCGCTGCTGGCGCTGCTCGTCGTGCGGCCGCGTCCGCGCGCGCTCGCAGTCGTCGCTCTGTGCGGCGCGCTGTGGTACGTCGCCGGCGTTGCAGCGACCGCCGGCGACTGGCACTGGCCCGCCGAGTGGTTAGCGCTGCTCGTGCGCTACAGCGGCGCCGACTTCGCGTTCAACGCGGTCAAGGCGACCAGCGTGCCGGCACTGCTGCTGCGTGCGAGCGCTCCGCTCTGGTCGATCGCGCTGGTAGTCGCAGCGATGCTCGCAGCGGTGCTGTGCGCGCTGCGCCGCGTCGACGCGCTCGAAGCCGGCAGCGCGGCCTGCATCGCCGGCGTCGCGCTGAGTCCGCACGCGTGGCCCTACGATGCCGCGCTGGCCTTCCCGATGATCGCCTTGGCGTGGGTGCGTTTGCCGCGGCAGCCGCGAACCGTAGCGGTCATCATCTTCGCCCTCGCCGGCCCGGCCGTATTGTTCTCCGCGCTATGGGGGTTCAACCCGGAAGCGGTCGTCGTGGTCGGGGGAACCATCGCGTGGCTTATCGTGCGCCTGCGTTGGCACGCCGCGAGTTTCGCTGCGGTCCAAACGCAGCCACCGCAGTAAGGGCGACGAGCAGCAGCCCGGCCGCCCAGGTCAAGGCCCGCGACGCGAGCATCGCTGTGCCGTACGCGCGACCTTGCGCCACGATGAACGAAGCCCACGCGTCTTCGCCCGGCGCGACGGGCGGCGCAACCAAGACGCCCGGCTGACGCAGAACGGTGAAAGCGTACGCCGCTCCGGTGGCAATCGCCAATAGCAGCACTGCGGTACCGGCCATGGTAAGCAGCCCACGCGGCGTCGGACGCTGCCAAGCCGCGGCGGCGGCGCCCAGCGCGAAGAGCGGACCCCAGCTCTGCATCACCAACTCCGACCAGGGCACGGCGAGGCCGTACATCGCGATCAGCGCCCAGCGGCGCGACGGCCCGATCTCGATCAGCAGCAACGCGGCAGGTAAGAAGAGCGTCACCTGCTGCAGATGCAAGTACGGCGCGCCGAGGCCGCCGATCGCGGCACCGATCCATGGCAGCGCTTCAGGGCGTCCGGTGCGTTCGGCGATGCGCGCGCCGGCGAGCGCGCCGAACACGATAGCGGCCGCGTAGATCGCACGCGCCGCCTGCAACACCAATCCGAGCGGCGCGCCCAGGGTCGCGGGTAGACTGACGTACGATACCTGAGCAGCATCGATCAAGTTCACGGCCGCGGCCCCCGGCAGCACCGTCGTTACCCACTCGAGCGTCAAACTGCCGAAGAACAGCGCGCTGATCAAGCCGATCGCCGCCGCTACCCAGGCCACCGCAACAAGTCCGGCCCGCCGAAAGAGGAGTGCGAATGCCGCGGGGATCGCGACATGCGGCTGCAGCGACACGAGCGCGAGCGACGACGCGAGCGAAAGCGGCTTGCGGTCGCGTAAGGCGAGTCCGAGCCCGGTGACGCCCAACAGGACGATACCGGTAAACTGTCCGAGATCGAGACCGACCGGAAGCGCGGAAACGACGACCGCCATTCCGATCAGCGCCGGGTGTAGCGTCGGCAGCGCGCGCCGAAGCATGTCGGCCGCTACCGCACACCCTCCAATGTTGACGCCCATCCACAACGCGAGAGCGACGGCGAACGGAAGCCGCGCCAGCGCAAGAAACGGCAACATCTCGTAAGGTGGGATCGGCGGCGGTTCGAGCGTCGGATCGCTCGCGCGAAGTGCGGGAACGTACGGAGGCACCGCGACCGTGTGCTCGCACACCGTGAGGGCGCCGAAGCGGTACGGATCGGCGCCGTGGAGCATCACTTGCGCCGCGCAGTACGGCACCTTGAAGTCGATGAAGAACTGCGTGTACTCCTGCGCCCGCAATTGTGCAGCGAGCAGCGCCACCATCACGGCGGCGAGCAGTCCGGCGTACAGGACGCTCCCGCGCCGTTCAGCCGGCAGCGTCAACGCTCGTCGCGTGGCGCGCCGTTTCGATCGCCAGCGAGAGTTCGCGCAGGAACGATGAGGCATCCATGACGATGCCCAGCGACTGGTGCGTGCCGCGGTCGGTCAGCTTCGTGACCGAGGCCGGATTGATGTCGACGCAGACGGTCTTGCAGCTCGCCGGGAGCAGGTTCCCGACCGCGACCGAGTGCAGCAGCGTGCACACCATGAGCGCCATGCCGATCTCGGGGACGTAGCGGCGCATCGCACGCTGGCATTCGACGACGTCGGTGATCACGTCGGGGAGCGGTCCGTCGTCGCGGATCGAGCCGCACAGCACGACCGGAATCTGCGCGCGGTACGCTTCGTACATGACGCCGCCGTGCAGCATCCCGGTCTCGATCGCGCGCGCGATCCCGCCCACGGCGCGCACGCGGTTGACGGTGCGCAGGTGATGGACGTGGCCTTCTTCGGCGGGAAAGGCATCATCGAGGTTGATGCCGAGCGACGTGCCGAAGAACTGCGCTTCCATGTCGTGCACCGCGAGCGCGTTCCCCGCGTAGAGCGCGGTGACGTAGCCCTCGCGGATGAGCTGCTCCAAATACGGCCCTGCTCCCGTGTGGATGATCGCCGGACCGCCGACCAGCAAGACGCGCTTGCCGGAGCGTAGGACGGCCAGCAGCTCGCGCGCGATCTCGGTAAGCAGCGCATGTCGCGGCTTCTCGCTCGAGACGGCGCTGGCCATGAACTCGAACACGGCCTTGCGGCGCGCGCGGCCGGGGATCGAGACTTTGACGCCCTGGTGGCCGACCACCACCTGATCGCCGGCGTTGATGTCCGACGGCGCGACGGTCAGCGGGCCGCCGTCGTCGATCACGATCGCGCAATCCATCTCCGGGTTCGCGACCGGCAGCCACACGCCGTTAACACGCACCTCGGTGCCATAATTCGTCGTCGCGTAAAACGCGTCGGGCAGGACGCCGTCGGCGGGCGCGCGCTCCGTCTGCGCATCCCCCTCCTCCAGCACTTCGGCGCCCTGTTCGCGCAGCCGGTCGATCAGGTCGTCGAGGTACGCGGCATCGTCGGCTTCGATCGCGAGCCGCGCGTAGGACGGGTCGACCTTGGTGCGGCCGGAATCGAACTCTTCGATCACGTAGGCGGCCCGCTCGTGATCGGTCAGCACGCCGAGGACGCGATTGAAGATGCCGGAATCCAGGATGTGTCCGCGCAGTTCGATCCGGCGGACGGCCGTCCCCGACGGCGAAGCGGAAGCCATGGGGCTCGTGTTCGTACCGACGCCGCTCGGCAACCTTCGCGACATCACGCTGCGCGCGCTCGACACGCTCGGGGACGCCTCGCTGATCGTCGCCGAGGACTCGCGCGTCGCGCGCCGATTGCTCGGAGCGCTGAAGCTGCCGGCCAAAGAGATCTGGACGTATCACGAGCACAACGCGCGTACCGCGACGGCCGCGATTCTCGAACGTGCCGCCGATGCGCTGGTGGCGGTCGTCACCGACGCCGGCACGCCGGGGATCAGCGATCCCGGCACCGCTCTGGTTGCGGCGGCGCGCGCCGCCGGCGTGGCGGTCGAGGTACTCCCCGGCCCTGCGGCGTTCGTCTGCGCTGCGGTGCTCTCAGGGTTCGACCTGCGGCGCTTCGTCTTTGCCGGCTTTCCGCCACGGACGGGTGCGGCGCGCCGCGCCGCCTTCCGTGCGGCGCTCGCCGAGACGACGGTGTGGTACGAAGCGCCGCATCGCATCCGCGCCGCGCTCGACGATCTGGCGCAGGTCGCGCCCGAGCGGCGCGTCTTCCTGGTGCGCGAATTGACGAAACGTTTCGAGCAGCAGATCGCCGGGCGCGCCGCCGAAGTCACGGCAGCGCTCGCCGATCCCGTGCGCGGCGAGTTCGTGTTCGTCGTCGAGGGCGCCGGCGATGCCGCACCGCCGGCGGCCGAGATCGATGCCGATCTGCTCGATGCGGCGATCGAGCGGCTTGCAGGTGAAGGTTTGAGCGCGTCGGCGATCGCGAAGCAGCTGGCCGAAGCCGGCTACGGCGAACGGCGCCACATCTACGCGCGCGTCGCGGCCCGTCGAAAAACACCGGCCTGAACGGCACGCACGGAGGCGCGCGCCGACCGGGGCGACGAAAGCGAAACCCGTGCCCGCCCGCGGTTTCTACATCACAACCCCGATCTATTACATCAGCGGCACCCCGCACATCGGGCACGCCTACAGTTCGATCGCCGTCGACATCGTCGTCCGCACGGCACGAGCCCACGGTCTCGCGCGTTCGCTGACCGGCACCGACGAACACGGTCAGAAGGTGGCGCAGGCGGCGGAAGCCGCCGGGTTGACGCCGCAAGCGTACGTCGACGACCTCGCGCCGCGCTGGCGCGAACTCGACGCCGTCTACGATACGCGTTTCGACGACTTCATCCGCACGACCGAACCGCGGCACGCGCGCGCGTCGCTCGCACTCTTCGAACGGATGCGCGCCAACGGCGACGTCTACGAGAGCGTGTACGAAGGCTGGTATTGCACCAACGACGAGACGTTCTGGCCCGAGAGCAAGCTCATCGACGGCCGCTGTCCGAACCCCGAGTGCCGGCGCCCCGTCGAGTGGCTGTCGGAGCGCAACTGGTTCTTCCGCCTGTCGGCCTATCGCGACCGGCTGCTCGAGCTGTTCCGGACCAACCCGGAATTCTTGCGGCCGCAGACGCGCTACAACGAGATGATGGCGGTGCTTGTCGGGGGCCTCGACGACCTCTCGATCTCGCGCTCGTCGTTCGATTGGGGGATCCCGCTGCCCGGCGGCGGCGTCCTCTACGTGTGGTTCGACGCGCTGATCAACTACATCAGCGCGCTGGGCTGGCCCGACGACCCGGACGGACTGTTCGCGACGTTCTGGCCGGGCGTGCACGTGATCGGCAAAGAGATCGCGCGCTTTCACACCTTGATTTGGCCGGCGATGCTGTGGTCGGCGGGGATGGAGCCGCCGGAACGCGTGTTCGCGCACGGCTGGATCCTCGCCGAAGGCGAGAAGATGTCGAAGTCGGTCGGCAACGTGATCGAACCGTTTTCATTGGCGGAGCGTTTCGGCGCCGACTCGGTGCGCTATTTCCTGTTTCGCGAGGCGCCGTTCGGAACCGATTTCTCGATCTCGATCGAAAAACTGCGCCAGCGCCACAACAGCGACCTCGGCAACGATCTCGGCAACTTGCTGCGGCGCTCGCTCGCGATGCTCGAACGATATCGCGACGGCCTGGTTCCGGAACCATCGTTCGGCACGATCGGCGAGGGCGTGACGGATCTGCCGGCGCGCGTCCGCGATCACGTGTTGGCAATGCGGCTGCGCGAAGCACTCGACGAGATCTGGAACCTCGTGACCACGCTCAACCGCACGATCGACGAACGCAAACCGTGGGAGCTCGCCAAGGCCGGGCGCGGCAACGAACTCGACGCTATCCTGTACGACGTGTGCGAGGGTCTGCGCTGGCTCAGCGTG
>Ga0302311_10006910_pt1 | contig 11645 bp, 9 predicted proteins | sample III_Palsa_N1_3_FD_200449 | JGI IMG/M metagenome (GOLD analysis project Ga0302311, IMG submission 200449) | Peat permafrost microbial communities from Stordalen Mire near Abisko, Sweden - III_Palsa_N1_3 | ecosystem: Environmental > Terrestrial > Soil > Palsa > Peat permafrost | place: Sweden...
AGTGGAGATCTCGATCATCCAAATGAGTTGCGCGTAGACCTCGATCCTCAACCGGGCGTGCCTTGGGAGGACGTGTGCAACGTGGCCATGGAGGTGAAGGCGCTGCTGGCAGAACTTGGGTTGGTGGGCTGGCCAAAGACCAGCGGCTCTCGGGGAATCCATATCAACGTGCGCATTGAGCCACGGTGGAGCTTCACCGAAGTGCGCAGGGCAGCGCTGGCGTTGGCGCGGGCAGTCGAGAAACGCTGCTCGCTTGCAAGCAGCAAATGGTGGAAAGAAGAGCGGCATGGCGTATTTCTGGACTACAACCAGAATGCGAAGGATCGCACTACCTGTTCTGCTTACTCGGTGAGGCCGCTTCCTGACGCGCGCGTGAGTATACCGCTGCGCTGGGATGAGGTGATGACGTGTGACCCGGCCGACTTCACGGTGCTGACCGTTCCTGATCGCTTTTCGAAGATCGGCGATCCGCACGCGGCGATGGATGAGCATGCGGGAGTTCTGGATGCGTTGCTCGAGATGGCTGCGCGGGATGAGGCCGAAGGTATTGGCGACGCACCCTGGCCGCCGCATTTTGCCAAGCAGGATGGTGAGGAACGACGGGTGGCGCCATCCAAAGCGAAGAAATTTTCGGATCAAATCGAGGAAGGCTTCGGTGCCCGCTTCAAGAAGCAGGCCAGGAAGCAGATGGAAAAGGCGGAAGGTGAAGAAGTTGATCCTGCGGCAACGGAAGTTCCGAAGAGAGGTCGCCGCAAGCCGACCATGCCGTTGATCGTAATTGCGCAATCTTCGGATAAGGCGGCCGCCGAAGCTGGGCTGGAGCGCTGGAAGCAGAGTTGTCCAGATGCGGCAGCGCTTTTGGCACCGGACGATGTGCTGGTGGATCGGATGCGCGGGGCGTCGTACGTGTGGTATCGCATCCGAGTAAATCTGCGGAATGTTCCGGAGGCGATGCGGCCCGCACAGGCTCTGCCCGATCCCGATGATGATCCAACACGCTCTTGGCGCGAAGGCAAGGCGTGATCAGCGGCCCTCTGGAAAGATGCTCATCAGTTCCTGGGGTGCAACGACTTCGAGCTGCTCGTAGGTGCAAGCTTCCGGCGGCTTGTCGGGGCGCCAGCGGCGGAAGTGGGCGAGATGTCGAAACCGATCACCCTGCATATGTTCGTAAGCGACCTCGACCACGAGCGCTATGCGTAGCGGCTGCCAGCTCAAATCCTTGCCGGCACTCCATCGCGATTGGCCACCGGGCATGCGGCCGCTGGCTTGGGCAGCCTCGCTAGCCCAGTCCGCCCACGGGTGATCCTGCAAGGCGTCTTCGCGATAGGGGGCGAGGAAATCCACAAGCTCTTTCCGCTTGGCAGCCGTGAAACTTGCGCAAACACCGACGTGCTGCAGCTTGCCTGCCGCGTTGTAGAGGCCCAGCAGCAGCGAACCGACCGCTGTTCCGTTACCCTCTTTGTGCCATCGGAAACCAGCGGCGACACAGTCACAATCGCGTTCGTGCTTAATTTTGAGCATCGTGCGCTTGTCTGGCGTGTACGGCCCCGCGACAGGTTTTGCAATCACGCCATCCAGGCCTGCGCCTTCAAAGCGAGTAAACCAATCCTGAGCAGTTGCACGATCTCTCGTTGCCGGGGTCAAGTGCAGCGGCGCTTGAACATTCGCAAGCGCGCGTTCCAGTTCGGCACGCCTGACACTGAAGGGTTCGTCGCGCAGATCGCGACCTTCAACCTGGAGCAAATCAAAGAAGACGACCGAAGCCGGCGATTCGGCAGCAAGCGTTTTTACCCTCGAGGCGGCGGGATGGATGCGTAGCGTCAACGAATCGAAGTCCAGGCCACCTTCGCGTGCTATGACAATCTCGCCATCGAGGACACATTGCGTTGGCAGTTGTCGTAGCAGCGGCTCGCGGAGCTCTGGGAAATAGCGATCGAGCGGCTTGCCATCGCGACTTTGAAGAAGTAGCTCCTCGCCGTTACGAAAAATTACGGCGCGAAAGCCGTCCCATTTGGGCTCGAAACTCCAGACGTCGGCATCCGTCGGAATTTCATCTACCCGCTTAGCGAGCATGGGCAGGATCGGCGATGGAATTGGCAAGGACACGGTTGGTTGGATGCGCCTAACGGGGACCTGGATGGACCCACAGTCTCACCTCATGGCATCTGGAGAACATTGTTGCTGCGGTCGTCGTCCGGGAGAACGTGATCCGGGTCGACGGTGACGGTAGCGACTGGCTTCCCTTCTTTGAAAACGAAGGTACCGCTTCCTTTGGAGAGCCAGGCTTCAGCGGGAATGCGCATGCGCGCCTTGGTTCCATCTTTGTAGGCAACCTCGAGCGTTGCTGGAAGAACCAACGGGCGCAGGTTCGCCACGATGACCGACACTCCGTTTTTTGGGTCATCATTCACATACTGCGCAGATTCGACTGCCAGATCGAATGTCCAGTTATTCATGTACCAGCCTCGCCAGAAGTAGTCGAGGTCTTCCCCTCCTTCGCTTGCCATCGTCCGGAAAAAGTCAGAGGGAGCAGGGTGTTTATAGGCCCACTGGCGGATGTAGTGGCGGAAGGCGTAGTCGAAGCGCTGAGGTCCGAGGATCTGCTCGCGCAGAAGGACGTTCCCGTAGGCGCCTTTGAAATATTGGACAGGGTGGCCGACCGGGCCGGAGAACGCGTCCGCCCTGGTGAGAATGATGGGAGCGTCAGGATTGTCGAGCACCTTCAGGATGGTATCCGGAGGGTTGCCACCGGCTGAGTACTCGCCGTCCCGCTTCGGACCATAGACACCGTGGTCAAAATCATCGGACTCGAAGATATCGATGAAGGTGTTAAAGCCCTCGTCCATGAAGGCCCAGCGGCGCTCGTTCGACCCGACGATCATCGGAAACCAGTCATGCCCTATCTCGTGAGCGGTGATCCAGAAAAGCTCTTTACTCTTGTCGTCGATGCCGTCGAATACGATTCCGGGATACTCCATTCCTGTCGAAAAGCCGGCGACGTTAATAGCTGCGGGCCAAGGATAGGGATACCAGCGGCGAGAGAAATCTTCGACGGCATCTTTGGTGTATTCGGTAGAGCGTGACCAGCCTTCCTGACCGACACTTTCTACCGGATACACAGACATTGCGAGGGGAATTGTCCCAACCGGCAGCGAATTAGGCGGATCGTCGCCGTCACTGGATTTAGAAGGGAGGTTGATGCGAGCAGCGTCCCATACGAACGTGGGCGAAGCGGTGAAGACGACATCGCGCGTATGATCCATGCGGAAGTGCCACGTAAGCGTGCCGGTCTGTTTCGGGCGGCTGGTAGGATCCGCTGTCTCTTGCGGCGTGCGTATGTATACCGTCTTGTCGGAATGACGGGCCTGTTCGAGGCGCGTGATCTGTGTGTGAGTCAAGACATCCGCAGGATTCACGAGCTCGCCTGAACCGGCGAGGATGAAGTTCCAGGGGACGGTCACAAAGTAGTCGAAGTGCCCGTATTCCAGGTAGAACTCAGCTCCAATGTAGGGGAGGGTATCCCAGCCGCGGAGGTCATCATAAACGCACATGCGGGGATACCACTGGGCGATGTCATAGATCTCGCCATGCTCAGCCATACCCCACGAGGTGCGTCCGCCCCAGATCCCCGGGATTGCGTAGTGGTATTTGATATGGATTCGGAGTTGCGCGCCGTGAGGTTTGAGCGGCGTGGCAAGGCGAATCTGCATACGCGTGTCGTCGACAATGTAATTCGCTTTGACGAATTTAGGGGTCGGAGCGACCGGGCCGACCTCTACCGATTCGATGAGGAAGCCTTCGGTGTGATTGTCCGCCCGCGCGGGCGCAGCCGTTTGACCGGGACGCGGCGGCCGGCCGAAGCCGGTATTGCCCAGATTCGCAGAGCGCGCATCCTTGCGGTAGATGTTCTGCTCCAGATGAATCCAAAGGCCGTCGAGACTGTCCGGCGAGTTGTTGGTGTAAGTGATGACCTCGTCGTTGGTCAGGGCCTTGGCAACCGGGTCGAGCTTAGCGTGCATTACGTAATCAGCCTCGTTCTGCCAGTACGAAGGTCCAGGGGATCCGGATCCCGAGCGATAGGGAGTTGCAGGATCAGGCAGCGAGAGCGGAGCAAACGTTACTCGAGGATCGTATGCCGCGTGGGACGCCTCAGGAGCCTGTGCGGCAGAGCGATTGATAGGCGCAATTCCCATTAGTGAAGTTAGCAGGAGCCATACGAGGCGGTGTGATCTGTTCACGGATATGTCCTCTTTCCTGGTCAACGAAGTCTTAGCCCACGATCATGCTGCTCGTGTAGTAGGGCGTATCAAATGCAGTTGCCAAAAGCCTTTGAAGTCTATTGAACCAGACTCTTGGAAATTGTCTTAGGACAATCCACAGGCGCGCACAATCAAGAAGCCTTGGAACTGAAATCCAAGGTCAAGCTTTAGGGCTGATACACTGCCTTCATTGATTGCCCGAGACTCGGCCTTATGCTTTTGCGGCATAGCATTCACGGTGTCACCTATCAGTTCGATGGGCTGAAAGAATTGCTCGCTAAAGCCACGAGTGCGCGCTCAGGGGATGAGCTTGCTGGTCTCGCTGCTGCGAGTGCAGTGGAGCGGGTGGCGGCGCGGCTTGTGTTGGCGGATTTGCCGTTGGAAGAATTCGTCGAGGAGCCGCTGACTCCTTATGCTGAGGATGAGATCACGCGGCTGATCTTCGATCATCATGACGAGAATGCGTTCGCAGCGGTATCGCACTTAACCGTGGGAGGCTTGCGGGACTGGCTGCTGTCAGAGGACGCTTCGGAGGACAGGCTGCACGCGCTGGCCCCGGGGTTGATGCCGGAGATGGTGGCGGCAGTCAGCAAGCTCATGCGGGTGCAGGATCTGGTGGCAGTGGCGCGCAAGATCGAGGTGGTCACGCGGTTTCGCACGACGGTAGGGCTGCGCGGGCGGCTCTCGACGCGGTTGCAGCCGAATCATCCCACGGACGACCCATTAGGGATTGCTGCCGCGATGGTGGATGGGCTGCTGCTGGGTTCGGGCGATGCCGTGATCGGGATCAATCCGGCAGCTGACGATGTAGCGAGCACAGGACGATTGCTGCGGCTGATCGACATGGTACGCACACGGTATGCGATTCCAACGCAGAGTTGCGTGTTGGCTCACATCACCACCCAATTGGCTGCCATGAATCAAGGCGCACCCGTGGACCTGGTGTTTCAATCGATTGCAGGCACGGAAAAGGCAAATGCTTCGTTTGGAATTAACTTGGGGATTTTGAAGGAGGCGAATGAAGCGGCTCGCGCTTTGAAGCGTGGGACTGTGGGCGAGAACGTGATGTACTTCGAGACCGGGCAAGGAAGTGCACTCTCAGCGAATGCGCATCATGGAATCGATCAACAGACGTGCGAGGTGCGAGCGTATGCGGTGGCGCGTGCGTTCGACCCGATGTTGGTGAACATGGTCGTCGGTTTCATTGGACCGGAGTACTTGTATGACGGTAAGCAGATTTTGCGGGCAGGGTTGGAAGATCACTTCTGCGGCAAGCTAATGGGACTGCCCATGGGATGTGATGTCTGCTATACGAATCATGCGGAAGCCGATCAGGACGACATGGATTCCCTGCTGACGATGCTAGGTGTAGCCGGTGTGAACTACATCATGGGCGTTCCTGGAGCCGACGACATCATGCTGCAATATCAGTCAACTTCGTTTCAGGATGCGTTGTATCTGCGCGAGACCCTGGGTCTGCGTCCAGCGCCAGAGTTCGAGGCTTGGCTGGCTGGCGATATGCCACGATTGCTGGGCGTTCCGATGCAGGTGGAACGGATTGCCAGGTCATGACGGAACGGGGCGTAAAGCTCGTTACGTCTAACCTGCGTTCGTTGACGGCGGCGCGGGTTTCACTGGCGATGAGCGGCCACAGCCTCGTGACGTCAGAGGTTCTGGAGTTTCAACTGGCGCATGCGCAGGCACGCGACGCTGTACACGCTGGGCTGGATGCGGAGGAGTTTGCACGAAGGTTGCGCGACGAGCTTCCAGCTCTACGGAAGCAAGGGGTTGAAGTGTTGACGCTACGGACGTGCGCCGTCGACCGGGCAAGTTATCTGCGAGATCCGCAGAAGGGGCGTTGCCTTGATGCGGAGTCGGCCGCAGCATTGAAGCCGACGCCGTGCGATTTGGCCATCAGCATCGCGGATGGCTTGTCGGCATTGGCGGTAAAGAGGCATGCGATTCCACTACTGGCGGTGCTATTGCCGCGATTGGCGGAAAATGGCTGGACACTCGCATCCATCACCGTGGTGCAGCAAGGGCGCGTAGGCGTTTGTGATGCCATTGGCGAGCGGCTGGGGGCGAGATGCAGCTTGATGCTGATTGGTGAACGGCCGGGGCTGTCGAGTGCGGATAGCATGGGGGCTTATCTGACGTGGGAGGCGCGTTTGGGGCGAACCGACGCGGATCGGAATTGCCTTTCCAATATTCGAGGCGGTGGATTGAACATCGAGCACGCGGCGGAGCGATTGATATGGCTTATGCAAACGGCGCGAGCGTTGAATTTAACGGGGATGAAGTTGAAGGAAGGTACGGTCGATTCCCTGCTCGAAGGTTAGAGCCAGCCGCGGGTACGGGCGATGCGGGCGGCGTCCGTGCGGTTGGCGGCGCCGAGTTTGGCGATGGCCTCCGAGAGGTAGTTGCGCACGGTCCCTTCCGAGAGGCGAAGCTCGGCGGCGATTTCGGCGGAGGATCGACCATCACCGGCGCGTTGAAGGATCTGGCGTTCTCGATCAGAGAGCGGATCGGGGTCCGCGGTCCAGGCTTCGGCAGCCAGCGCAGGGTCGATGGCGCGAAGGCCAGAGTGGACGCGGCGAATGGCATCAGCGAGCTCTGATGCGGAGCGCTCCTTCAGCAGATAGCCGCGGGCGCCGGCATCCAGTGCGCGACGGAGGTAGCCGGGGCGGGCGAAGGTGGTAAGGATGATGACGCGTGCGCTGGACTCGGCGAGATTGAGGTCCGAGGCTAGCTCGAGGCCCGTCTTCTGCGGCATTTCGATGTCTGTGACGATTACATCCGGCGAGAGATCGCGGGCTAACTTGAGGGCCTCGTGGCCGTTTGCGGCCTGCGCGATGACCGTGATGTCGGGCTCAAGATCGAGGAGAGCGGCCAGCGCTCCGCGGAGCATGGTTTGATCTTCGGCGAGAAGAACGCGGATGGAGGTGGTGGCGGTCATGAGGCAGCCGGCTCACGTAGGGGAAGTTCGATGAGAAGGCGAGTGCCGTGGTCGCGTTCGAGGAAAAGATGACCGCCGAGCGATTCAATCCGTTCCCGCATGCCGCGGAGGCCATTACCTTCTCGACTGACGGCATGCTGGCCGTTGTCTTCAATGACGAGACGGCGGTGATTGTCTTCGGTGATGAAGCGCAGGCTGCAGGTGGTCGCGCAGGAGTGGCGAACGATGTTGGTCACGGCTTCGCGCAGGGCGAGGGAGAGAGCAATCTCTTCAGGCGCAGACAGATTCGCTGGGCTGGTGGTAGCTGAGTCGAGGATGAGCGTGACACCGGCGGCGTCGAGAGTGAGACGCGCGGCTTCGATCTCAGCACCCAGGCCGCGGGTGCGATAGCCGCCGATGGCTTCGCGGACTTCCGCTAGCGCGGTACGGCCGATGCGTTCAACGTCGGCGATCTCGGCGGCCGCGCGAGCATGATCACTGGGATCCTGGCGGTGGATGAGTCGACTGGCGAGTTCGGCCTTAAGGACGATCACTGAGAGCGTGTGGCCAAGCACGTCGTGGAGATCCCGGGCGATGCGCTCACGCTCGGCAACGGCGGCGAGGGCGAGGTTCTCATCCAGGGCGGCGCGCAACTTGCACTCGGCGCGACGTTGCTGCGCGAAGAAGACATTGCGCCCCCGATGACGGTCATGAGAAAGATGGCGAAGAATGCCTGGGACCAAGGGATGCGGAAATAGTTGGGCGCAGAGTGGAAGATGGCGCCTTCGATCAGAACAAGGGTGACTTCGACAAAGAAGAGTGACAAGACCTTGCGCAGGGAGACGAAGGTGAAAGGCAAGAACGCGGCGGCATAGACGAAAAAGGTAGATCCGCCTTGGTTCCATGGAAAGCTGATGAGACCTAGGACGAAGGTGGCGGCGATCATCCAGAAGCGGGCTGGATGGCCTTCGTCCACGGCACGGATGTAGCCCCACATGATGCCGACGAACGCAAAGAAAACAGCGAGGGTGGCGAGCCATAAATATCGCGATGGCTCGAGGATGGGAGCAATGAAGAGGAAGCCGGTGTAGGCGAACCACACCCATGCCCACCTATTCTCACGCTTCCTCGAAATGGGTTCGTTCGCTGTCATAAGCCTTCCTGAAAAGTGTACGCCGAACGGTTAGGAGTTTTGCTCGAGGCGGCGATAGGCGATCGCGGCAACACCCAGCATCACCAGCGTGAAACCGAGCAGGCCGATCCAGTGACTGATGGTGCTGCCCGCGCTGGCATAGCCGAAGATTGCGAGTACAAGTTGCGAGAGATGATAGGTCGGCAAAAGAAGAGCGAACTTCTGCAGCACATGTGGCAGCATCATGATTGGAATCCAGAGGCCCCCGCAGAAACTCATCGGGAGGTAGATCATGTTGATGACGCCGGGCGCTGCGTTGAAAGGAACGAGGAGAGCAATGACCATCCCAAGGCAGGCGAATGGGATAGTACCTACGAGGGTCAGGGCCATCATCTGGGCATACTCGGATAGTGTGATCGAGACGTGCGCAACCGTGATGCCGAGTAGCGTGAGCAGAGTGACTATGATCAGACCGAAGGCCGCTGCGGAACAGCATTTTGCAACTACGTAAGCGAATGGAGGCATGGGACTGGCGCGCTTGAGCTCCAGCCAACCGGTACTCAGTTCGCTGGCAAGGCCTCCGCCAATGCCGAAGAGCGATGCGCCCACCATGCCGAATACGGCATAGCCGGCGAGCATGTACTTCGCCACCGATACGCTGCCAATATGCTCGCCACGGTTCATAATCAGGCCGAAAAAAACATAGAAGATAACGGGAAAGCCGATGACGGCGAGCGAGAAGGCGCGGGTGCGGAGGAGGCGTACAAACTCGAAGCGGGCTTCCGTGAGAAAGATGCGTAGGGTGCGCGCGAAGGAGTTCGAGCGGGTGGTAGCGATGGTGAGGACGGCGGTAGACATTGCGGGCTCCTTGTAGTTGTCCATTCTCGGGTCTCAGTTGTTGGCTCTCACCGACAGATGAGAACGGGCAAGCGATAATTAGTTGCTGGTTAAGGCCAGGAAAGCGTCTTCGAGGGCTGGGCTTTGGACTTCCAGCGAATGGAGGCTCGGATCCAGGGCGAGCAGTTCTCTAAGGGTGCGCTCGGGTTCCGTACTTGAGATGACTGTGACACCCGCGGTGAGTTCAGCGGTCGTGACGCCGGGAATGGACAGAAGAGTTGGGGTGGAAACTTCCGTGACGCAGCGGATGATCTTCAGCGTGCGGCTGGTGTTGGCACCGGTTGTAGCGGCACCAAGAGATTTAACTTCCGCGGGCGTGCCTTCGCAGACCACGCGGCCTTTGTTGATAACAACAATTCGGTGGGCAAGAGCATCGGCCTCTTCAAGGTAGTGGGTGGTGAGAAGCACAGTCTTGCCGCGGGCGGCCAGTGAGCGGATCTCAGCCCACATTCCCCGGCGCGCTTCGATGTCCAGGCCGACCGTGGGCTCGTCCAGGAAGATGAGATCCGGGTCGCCGGCGAGTGCAAGCGCGAAGAGGGTGCGCTGCTTCTGACCGCCGCTCAGCTGGCCGAACATGCGAGACTCGATGCCTTCGAGGCCGGCGGCGCGTACCAGGTCAGCGTATGGGACGGGAGCGGGGTAGTAGCCACGAAAGATATTGAGGTGCTCCCGCACCCGGAGCATCTCGGGAGCCTTGCCAACCTGCAACATAACGCCGGTACGGAGGCGCGTTGTGGCGTGCCGCGGGTCAGCGTCAAAGATGCTGACGGCGCCGCTAGTAGGCGCACTGAGCCCCATGAGAAGTTTAACGGCGGTAGATTTGCCGGCTCCATTTGGGCCCAGGAGGGCTACGATCTCTCCGCGATGCAGGGTTAGCGAAAGGTCGTCCAGTGCGAGCACGCCGCTGGCGTAACGCTTGGTAATGTGGGAAAGCGAGGCGACGACAGGAGAGCCAGTGGTGAAAGGAATCGCTTGGATAGGATCGAGGACTGCGCTCATCGGAGGGCTCCTGGGTGGGCTGACTGATTACAAGAGCGAGTATGAAAGAGGGTTGTGGGGAACGGCAGTGAGGCGCGTCAGCAAAACGTGGTGACGTTTGTCATGAAAGTTATCGGCGTTGACATAAAAGATTTATGGCTTTTCCACGGAAAATTCACACGGCGTCTCAATTTGCTTTGTGCGCGGGACGTTTTGGGCTATTCTCTCGGTATCGGCTCAGAAAGTTAATAAGTTCTCCCTACCGGCTCGCCGGAGCTAGCCTCTTTAACTCGCGCAGACCGTCCCGCACGATTTGCAATAAGCAGTCCATGCAGCGCTCTACCCCCGAACACCCTTTTGGAGGCAACGCAATGGTCTATCAAAACTGAACGGCAAGTTTGCATCCAGCAATCGAAGCTAACCGATTCTCGGTTTCTAAAGAAGTTTCTTACAACCAGCGGGCCCTACAGATAGCAACGTCCTAGCCATTGTCGACGGCGCGGCGGATGCAGTGTCGAAGTATATCGACAGGCAGCGGCGCCGGCGGTGATTCATCTTCAGGAGGTAGTGCATTGGTGTATTTGAACAGCAGACTCTCAGCCCTCGTTCTAGTCTTTGCCGCGATTCTTTGTGTCACCTGTCCAGCGTTCGCACAGCAGACGCTTGGAGGCATCACGGGAACGGTAGTCGATCCCGCTGGCAGCGCGATTCCAGGGGTCGAAGTCACGGCTACGTCAGATCAGACAAAGCTCGTTCGTACCACCAAGAGCAGTGGTACGGGCGGCTATGAACTGTTTGACCTGCCGATCGGCAGCTACACGATCACGTTCGCGCTGAATGGCTTTACGACAGAGCGAATTCCGGGAATCGTCGTGCAGGCCGATCGCACGATTACATTGCCGAGCAAGCTCGCGGTGGGGTCTGTGTCGGAGTCAGTTACGGTGGAGTCGACGCCACTGCTGAACGCGACCGATACGACGAATGGCTACGTGATGGACAAGGCGCAAATCGAGGCCATCCCGCTGCCAACCGGGTCAGTGCTGGGCGCGGCGATTCTTTCGCCAGGCGTGAGTGCAGAACTTCCGTCTGGCACAGGGGCCAACTCGGGGCTGGGCAATCCACCCATCTGGGCGAACGGTCAGCGCGATACGAGCAACAGCTTCTCGCTCAATGGTGTGGACGCGAGCAATCTGTTCAATGGTAAGAGCACAAGCGATGTCGGCTCGGCGCGCGTAGTCAACAGCACCGGCGTTTCAACCAGCGACGGCGCGGGTGGCGTGATCCAGAGCGTTGCGTCGATCTATCTTTCCATCGGCAATTCACTTCCGTCGCCACCTCCACAGACGATTGACGAGTTGCGGGTGAATGCATCAATGTATGACGCGCAACAGGGATCGACATCAGGCGCGCACATCGATATGAGCACGGCTTCGGGAACGAATAA
>Ga0302311_10006917_pt1 | contig 11638 bp, 10 predicted proteins | sample III_Palsa_N1_3_FD_200449 | JGI IMG/M metagenome (GOLD analysis project Ga0302311, IMG submission 200449) | Peat permafrost microbial communities from Stordalen Mire near Abisko, Sweden - III_Palsa_N1_3 | ecosystem: Environmental > Terrestrial > Soil > Palsa > Peat permafrost | place: Sweden...
CTGCCCTTTGCCCACCTCGACCGACTCTGAAGTTGTGGAGGCCCTGGCGGCGCAGGTGCGCGAAGCCGCGCGGCGCCACAATGCGCTCAAGATCCGCGGCGCGGGCAGCAAGAGCTTCCTCGGCCGGCGCACATCCGGCCGCACGCTCGATGTTTCCGGGCTCACCGGCATCGTCGACTATCAGCCCACCGAGCTCGTCATCACCGCCGGGGCCGGGGCCAGCCTGCGCGACGTCGAGAGCCTGCTGGTCGCCAATGGCCAGATGCTGGCCTTCGAGCCGCCGGATTTCGGCAAGGGTGGCACGGTTGGCGGCATGGTCGCCTCAGGCCTCGCTGGTCCCCGGCGACCGTTCGCCGGGGCGGTGCGCGACGGCGTGCTGGGCGTCACCCTGCTCGACGGCCGCGGCCGGAGGCTGCGCTTCGGCGGGACGGTGTTCAAGAATGTCGCCGGCTTCGACGCTTTCCGCCTGATGGCCGGAGCCATGGGAACGCTGGGAGTGCTGCTCGACGTTTCACTGCGCGTCGCGCCGCGCCCGAGGGCCGAGCGCAGCCTGGCGTTCGAGGAGCCTTGGGAGCAGTCACAGTCGCGGCTCACCCAGCTGATGCGGCGGCCGCTGCCGCTCTCCGGCGCCTTTCACGACGGCAAGGTGTTACGACTGCGCCTCGCGGGCACCGAGCGGGCCGTGGAGCATGCCGCGGCCGAAATCGGCGGCGATATTGGCGACATCGAGGTGTGGACCGAACTGCGCCACCACCGCCTGCCGATCTTCACCGCCACGCGTCTGTGGCGGCTCTCCGTCCCGCGCACGGCCAAGGTCGCCGACCTGCCCGGCGCGCAGCTGATCGACTGGGCTGGGGCGCAGCGCTGGCTGGCCAGCAACGTCCCTGCCTCGGAAGTCCGCGAGGCCGCGCGGGCCGCCGGCGGCCATGCGATGGTGTTCCAGGGCGGCATCGACGGCGAGGAGGTCTACGATCGTCCGCCGGAGGCGCTTTTCCAATTGCATCGGCGCATAAAGGCGGCGCTGGATCCGGCCGGGGTGTTCAACCGCGGCCGGCTCTGGGAGGACCTCTGATGCGGACCGAGGTGAAGGGTCCGCTGCGCGGCACGGCGGCCGGCGCCATCGCCGAGAACGTCATCGGGGCCTGCGTGCACTGCGGCATGTGCAACGGCGCCTGCCCGACCTTCCGCCTCACGGGCGACGAGCTCGACGGGCCGCGCGGGCGGATCTACCTCGTCAAGCAGGCGCTGGAAGGCGAGCCGGTCACGGCGCTGACCCGCCACCACCTCGATCGCTGCCTCGAGTGTCGGGCCTGCGAGACCGCCTGTCCCTCGGGTGTGGATTATCATCGCTTGCTCGACATCGGCCGGGGCGCGGTGGCCGAGGCGGCGCCGCGGCCCCTGCCGGAGCGGCGCCTTCGCTGGGCGGTGCGGTTTGCCGCCTCGCAGCCGCGTCTGCTGGGCGTCCTGTTCGCCACCGGCGGCCTGGCGCGCGCCGTGATGCCCAAGGGTCTGTCGTTCAAGCCCCCGCCACGGACCAAGCCAGGGCCCTGGCCGCAGGGCCGGCAAACCCGGCGGATGGTGATCCTCGGAGGCTGCGTGCAGGCGGCCGCGGCCCCGCGTTTCAACGCCGCCACGGCCCGGGTGTTCGACAAGATCGGCATCTCGCTCACCGAGCGGGCCGGCTGCTGTGGAGCGGTGCCCTTCCACCTCGAGGCCGGCAAGCCAGCGCGGGCCATCGCCCGGCGGCAGATCGACGCCTTCGTCCAGGCCCTCGACAGCGGCGTCGAGGCGATCCTCGTCAACGCCAGCGGCTGCGCCGCCTTCGTGCGCGACTGGCCGGACCTGTTCTGCGATGAGCCCCCCTACCTGGAAAAGGCGCGGCGCGTGGCTGCCCATCTCAAGGACCCGATCGAGGTGCTGCGGGACGCCGATCTGGCTCCGCGGCGCGCGCCTGCCGCCAGGCGCATCGCCGTCCACGACCCCTGCACCGTCAAGAATGGGCCAGGCCTCGCCGGTCAGGTGGAGGCGCTGCTCGGCCGCCTCGGTTTCGAGCCGACGACCATCGCCGACGACGGCCAGTGCTGCGGCTCGGCCGGGACCTATTCGTTGTTCCAGCCCGAGTTCGCCCAGCGCCTCAGGGTCGCCAAGCTGACAGCGCTCAACGCCGGCCAGCCGCAGCAGATCGTCACCGGCAACGTCGGCTGCTGGATGCATCTGGGCGCCGCCTCGGCCATCCCGGTGCGCCACTGGATCGAGGCGGTGGACGAGGTGCTCTAAACTCCGGCGAGACCGGCGCGCGGCGGTCGGCTAGAACCCGCCGCATGGACAAACGTACGCTCACCTACGCCGGCTACCTCAAGCTCGACGAGTTGCTCGCCTGCCAGTCGCCGCTCTCGACCGAGCACGACGAGCTGCTGTTCATCATCGTCCACCAGTCCGCCGAGCTGTGGCTGAAGCTGTGTCTGCACGAACTGGACGGCGCTCGCCGCAGCATCGCCGCCGACGAGCTGGCCCCGGCCTTCAAGATGCTGGCGCGGACCGGTCGCATCCAGGCCCAACTGATCCAGTCGTGGGAAGTGCTGTCGACCATGACGCCGGCCGACTATCAGCGGCTGCGCACGCACCTGGGCACAAGCTCCGGCTTCCAGTCCTTCCAGTACCGCCTGCTGGAGTTCGTGCTGGGCGCGCGTGATCCGGCCATGGCCGAGCTTCATCGCGACGACACCGACCATTTCGCCGCCCTCGAAGCCGAGCTGGCGCGCCCGAGCCTCTACGACGAGGCCTTGCGCCTGCTGGCCAGGCGGGGTCTCCCCGTCCCTGTCGCCGTGCTGGAGCGGAACTTCGCCGAGCCTTACCAGGCCGACGCCGGCGTCGAGGCATGCTGGGCCGAGATCTACCGCAACGCCGATCGCCTCTGGGATCTCTACGAGCTGGCCGAGAAGCTCATGGACCTGGAGCACCATGTGCAGCTCTGGCGTTTCGGGCACGTGAAGATCGTCGAGCGGATCATCGGCTTCAAGCGCGGCACCGGCGGCTCGACTGGCATCGACTACCTGATGAACGTCCTGACTCGCGGGTTCTTCCCTGAGTTGCTCAGCGTACGGACGGTGCTGTGAGCTCCTCAGACAAAACCTCCCTCCCCTTGATGGGGAGGGTGGACCGCGCGTCAGCGCGGGACGGGTGGGGCGACCGCTCCACCCCCTCCGGCCCTTCGGGCCACCTCCCCCATCGAGGGGGAGGAGGAGGTTGGCTTTGACTGATGCCGCTCAGCGAGCCCCAAAGCTCTGGGACATCTCCCAGCGGCTGCGAGCTGAGCTGCCTGTGTGGCCGGGCGACACGGCGTTTCGGGCTGAGCGGACCTGGACTCTGGACGACGACTGCCCGGTCAACGTCTCGGCCTTCACCGCCTCGACCCACTCCGGCGCCCACGCCGATGCGCCCTTGCACTACGACCCAGCTGGCGCGTCGATCGATCGGGTGTCCCTCGAACCCTACCTCGGTCCCTGCCGGCTGGTCGACGCGCGCGGCTGCGGGGCGCGCATCGAGGCGGATTTCGTCGAGGCCGCCGTGCCGGCCGGCTGCGAGCGGGTCCTGTTCCGCACCTACGAAACCTTCCCGCACGACGCCTGGCGCGCCGACTTCACCGCGGTGAGCGCCGCGGCCATCGAGGCCCTGGCGGCCAAGGGCGTGCGCCTGATCGGCGTCGATGCGCCTTCGCTCGATCCGCAGGATTCCAAGACCATGGACGCCCACCATGCCGTTCGCCGCACCGGCCTGGCCATCCTGGAAGGCCTGGTGCTGGATGCGCCGCCGCCGGGCGACTACGAGCTGATCGCCCTGCCGCTGGCCTTGGCCGGCCTCGACGCGGCGCCGGTGCGGGCGATCCTTCGGGAGCTGGCGCGGTGAGCCCGACGCTGGCCGAAGTGCGGGCCTGGGACGCGGCCGACCCGCTCGCCGCGTTCAAGCGCCGATTCACCCTCCCGGAGGGGGTGATCTATCTGGACGGCAATTCGCTAGGCGCCCTGCCGGCCGCGGTCCCTGGGCGCCTCGGCGCGGCGGTGACCGACGAATGGGGTCGAAGCCTGATCCGCGGCTGGAATGATCACGACTGGATCGGCGCGCCGGCCCGAGTCGGGGGCCGCATCGCCGACCTGATCGGCGCCAAGCCGAGCGAGGTGGTGGTCGCCGACTCCACCTCGGTCAATCTCTTCAAGCTGATCGTCGCCGCCATCGCCCGCCAGGCGCCGCGCAAGACCATCATCGCCGAACCGGGCAACTTCCCGACCGACCTCTACGTCGCCCAGGGCGTCGCCGGCCATTTCGGCGGCGTGCGGCTCCGGACGGTGGCGGCCGACAAGGTTCTGGACGCGATCGACGCAGACACCGCTCTCGTCATGCTGACCCATGTCCATTTCAAGACCGGCGCGCGGCACGACATGGCGGCGATCACCGCCCGCGCTCACGCCGCCGGGGCGCTGATGCTCTGGGACCTCTGCCATAGCGCCGGGGCGATCGAGGTCGATCTGGCCGGCGTGGACGCCGATCTGGCGGTGGGCTGCGGCTACAAGTACCTGAACGGCGGCCCGGGCGCGCCGGCCTTCCTCTACGTCGCCGAGCGGCTGCAGAGCGAGCTCGCCTCGCCGCTGACCGGCTGGATGGGCCACGCCGCGCCGTTCGCGTTCGGCGACGACTATCGGCCGGCGCCTGGCATCGACCGCTTCCTCGCCGGAACGCCGCCGGTGCTCGGCCTGGCGGCGCTGGAGTGCGCGCTTGAGGCCTTCGACGGCGCGCCGATGGCCGCGGTCGAGGCCAAGGGCCAGCGGCTCTGCTCGCTCTTCATCGACCTGGTCGAAGACCGCTGCGCCGGCTTCGGCTTGAAGCTGGTCACGCCGCGCGATCCGGCCGCCCGCGGCACGCACGTCTCCTTTTCCCATCCGGACGGCTATCCGATGATGCAGGCCCTGATCGAGCGTGGGGTGATTGGCGATTTCCGCGCGCCCGAGGTGCTGCGCTTTGGCTTCACGCCGCTCTACCTGTCGTTCGAGGACGTCTGGCGCGCCGTCGAGATCCTGCGCGATGTGCTGGCCGAGGAGAGCTGGCGCGCGCCGCGATTCCAGACCCGCGCGCGGGTGACCTAGGCGCTAGACGCGGTTGACCGGCGTCGCCATATTAGACCAGTCAACAGTCTAGTTGGTTAGGGATTGCTAAATGGAGATCGGCGCCTTCGAGGCGAAAACGCGCCTGGGCCAATTGCTCGATCGCGTCGAAGCGGGTGAGGAAATCACCATCACCCGGCGTGGCAAGGTGGTGGCGCGCCTTACTCCGCCTGAGCGTACCGCCGATTCCGCGGCCAGCCGTCGTGCGGCCGAGCGGATCAGGGCGCTGCGAAAAGGCGTGCGCCTTGGTGATCTCCAGGTTCGCGATCTGATCAAAGAAGGCCGCCTGTGAGCGTCGTCATTGACGCCTCCCTGACTCTCGCCTGGTATTTCGAAGACGAAGCCACGCCCGCAACCGATGCTGTGCTTGATCACGTCGCCGAGGTTGGCGCGATCGCCCCGACGGTCTGGCGGCTGGAAATCGCCAATGTCTTTCTGCACGCCGTGCGCCGCGGGCGGGTCACGCCTGCCTTCCGAAACAACGCTCTTGCTGCGCTGTCATCTCTCTCGATCCAAGTCGACTCCGAGGGCGACCATCGGGTCTGGACCCCTACGCTCGAATTGGCTGAGCGCTTCGGACTCACCATCTATGACGCCTCATACCTCGAACTGGCGCAGCGCCACGGTTTGCCGCTCGCGACACTGGACAGCGATCTGCAGCGCGCGGCGCGAACCTCGGGGATCGCGCTGATGGGACAGGAGTGAATGTTCGCCTTCTCGCTCTTTCCAACCAAGCTCGGCGACTGCGCCCTCGCCTGGACCGAGGATGGCGTCGTCGGCGTGTGGTTTCCCGAATCAATGCCGGACGCGACGCGAGCGCGCATCCGCAAGCGCATCCCCGGGGCCGATGAGACAACGCCGCCACCGGCCATCGCCGCGGTCGCTGCGGAGATCACCCGTCTGCTGGAGACCGGCCGCGCCGACCTCTCCGGCGCGCCGCTCGACATGAGCGGCATCGAGGACTTCGAGCGCCGGGTGCTGGAAGAGGCGCGGAAGATCCCGGCCGGCGAGACCCTGACCTATGGCGAACTGGCGGCGCGGGCCGGATCGCCCGGCGCGGCGCGCGAGGTTGGCCAGGCCATGGCCCGCAACCGTTTTCCGATCGTCGTTCCCTGCCACCGGGTATTGGCCGCCAACGGCGGCTTCGGCGGCTTCTCGGCGCCTGGCGGCCTGGAGAGCAAGGCGCGCCTGCTGACCATCGAGAAAGCGGCGGTGGGGCGCGAGCCGAGCCTCTTCGACGACCTGCCGATCGCGGTAAGGCCGAAGGGATCGGCTTAAGCCACCGCCGGATACGCCGGCTGATAAGTTCGCGAACGCACGTAGGCCCCGACGTCCGCCGGCCGCTCCGTTCGTGCGAGTCCCGCATCGTAGATGTGTTCGGCGACGCGCTCCGCGACGTGCAGGGAGGCCTCGAGGATCCGGCTCTGCGGCGGATAAATGAGGCCCATGTGCAGGTTCTGCTCGCTGACCTGCTCGGCCACGGCGCGGGCGGCGACGATGAACATCTGGTCGGTGACGCGGGACGCTTCGGTGGCGAAGACGGCGAGGCCGACGGCCGGGAAGACATAGACGTTGTTGCCCTGACCGGGCACGTAGGTCTGGCCGTCGATGTCGACCGGCGCGAAGGGGCTGCCGCTGGCGAAGATCGCCCGGCCGCCCGACCAGCGGTAGGCCTCCTCGGCGGTGCATTCCGACCGCGAGGTGGGGTTGGAATAGGGAAAGATGATCGGCCGGGCGTTGATTTCGGCCATGGCCTCTATGACCGGCTGGCTGAACAGGTGCGGCATGGCGCTGACCCCGACGATGGCCGTGGGTTTGAGCGCCCGGACGGCGTCGACGAAAGTGGCAACCGGTGCGTGGTCCAAGGCGAAGGGCTTCTGGAAGTCCATCAGATCGGTCCGTGAGCGGACAAGCAGGCCATTGACGTCGAAGAGGGAATTCCTGGCCCGCGCTTCGTCGATCGGCAGGCCTTCCGCGGCCATGGCCTGGCTGAGCAGCTCGGCGATGCCGGTCCCGGCCGAGCCAGCCCCGAGGAACAGCACCCGCTGGTCGGTGAGCTTGCCGCCGGTAATGCGCAGGGCCGCGATGATCCCGGCCAGAGCGACCGAGGCGGTGCCCTGGATGTCGTCGTTGAAGGTGCAGACCCGGTCCCGCCAACGGGCCAGGATCGGCACGGCGTTGAGGTTGGCGAAGTCCTCCCACTGTATGCAGCACTTGGGATATAGCGTCTGCACAGCGCCCACGAACTCGTCGATGAAGGCGTGGTAGGCCTCGCCGCGCACCCGCGCCTGGCGAAGGCCGAGGTAGAGCGGATCGTCGATCATGGCCTGGTTATTCGTGCCGACATCCAGCGTCACCGGCAGGCAGTATTGCGGCGGCACCCCGGCGCAGGCGGTGTAGAGCGCCAGCTTGCCGATCGGGATGCCCATGCCGCCGACACCCTGGTCGCCGAGGCCGAGGATGCGCTCGCCGTCGGTGACGACGATGAAGCGCACGTCCTCCCCCGGCCAGTTGGCGAGAACCTCCTTGACGCGGCCGGCGGCGGTGATCGGCAGGTACATGCCGCGGGCGGCGCGGAAGATGTGGTCGAACTTCTGGCACGCCTCGCCGACCGTCGGCGTGTAGACGATCGGCATGAAGCGGGCCGGATCTGAGATCAGCACCGCGTAGTAGAGCGTCTCGTTGCGGGCCTGCAGGTCGGACAGCAGCAGGTACTTCTGCAGGTCGTTGTCGAGGTTGCCGAGTTCGGCGTGCACCCGCGCCACCTGCAGATCGAGGGTGCTGGCGGTGGGCGGCAGCAGACCCTCGAGGCCAAGCGCCCGCCGCTCCTCGAGCGTGAACGCCGTCCCCTTGTTGAGCCGCGCGTTGCGCAGGATGTCATAGCCGCTGGCGTTCATTGTGGGTCCAAATAGAGTTGCGCCGGGCTAAAACCCGCTCCACCCCTTCGGGGTCCCCCTCCCCCAAAAGGGGAGGAGAGCATTGGCGCCTCTCTCCCCCCTCTGGGGGGAGTACGGCCGAAGGCCGGGAGGGGGGCTCGGCCGCTCATTCGCCGATCAAGCCTTGAACACGATCATCTTGTCTTCGGTCATTTCGGCCATGGTCCAGGGGATGCCGCCGACGCCGTAGCCGGACTGGCGGCGGCCGGCGAAGGGCATCCAGTCGGTGCGGAAGGCGGTGTGGTCGTTGATCATCACCGCCGAGGCGTCGAGCCGCTCGGCCACCGACAGGGCGGTGCGCAGGTCCTCGGTGAAGACGCTCGACTGGAAGGCCACCGGCAAGCTGTTGGCCTGGGCGATCGCGGCGTCGAGATCGGCATAGGGATAGACGCAGGTGATCGGGCCGAACACCTCCAGGGTCGAGACCTTGGCGTCGACCGGGGGGTTGACCAGCACGGCCGGGATCAAAGTCGAGGCGTTCATGCGGCCGCCGCCCAGCACCTTGGCGCCGCCGGCCGCGGCCTCATCGATCCAGACCTGCACCCGCTCAGTCTCGCGCGGCAGGATCAGCGGGCCGACCTCGGTCTCGACCAGGGTCGGATCGCCGGTCCGGAGCGCCGACACGCGGGTGGCGAAGCGCTCGGTGAACTCGGCGGCCAGGCTCTCGTGGACGAAGATGCGCTGCACCGAAACGCACACCTGGCCGGCGTGGTAGTAGCCGCCCTTGACCAGGGGCTCGATGAGCCGGCTGAGATCGGCGGACTTGTCGATGATCACCGGCGCGACGCCGCCATGCTCGAGGGCGCAACGGGCGCCGGGCGCGAGCTTCGAGCGCAGGCTCCAGCCGACCCTGGCTGAGCCGATGAAGCTAAGGAAAGCGACCCGCGGATCGGCGGCCAGGGCGCCGGCGAGGTCGTTGCCCTCCGGTAGGAAGGTTTGGCACCAGTCCGGGGGCAGGCCCGCCTCGTGGACCATGGCCACAAACTCGAAGCATGACAGCGGCGTCGACGTCGCCGGCTTGACGATCACCGGGCAGCCAACGGCGATGGCCGGCGCGACCTGGTGGACGATCAGGTTGAGCGGATGGTTGAAGGCCGAGATCGCCGCCACCACCCCGATCGGCTCGACGATGGTCCAGGCCCGCCGGCCGTCGGCGGCCGGCGTCAGGCCCATGGGAATCTCGCGGCCGGCCATGACCCGCAGCTCCTCGGCGGCGTTGCGCACCCCGTCGACCGCGCGGAGAGCCTCGACGCGGGCGTCAGTAAGCGGCTTGCCGCCCTCGCGGGCGATCTGCAGGGAAAGGTGGTCGAGGCGCGCCTCCATCAGCGTGACCAGCTTGCGCAGGATGGCGATGCGTTCGTGGGTCTTCAGCCACTGGCCGCGGTCGGCGAACACCTTGCGCGCCGCCTCCAGCTTGCGCTCCAGCGCCGCCGCGTCGTCGCTCGGCAGTTCGGCGATGGGCGCGCGGTCGAAGGCCTGGACCACCTCGATCATGATTTCACTCCGTGTTGCGCGGCGTGGGCCTTGAGCTCGTCGACCAGCACGCGGACGTTCTCCGAGTAGTCCACCGGACAGGCGACGACGTGGACGCCGCCGGCTTGGAAGGCCGCCTCGAGCGCCGGGGCGAGGCCGTCGGCGGTGGTCACCCGCGCCCCCTCCGCCCCATAGGCGCGGGCGTAGGCGACGAAGTCCGGATCGCCGAAGGTCATGCCGAAATCCGGGAAACCGTCGACCGCCTGCTTCCAACGGATCATCCCATAGGCGAAATCCTGGATGATCAGAACCACCAGGTTCAGCCCCAGGCGGACGGCGGTCTCCATCTCCTGCGAGTTCATCATGAAGCCGCCGTCGCCGCAGACGGCGAGGACGCGCTTTTGTGGATTGAGCATGGCCGCCATGATCGCCGATGGCAGGCCCGCGCCCATCGTCGCGAGCGCATTGTCGAGCAGCAGGGTGTTGGCCACCCGCGTGCGGTAATTGCGGGCGAACCAGATCTTGTACATGCCGTTGTCGAGGCAGGCGACGCCATCCTCCGGCAGCACGCTGCGGACGTCGTGGACGATGCGCTGCGGCTTGAGCGGGAAGGACGAATCCTCATCGCCCTCGCGCAGGTGGGCGAGGATCTCGTCCCTGAGCGGCAGCAGGGCCCCGGCGTTGGGAAGGGCGCCCTCCAGGCGGTCGGCCAGCAGACCGAGGCTGACGTCGAGGTCGCCGACCAGCTCGGCGTGCGGGAAGTAGACCTCCTCGATGGTGGCCGGCTGCCAGCCGACGTGCAGCACCACCGGGCCATGCGGACCCATCAGGAATGGCGGCTTTTCCACCGTGTCGTGGCCGATGGCGATGATCAGATCGGCGCAGTCGACCGCGTCGTGGACATAGTCGCGCTCGGAAAGCGCGGCGGTGCCGACATAGAGGTCGGAGACGCCGGAGACCGCGCCCTTGCCCATCTGGGTGTTGAAGAACGGGATTCCCAGCCGCCGAACGAACGACGACAAGGCGTCGGTGAGCCGCGGCCGACTGGCCGCCGCCCCCAGCATCAGCAGGGGCCGCTCGGCGCCCATGATCAGGTCGGCCGCCCGGTCGAGGGCCGCCGACGACGCCACCGGCGGCTCGAGGGGATGGAGCGGCACCACCGACACGTCCGGGGCCGGTTCGGCGGCGATATCTTCCGGCAGTTCGAGATGGACCGGGCCCGGCCGCTCGAGCTTGGCCATGCGGAAGGCCTCGCGGACCAGGGCCGGGATCGTGCCCGGACTGACGATCTGGCGCGACATCTTGGTCAACGGCTTCATGGTGGCGACGATGTCGACGACCTGGAAATGCCCCTGCTTGCTGTGCAGGACACCCTTCTGGCCGGTGATGAGGATCATCGGCATGGCGCCCAGCAGGGCGTAGGCGGCGCCGGTGGTGAGGTTGAGGGCGCCGGGCCCCAGCGTCGCCAGGCAGACGCCCGGCTGGCCGGTGAGGCGGCCATGGGTGGCGGCCATGAATGCCGCCGGCTGCTCGTGGCGAGTGATCACCAGTTCGATGCTCGACCGGCGGAGTGCATCGACGACGTCGAGGTTCTCCTCGCCCGGCACGCCGAAGACATGCGTGACGCCCTCGTTCTCCAGAGCCGCGACCAGCAGTTCGGCGCCGTTCATCGCTTCGTCTCCCAAATCCAGGCCTCAGGCCGAGCTTGGCTTCGCAGAGGACTGTGACAGATGATAGCGCGGACACGCCGCGCACTGGGCCGTTACCCGCCGGGAAACCTCCGCTCCAGTCCCGCCCAGGCGTGGTCGTAGTCGGCCTGCAGCGCCGGGGTGGTCAAGGCGAACTCGGTGGGTCGGATGACGAGGCGGGTCTCGAACATGAAGGCCAGGGTGTCGGCAATCTTCATCGGGGCCAGGGCGGCGGCGCTGGCCTTGGCGAAGGTCTCGGCGTCGGGACCGTGACCGGACATGCAGTTGTGCAGCGAGGCGCCGCCCGGCGCGAAGCCCTGGGCCTTGGCGTCATAGACGCCGTGGATCAGGCCCATGAACTCGCTCATCACGTTGCGGTGGAACC
>Ga0302311_10006919_pt1 | contig 11637 bp, 11 predicted proteins | sample III_Palsa_N1_3_FD_200449 | JGI IMG/M metagenome (GOLD analysis project Ga0302311, IMG submission 200449) | Peat permafrost microbial communities from Stordalen Mire near Abisko, Sweden - III_Palsa_N1_3 | ecosystem: Environmental > Terrestrial > Soil > Palsa > Peat permafrost | place: Sweden...
TGCCTCCATGATGCCGCGCTGGACCTGGCCCTGGGCGTCGATCGCGGTGAAGCGGAAAGCGGGCATGGTCGCCTCAGCCCTCGGCGCGGATCGAGCGCACGACCTCTTCCACGGTCGTGATGCCGTCCAGCGCCGCATCGATGCCGGCGTCGAACATCGAATGCATGCCGCCGGCAATGGCGGCGCGTTCGATGGCGCTATGGTCGGCGCGGGCGAAGATCAGCCGTTCGATCTCGTCGTTCGGCACCAGCAGTTCGGCGATCGCCTGTCGGCCGCGATAGCCGGTGCCGCGGCATTGCGGGCAGCCGACCGCGTGAAACAGGGTGATCGGCCGCACCGTCGTCCGGCGCTCGAGCCCGAAGCGCTGGATCATCTCGGGCGGGGCCTCGGCCGGCCGCTTGCAATGCGGGCATAGGCGACGCACCAGGCGCTGGGCCAGCACGCCCTTGATCACGGCGGTGATCAGATAATCCTCCAACCCCATGTCGCGCAGGCGCGTCACCGTGGCGGCGGCGGAATTGGTATGCAGGGTCGACAGCACCAGGTGCCCGGTCAGCGAGGCCTGGACCGCGATCTGCGCCGTCTCCAGGTCGCGGATTTCGCCGATCATGATCACGTCCGGATCCTGGCGCAGGATCGAACGCAGCAGGTTGGCGAAATCGAGCCCGATCTGCGGCTTGACCTGGATCTGATTGATGCCGGTCAGCTGATATTCGATCGGGTCCTCGACGGTGACGATCTTGCGCGCGATCGAGTTGAGATTCAGCAGGCCGGTATAGAGCGTCGTGGTCTTGCCGCTGCCGGTCGGGCCGGTCACCAGCACCATGCCGTTCGGCAGCTCCAGCAGCCGCTGCAGGTCGGCCGTCACTTTCGGCGGTAAGCCCAGCTTGGCATAGTCGAACTCGACCGCGGTGCGATCCAGCACGCGCAGCACGACGGTCTCGCCATAGAGCGATGGGATGGTCGAGACACGGAAATCGACCTCCTGGCCGCGCACGGCCAGCTTCAGGCGGCCGTCCTGCGGCAGGCGGCGCTCGGCGATGTCGAGCCGCGCCATAATCTTGATGCGGGACGTGATGGCGGCGGTGAGCCGCGTCGGCGGCGCCTCCGCCTCGTGCAGTACGCCGTCATAGCGATAGCGCACGCGCAGCCGATCCTCGAACGGCTCGATATGGATATCGGAAGCCTGGGTCTCGACCGCGCGGGCGATCATCTGGTTGACCAGGCGGATGACCGGCGCCTCGCTCGCCAGATCCTTCAGCCGCTCGGCATCCTCTTCCAGCGGCTCGTCAGTGCCGGCGGCGTGGGCTTCTTCGGCTTGCAGCGCGCCCGCATCCGGATAGAGCCGGTTGAGTGCCGCGTCGAGTTCGATCGGCAGCGCGATTTCGATCGCGACCTTGCGGCCGGTGGCGGCCGCGACGGCGGTGCGGGTGAATTGGTCGAGCGGGTCGGCCATGGCCAGGATCACCCGGTCGACCTCGACCGCGATCGGCAGGGCATGGGCCTTGCGCAGGAAGCGCGCCTTCAGCCGGTCGACCAGCAGGGGTGCGTCCGGATAGCGGTCGGCCGTCACCAGCGGCAGGCCCAGAAAGGCAGCCAGGGCTTCCGCGAGGCCGCGTTCCGACACCAGGCCCAACTGCGTCAACACCGCGTCCAGGCGCTGCCCGGTTTCGCCCGCGACCCGGCGGGCGCGCTCCAGCGTCTTGTCGTCGACCAGCCCGCGCTCGAGCAATACGCCGCTCAAGGCTTCCAGGCGATCGCCGGCCGAGATGGGAGGGATGGGGCGTTGGGCCAGGTCGGTCATCGGCTAGGGTCGCGCCAATCTGATTGTCGAATGGGCCACAGACTGTGTAGAGGACGGGACCGGTGGCAAGTGGAAAGCGTCGTCCAGGCGCGACCGGCGGGGAGGGTGGCGTTGATCCCGGACTGGGTCGTCTATCTGCTGGCGCCGTTTATCGGCAGTTTTCTGGGCGTGCTGATCCGCCGCTGGCCGGCTGGTCGGCCGGTCGCCTATGGCCGATCCTGCTGTGAGCATTGCGGGGCGACACTTGGTCCGCGCGACCTTGTGCCGCTCGTGAGCTGGCTCGTGAACCGGGGCCGCTGCCGCCATTGCAAGGCCCCGATCGGGGAATTCTATCCGCTGGTCGAACTGGCGGCCCTGGCGGTCGCGGTCTGGGCCGGTACGCTCGACACCGGTGCGGCACTCTGGCTCGACTGCCTGCTCGGCTGGGGCCTGCTGACGCTGGGTTGGATCGACACGGAACATCTGCTGCTGCCCGACATCCTCACGCTGCCGCTGATCCTGCTGGGGCTCGGTGCCGCCTGGCTCCTGCAATGGCCGCCGTTGATGGATTCGGCGGCAGGCGCTGCCGTGGGCTATCTCAGCTTCCGCCTGCTGGCGCTGGCCTATCGTCGGGTACGCGGCCGCGAGGGGTTGGGCGGGGGAGACGCCAAGCTGCTGGGGGTTGCCGGCGCCTGGCTCGGTTGGCAGGCGCTGGGCGAAGTCGTGCTGGGCGGCGCTTTGGCCGGCATCCTGTGGTTCATCGCGACCCGTCCGCCCAGCACCGACGAGGCCCCGACAACGGCACCCCGAGAGCTGCCGTTCGGTCCCGCGCTCGCCATCGCGATCTGGGTCATCAGGCTGTATGGACCCTTTATTGGGGCATGATTGAGGCGGATGGGACCGAATGGGCACTTAAAGCGTTGTTATGACAGGCGGCCGTCAGGCTGCCCTCGAATCACAACGAAAAGTGGATCCAAAAATGTTCCAAGCATTTCGTCCCGCGACCCGTGCGGTCGCCGCTGCGGCTCTGATGAGCGGCCTGATTGCCCTGCCGGCCCTGGCCCAGACCTCCGCTCCGCCGGTGAGCACGCCGACGCCGTCGGCCAATGCGACGGCCGCCGCTTCGCCGCCCGCCGCTCAGGAGGCCAAGCATTCGGCCGCCGTCGAGTCGCATATCGCCGGCCTCAAGAAGAAGCTGATGATCACCAGCGCCCAGGAACAGACCTGGGACACGTTCGCCAGCGTCATGCGCGACAATGGCGAGGCGATCGAGGCCGCCGTGCAGGAGCGTGAGGCGACGAAGGACATGGATGCGATCCATGACCTGCAGTCCTACGCCAAGGTCGCCCAGGTCCATGCCGACGGCGCCCAGAAGCTCGCCGCCGCCTTCCAGCCGGTCTACGACAGCCTGTCGCCTGCGCAGAAGAAGAATGCCGACACGATGTTCGAGCATACGCGCACGGGCAAGATGGATGGCGCCCCCAAGAAGAAGTCCTAAGCGCTTCAGCGGTTAGCCTTCTTCCCGCCATCCGATCCTTCCTTTGAAAGGAATGGGACCATGAGCACGAACCATAAGTGGCTGCCGCGATTGGCGTTCGCCATGGCGTTGGCACCGCTCGCCATCGCCGCGTTCGCCGGCCCGGCGCAAGCCTACGATCATCGTCGCCACGATGATCATCACGACCGCGGCTACCGGGGGGGCTATTACGCGGCCCCGCCGCCGCCGGTCTATTACGCGCCGGCGCAGCCGGCACCCTCGCCGGGCATCAGCCTGTTCTTCCCGATCCGCTAGTCGGACCGGTTTGAATTGGGACAAGGGCGGCCGCGAGGCCGCCCTTTTCTATGCGAGCGCCGTCAGCCGCTGGCGGGCCACGATGCGCTCGCGGTGCGCGGTATAAAGCCCGCTGGCAATGATCACGGCGGCGCCAGCCAGGGTCATCAGGTCGGGCACCATGCTGAACAGCAGGAAACCGGCCAGGCTCGACCAGACCAGCTGAGTGTAGGAAAACGGTGCCAGGACCGAGGCGTTGGCGCGGCGATAGGCCAGAACGACCAGCCATTGCGCGGCGGTCGAGACGCAGGCCATGAAGCCGCCGATCGCGACATCCTGCCAGCTGGGCACGACCCAGACGAAGGGCAGCATCAGGCTGATGACGACCAGGCCGGTGATCGCGGCATAGCCGAGCGTGGTCACCATATGGTCGGTGCTGCCGCTCATCTTGCGCGTCAGCACGATGCCGCAGGCCCAGCTGACCGACGACAGCAGCGGATAGATCGAGGCCGAGTTGAAGGCGCTGGTGCCGGGCCGGACCACGACCAGGACGCCGATCAAGCCCACGACGATGGCGCTCCAGCGCCGGATGCCGACCTTTTCACCCAGCACCGGGATCGACAGCGCCGTGATGAACAGCGGCGAGACGAAGCTCATGGCCGTGGCATCCGCCATGGCGAGAAAGCGCAAGCCCGCCGTGAAGAACAAGGCCGACCCCAGCAAGCCCAGCCCGCGGCCGATCTGCAGCACCGGTGCCGAGGAGCTGAACAGCGCCGGGCGCCGCAGCAGCGCCGGCAGCATCAGCAGGGTAAATCCGCAATAGCGCAGCCACACGACCTCGATCGGCGGGATCATCTGGCCCAGCAGCTTCGCCGAGCTGTCGGACATGGAGAAGAACACCATGGCCGAGAGGATCAGCAGGATGCCCTTCACCGGATCGTCGACCCGCCGGGTCATCGCAGGGTCCATCTGGATCGATGCGGCGGGCCCGGCCTTGGCGATCGGTAGCGCGCTCTCAGTCATGGCATTATTAGCCTGCGACATTTTGTACGCGCACAACCTATCACCGTCGGGAGACATGCAGCCAAGCAGCCGCTGAGGGGCGCGTATGCTCTAAAGTGATTGGGCCTCACCCAGATGCCGGGCGAATTCGTGCGTCAACCAGTCGATGAACACGCGCACGCGCGGCGACAATTGCCGGCTGTGCGGATAGAGCAGCGAGACCGGCAGCAGGTCCGGCGGGAAATCCGGCAGGATCTCGACCAGCGTCCCGGCCGCGAGGTCGGCTTCGACACGATAGCGCGGCACCTGGATGATGCCGAGCCCGAGCCGGGCCGCCATGACGTTGGTCTCCGCATTCACTACCGACACGGTCGCAGGCAGGGTGATGCGGCGGAGCGTGCCGGCGACGGTGAATTCCAGCGGGATGAAATTCCCGGTCGCCGATGAGACGAAGCCGATCATGCGGTGACCGTCGAGATCGTCCGGCGTCCCGGGCGCGCCATACCGGGCCAGATAGGCCGGGCTGGCGCAGGTCGCCTCGTTCAGCATCGCCACGCGGCGGCCGACCATGCTGCTATCCTGCAGATCGCCGACCCTGAGTACGCAATCGATGCCCTCGCGCACCAGATCGACCAACCGGTCGCCTTCGCCCAGGTGCAGTTCCAGCCCCGGATAAAGCTCGAGAAACGCGGGCAGGCCGGGCAGCAGGAAATGCCGGGCGAGCGTACCGTGGACATCGACGCGCAGCAGGCCCTTGGGCTTGGAGGCGCTGAAGGCGGCATCCGCATCCTCGACATCGGCGATGATCGCCAGGCAGCGCCGGTGATAGGCCTCGCCGTCGAGCGTCGGGGTGACGTGGCGCGTCGTCCGCTGCAGCAGGCGGACGCCGACCCGCGCCTCCAGCTGCTGCACCACCTCGGTCACGGTCGAGCGCGGCAGGCCCAAATCCTGGGCCGCTGCCGTGAAGCTGCGCCGCTCCACGATCCGGGTGAACACCCGCATGGCATCGAACCGGTCCATCTATCTGTTCGCTATTTCCGAATAATGAAACCGGATCATAGCTGATTATCCGGTGCGACCGAAGACGCATCTTCATCGGGTCAACGCAGTTCAACCCGACTTGAGGAGAGCGAACATGAGCAGCCCATCGAACAAAGTCGCGATCGTCACCGGCGCCTCGCGTGGCATCGGCGCCGCGATCGCCGAGCGTCTGGCGCGGGACGGTTTCACCCTGCTGATCAATTATTCGGGCGATGCCGCCCCGGCGGAAGCCCTGGTCGAAGAGATCGAGAGAGCTGGCGGCCAGGCCCGGGCCGTCCAGGCCGATGTCAGCGATCCGGCCGCGGTGCGCCGGATGTTCGACGCGGCCGAGGCCGCGTTCGGCGGGGTCGACGTGCTGGTCAACAATGCAGGCATCATGGCGCTGAAGCCGGTGGCCGAAATGGAGGATGACGGCTTTGACCGGCTGATCGCGGTCAACCTCAAGGGCACGTTTAACACGCTGCGCGAGGCGGCCCGGCGGCTGCGCGCCGGCGGCCGGATCGTGAATTTCTCGTCCAGCGTCGTGGGATTGTATCAGCCGACCTACGGCGCCTATGCCGCGACCAAGGCCGGCGTCGAGGCGCTGACCCACATCCTGTCCAAGGAACTGCGCGGCCGGAACATCACGGTCAACGCCGTGGCGCCGGGTCCGACCGCGACCGACCTGTTCCTGAAAGGCAAGCCGCAGGAGGTCGTCGACCATCTGGCCAAGCTCGCCCCGCTGGAGCGGCTGGGCCAGCCCGAGGACATCGCCAACACGGTGGCGTTCCTGGTCGGCCCCGACGCCGGCTGGATCAACGGCCAGATCCTGCGCGCCAACGGCGGCATCATCTGAGCGAACGAGGAGGAACCGATCATGAAACACGTCATCCTCGTCACGGGGGCGTCGAGCGGCTTCGGCCTGTTGGCGTCCAAGGCGCTCGCCCATGCCGGCCATACCGTCTATGCCAGCATGCGCGAGACCGAAACCCGCAACGCGCCGCAGGTAGCGGCTGTACTGGCCTATGCCCGGCAGCATCATATCGACCTGCGGACGGTCGAACTCGACGTCGCGTCTGAGGCGTCGGCCGACGCGGCGGTCGCCCGGCTGATCCAGGACCACGGCCGGCTCGACGTGCTGGTGCATAACGCCGGCCATATGTCGTTCGGGCCTGCGGAAGCGTTCACGCCGGAGCAGTTCGCAGAGCTCTACGACATCAACGTGCTCAGCACCCAGCGGGTCAACCGCGCGGCCCTGCCGCATTTGCGCAAGCAGGGCCAAGGGCTAGTGCTCTGGGTGTCGTCCAGCAGCGCCCGCGGCGGCACGCCGCCGTATCTGGCGCCCTATTTCGCGGCCAAGGCGGCAATGGATTCCCTGGCGGTGACCTATGCCGGCGAATTGGCGCGCTGGGGCATCGAGACCTCGATCATCGTGCCCGGCGCCTTTACCAAGGGCACCAACCATTTCGCCCATGCCGGCAAGCCGGCGGACGAGGCGCGGGTCGCGGAATACCAGGCGGGGCCGACAGCCGACATCCCGGATATCGCGCTCAAGGGCTTGGCGGCTCTGGAGCCCGAAGACGCGGATGCCAACACGGTTGCCGACGCCATCGTTCAGGTCGTGGGCACGCCGTTCGGCAAACGCCCGTTCCGCGTCCATATCGACCCGTCGGAGGATGGCGCCGAGATCGTCAACGGCGTGGCCGACCGGGTCCGTGCGGAACTGCTGCGGCGGATCGGATTGGCGGATGTGCTGAAGCCGCGGGTGAAGAAGGTGGGCGGTCAAGCCACGTAGTTCTTGGCGGGCAGGATCAACATGTCCGCCCGGATCGCGGCCTTTGGGACGGTGCTGTATTCCGACAGGATCTCGGTCAGCACGTCCCATTGGTCGCCCGGGCGCGGCCGGGCACCGGCCTCCAGCAGATGGCCGTAGTTGAGGGCGACGACCTTTCTGGTCAGATCCCCCAACGTCCGGCAGTCCTTGGAAAATTGACCCGGATCGATCGACAGGATCCAGATCGCCGCCGGGATGAGCGCGATCGTCAGCAGCGTCCAGCCGGGATAGAGCATATGCACCGGGATGATGCCGAGCAGGGCGATCGTGGCGGTCGCGAACGCTGCCTTGCCGAGCCATGAACTGGCCAAGGGCGGCAGGTGCAGCCCGGTTTCGGATTCGATCCGATTCACCGCCTGCCGGGGCGGTCCAGCGATCAGTTCCGACAGGACATGCACCGGCCGTAGTTTCTCACCGCCCGCGTAGGGTGCCAGGGCCCGGCGCAGGCGATAGAACGCCATCGCCGTGACGCAGGCCTCGCCGTCGGATCGCTGGAGCCGCCGCACCACGATGCGGTGGATGTCGCCGACCGTGCGACAGGTCTCCAACTCGCCGACGCCGAATTGGAAGCCGAGCGATCGCTCCAGCGTCGCCAGCGCGTCGGTGGCATCCTCGTCGTCGATCTCAAGCGAATTCGCCATCATCGGGGAATTGAACCGCACGGGGTCGGCGATGTCGAGTGTGATCGGCTCCGGCTATTTCACCAGCGGGCAGCCGCCGTCGGCGAGCGGTCGGAAGGCGGCATCGGCGGGGATGTCGCGGACCTTTTTGTAATAGTCCCAGGCATATTGGGACTCGGCCGGGCTTTTGACCTGGTAGAGCGTCAGGTCGTAGAGCACCCGACCGTCGGGCCGGATCGAACCGGCGCGCCCGAAGAAATCGACCGGCATGGCGCGCATCTTGGCATTCACGGCCTTGGCCTCGACCGTGCCGGCCGCATCGACGGCCTTCAGGTAATGCAGGACCGAGGCATATGTCGCGGCCTGCTGCTTGGTCGGCATGTGATGGACCTCGGCATTGAAGCGCTTGGCGAAGGCGCGCGCGGCGTCGTTCTGATCCCAGTAGAACCCCTCGGTGACATAGAGCCGCTGGGCGGCGGCCAGCCCGACCGCGTCGATGTCGGTGATATAGACCAGGAGACCGGCCAGCGATTGCCGGGGCGTCAGTGCGCCCGCAACAGTGGCCTGCCTGATCGCCGTGATCGTATCGAGGCCGGCATTGGCGAGACCGATGATCTTGGCCTCAGACGCCTTCGCCGCCGCCAGGTAGGCGGAGAAATCGGTGGTGGCCAAGGGGTGGCGGACCCGGCCCAGCACCAGGGCGCCCTGGGCCTTGACCGCCTCGATCGCGTCGCGCTCCATGGCGAGGCCGAACGCATAATCGACGGTCAGGAAGAACCAGCTGTCGCCGCCGCTCTGCACCACCGCCTCGGTCGTGGCGCGGGCGAGCGCATAGGTGTCTTCCGCCCAGTGGGACGATGTCGCCGAGCAGGCCTTGCCGGTCAGATCGGAATCGGGCGCGCCGGCGATCAGCAGGGTCTTGTTGCGGGTCCGGGCGATTTCCTGTGCGGCGAGCGCCACGCTCGAAGTCGACAGGCCGGCGACCGCATCGACCCCCGCCTGGTCGAACCATTGGGTGAGGATCGCCCCGCCGACCGCGGGATCGTTCTTGTGATCTGCGTCCTGCAGCGCGATCGGCCGCCCCAGAACCTTGCCGCCATAGTCGGCCACCGCGAGCCGGGCGGCGACCACGTTGCCCTGGCCGCCGTTTTCGGCATAGGGGCCGGCTTCGTCGGTCAGGATGCCGATCTTGACCGGTGCCGGACCCTCAGGCGCCGGGGCCGGCGGTGTCGTCGGATCGGCGTCGGCCAATGCGGGCGCTCGGATCGCGATCAGGGCAAGCATCGCCAGGACCGGCAATCGCAGGTTCATTCGCTCCGAGCCTCCCCCCGTTGGTTTTTTCGAACCCCAGCTTGCGGCCCGAAGGACCGCGGCGCAATGGGCAGCGCGGTCGATTAGTGCTTGTAAAGCCGGGACTTCGCCGCTTTGCTAATGCACGAACATTCTTTGGTGCGATCCGCTGTGTCGGCGGCGGGCGCATCCGGTCCGGCAGTCACGGTCCTGAAAGGGGCGGCGGTGATGAAATCGTTTAGTGCTGGTCTCGGGGTCCTGATGCTGCTGTCGCTCGCACTGTCGGGCGCGCGGGCGGCCGAATTGCCTGTCACCCATCTGACCGTCATGGGCTCGCTGGGCGACACCGCACAATATCGCGATATCGAACAACCGTTCTGGTCGCATCAGTTGGCAGCCGATTCCGGCGGGCGGGTCACCGCCGATGTGACGCCGTTCGACCAGACCGGGCTCAAGGGTGTCGAGGCGCTGCAGATGGCCCGGCTGGGCGTCGTCAGCTTCCTGACCGTGCCGCTGTCGCTGGTGTCGAGCGAAGACCCCGAGGCCAACGCGCCGGATCTGCCCGGCCTCAACCCGTCGATCGAGACGATGAAGGCCAATCTGGCGGCCTATCGTCCGGTGCTGACCGAGCTCTACCGTACGCGCTATCGGGTCGAGCCACTGGCCATGCTCAGCTATCCGGCGCAGGTCCTGTTCTGCAAGGACCGGTTCGAACGCCTGTCCGATCTGGCCGGCCGGACCGTCCGCGTCGCGAGCGGTACGCAGGCGAGTTTGATGAGCGCCGTGGGCGCGCGCGGCGTCGTGCTGCCGTTTGCCGAAATCCGCAGCGCGCTGGTGAACAACACCATCGATTGCACCATCACCGGCACCTTGACCGGCTATTCGATCGGGCTGCCGAGCATTACCCATTACGTCCATGCGCTGGCAATCAACTGGGGTGTGCAGATCGTGGTCGCCAACCGGGCGACCTGGCTGGCGCTCGATCCGGGCGTCCGCGATTTCCTGACCCATGAGCTGGCCGATTTCGAGCAACGGGTCTGGGGGCAGACCGAATCCGCCACGACCGAAGGGCTATCGTGCGATACCGGGCGCGGTGATTGCGCTACCGGCGCCAAGGGCGACATGATCCTGGTCGATGCGACGCCATCCGACCGGGCCCTGCTCGACCGGATCCTGCGCACGGTCATCCTGCCGAAATGGGCCGCGCGCTGTGGCGAGGAATGCGCGGGCGAATGGAACCGCACCGTCGGCGCCCGCATGCACCTGACCGCGGAGGCGATGGCGCAGTGAGCGGCGTGACCAAAAAGCCTCGCGCCTGGCGCGGCGCCCATCGCTGGCTCGATCTGGAGGCCGGGATCATCGGCTTCAGCATCCTGGCGGTGCTGGCGTTCGGGGCGGTGCTGGCCTTCACGCTCGACCGCGGCCGCCATAGCGCCCTCGACAGTTCGATCGCGACCACCCGCAGCCTGGCACTCGCCGCCGAGACGGCGACGGCGCGCACCGTGCTGTCGATCGATGCCATGCTGACCGGCGTGGCGGAAGCGCTGGATGCGATGCCGGGTGACCCGCCGCTCGACGGTCTGGCTGCCCATAATCTGCTGCGCGTGTTCGACGATCAGAATTTCTCGGTCCGCGACATCCTGCTGATCGACGATCACGGGTTTCAGATCAACGATTCGGCCTCGACCATGCGCAAGCCACGCTCGCTCGCCGATCGAGATTTCGCGCAAGACCACGGCGGCGGGCCCGACGCGCAGGCGCTGTTCATCGGCAAGCCCGCGCGCTCGCCGGTGACCGAAAACTGGTCGATCTTCGTCAGCCGTCCGATCGTCCTGCGCAACGGGAAGTTCGTCGGCCGGATCGCGGCCGACGTGCCGATCGATACCTTCAGGGATTTCTACGACAAGCTCGATGCCGGCAAGGCGACCAAGATCAGCCTCTATGCCGCCGACGGCACTCTGCTGGCGAACGATCCGCCGACCGACGCCAAGATCGGCGAGCATCTGGTGGCGCCGGATCGCCTGACGAAACCGACGTCCGACGCAGTCGCGACGGTGATCGAAACCGATCCGACGGACGGCATCCGCGCCATCATTTCCTCGAAGACGATCCCGCTCCGGCCGTTGGCGGTCCGGACCAGCATCGATCTACCGGACGCGCTCGCCGCCTGGAACGAAGAGGCGCGCGTGCTCGCGTTCGTGTTCCTGGTCGGCACGCTCGGCTGTGCCGGCTTCACCCTGATGCTGGTGGCACTGCTGCGTCGGCAGCGCCGGGCCCAGGCCCTGCTGCAGGACGCGCTCGAACATCTGAGCGAAGG
>Ga0302311_10006920_pt1 | contig 11637 bp, 6 predicted proteins | sample III_Palsa_N1_3_FD_200449 | JGI IMG/M metagenome (GOLD analysis project Ga0302311, IMG submission 200449) | Peat permafrost microbial communities from Stordalen Mire near Abisko, Sweden - III_Palsa_N1_3 | ecosystem: Environmental > Terrestrial > Soil > Palsa > Peat permafrost | place: Sweden...
GAGCGCGATGCCGTCCATGGCCACGCGGTCAAAAGGCGGTTGGTCGCGCTCCGCGTAGATGTCCTCGCGCAGCACGGCACCGGCGCACTGTTGCAGCGGCAGGGATTCGACCGGCAGCTCCGCAAGGTGCTGCTCGATGAGCGCTTGAGCTGCAGCGGGCGTCAGCATCGCTCGATGCCTGCACGCCGCGTGCGGCTAACCCTTGGGGGCTGCCGATCGGGCCTTGAAGATGCGGATCTGCTCGTTGAAGCGGTCCGCGATGGCCTGATCCGCATCGACCGCGGCATTGTTCTTCTGTGCCTGCTGCGCTTCGATGGCCTTCTTCTGGTCAGCGGTGAGCTTGTCGCCTTTCAACTGTGCATCTTCCTCGAGCTTGATGCAGGCCGTATAGGCATTGATCTGCTCATCGAACTGCTTGACGGCCTTCTGCGCGGCGACCATCTCGGCCATGGTAGCAGTCGATCCGTCGGGAAGTTTCTCCGGCGCCGTCGGATAGGTGCAGGCGGCATGTACGGGTGCGGCACAGAGCGCGATGGCGGCAAGGCTGAACAGAGCTTTCATGAGTGATCCTCGTTCTTATCGAAATACGTGTCGAGATATCTTAGTGGCGCGCCGCGATGGCGGCTACTTTCTACGCCGCGGGCGTCGTTTTTTCTCCCCGTCGCGGCTCGCGCTTAAGTCTACAGAGTGCCGCCGCCCGTGACGTGCTGGGCGTTGGCACCGGCGGTTTTGAGCGACGCCGCGTCCCAGCCGCCGCCCAGGGCCTGGATGAGCGCGACGCTTGCGGTGAGACGGTTCTGGCGAATGGTGAGCAGCGTCTGGGCGTCGGCCAATGCGATCGCCTGCGCCGTCACCACTGACGTGTAGGCGACGATGCCGGCCTTGTACTCATTCAGCGTGAGCCGTACGGCCTCATTGGCGGACTTCACGGTCCGGTCCTGCACGTCGTACTGCTGCTCCTGAATGCGCAGGGCAATGAGCTGGTCCTCGACCTGCTGGAAGGCCGTGAGCACGGTCTGGCGGTAGTTGGCGACGGCGACATCATAGGCGGCGCGCGCCTGCCGGACGGCGGCGGAGCGTGCGCCAAAATCGAGCACCGTGTCGGAGAGCGTCCCGCCGAACGACCAGATGTTGTTCGGCGTCCTGATGAGACCGTTGATCATGCTGCTGCTGAACCCATACGTGCCCATCAGCGTCAGGTCCGGAAAGTAGGCGGCAACCGCAACGCCGATCTGCGCGTTGGCCGAGGCCATGGTGCGCTCGGCCGCGGCGACATCGGGGCGCCGCTCGAGGAGTGTCGATGGGACTCCGAGGGGCGCGACCGGGACCGCCGTGCCGAACGGCGCCACTGCGATCGTCAAGTCGGCCGGCGCTTTGCCAACGAGCACGGCGATCGCGTGCTCGAGCTGCCCGCGCATGACGCCCACGCTGATCTGTTGCGACTGCGCGCCCTCGAGCTGCGTTTCCGCCGTGATCACGTCGGCCTTGGCGACGATCCCGGACTTGTACTGGTTCTGGGTGATGACGAGCGAACGCTGGTAGGCCTCGACCGTCTGATCGAGGAGCTGCTTCGTCTCATCCGCCACGCGCAGTTCGATGTAGTCGGTCGCGAGACTGCCCTGCGCCGAAAGGCGCGCGGCGGCGAGGTCGGCTTCGCTCGCCTGGGCGCTGGCCACATCGCTTTCGATCGTGCGGCGGATCTTGCCCCAGATGTCCGGAGCCCAGGAGGCATCGGCGGTGGCGTTGAAATTATTGATGGGGCGCGCGCCTGTGGGGATGACGCCGCTGCTACCGCCGCTCGTTGTGGTGGTGCCGCCGCCCGTCGTCGTGCCACCACCGGTCGTCGTGCCTGTCGTGGTCGTGGTGGAGCCGTTGCCCACCGTCGCGCCCAAACCCTTGGTGCGCGTGGCGCCGGCGCTGACGCCGAAGGTCGGAAAGAGTTCGGCCTTGGCCTCGCTCACCACGGCTTCAGCCTCGCGCCACGAGGCCTCGGAGGCTTTCAGCGTCTGATTGGAAATGTCGATCTGCTTTTCGAGCCCGTCGAGCACGGGATCGTTGTAGACGGACCACCAGTCGGTGCCGCTCGCCGCTTCCTGCGGTTCAGCCGGCTTCCAGCCTTCGGCCTCCTTGAAGCGCTGCGGCACGGGAGCCGCGGGTCGGTGGTAATTCGGGCCGACCGCGCAGGCGGTGAGCGCGGCCACAGCGAAGCAGCACAGAATCCTGCGAGTGTTCATTGCGGTTGAGCCGGCGCCGGCGGCGCACTCGGGGACGAGTAGGGATAAAGACGCGCCCACTGCCGACTGCACCACGCACCGAAGCGCTCGAGATACAGATACATGACCGGTGTCGTATAGAGAGTCAGCATCTGGCTCACGATGAGGCCGCCGACGATGGAGATGCCGAGCGGCTGGCGCATCTCTGCGCCGTCGCCCGTGCCGAGCGCGAGCGGCAGGGCGCCCAGCATCGCCGCCATCGTGGTCATCATGATGGGACGGAAGCGCATCATGGAGGCGGTATAAATCGCATCGCGCGGACTGTGTCCCTCGTGGCGCTGCGATTCGAGCGCGAAGTCGATCATCATGATGGCGTTCTTCTTGACGATGCCGATCAGCAAGATGACGCCGATGAGCGCAATGATGCTGAACTCGGAGTGGAATACGAGTAGCGCAAGTACCGCGCCCACTCCCGCCGACGGCAAAGTGGACAGGATCGTGACCGGATGGATGAAGCTCTCATACAGGATGCCGAGCACGATGTAGACGGCGGCGAGCGCCGCGAGGATCAACACCGGCTCGTTGCTCAACGATTGCTCGAAGGTGCGCGCCGTGCCCTGGAAGCTGCCATGAATGGTCGTCGGCATGCCGATCTCGTCCGCCGCGCGGCGGATGGCGGCTGTGGCCGTGCTGAGCGAGGCATTGGGCGCGAGGTTGAAGGAAATCGTCGTCGCGACAAACGTTCCTTGATGATTGACGGCGAGCGGCGTGTTGCCCGGCTGGTAGCGGCTGATGACCGCCAGTGGCACCATCTGCTCCGCCGTCGTGCTGTCGGCCGCGCCGGTCGAGACGGCTCCGTGCCCGGCTTGCGCCAGCGCATTGGTCGCCGCATTGATCGCCGTGTCGGTGGCGAGCGATGCCGCGGAATTGCTCGCGGCGTTCTGGGTCGAGGTGATGGTGCCGGCGACCGCGTTCGTTGACTGGCTGCCGCTCACCGTGCCGCCGGCGGTGCTGATCCACAGGTCCTTCAATGTGTCCGGGCTCTGCCAGAACTGCGGCGCGACTTCCATCACCACGTGATATTGATTGAGGGCATTGTAGATGGTCGAGACGTCGCGCTGCCCGAATGCATCGTAGAGCGTGTTGTCAATCGAGGCGGGATTCAACTGCAGGCGCGAGGCGGTGTCGCGGTCGACCGTGAGATCGATCTCCTGGCCGTTCTGCTGCTGGTCGGAGTTGACATCGGTCAGGGTTGGTATCTTCCCAAGCGCGTCCGCAAGCTTCGGCGCCCATTTGTAGAGCTCCGCCACGCTGTCGGCCTGCAGCGTGTATTGATACTGGGCGTTACTCTGGCGGCCACCGACGCGGATGTCCTGCACCGATTGCAGGAAGAGCCGCGCGCCCGCGACCTGGTTCAACTTCGGCCGCAACCTCGCGATTACGTTGTCTGCGGAGATCTTGCGCACCGACTTTGCCTTCAAGGCGACGAAGATGAAACCGCTGTTGGTTTGGCCGCCGCCGGCGGAGCCACCGCCGGTGAAGCCGACCACGGTGTCGACCGCCGGATCCGCCTTCACGATGTTCATGAACTGCACGAGCTTCTTTGACATCGACTGGAATGAGATCGCCTGGTCCGCCTGGATGCCGCCGTTCAGCCGTCCGGTGTCCTGCTGCGGGAAGAACCCCTTGGGGATGACGATGTAGAGGTAGATGTTGAAGATGACCGTAGCGCCGAGCAGCACCATCACGAAGCCGCGATTGGCGAGCGCCCAGTTGAGCGTGCGCCCGTAGAAGTCGCGCATGGCATCAAATGCCCGCTCGCTCTTGCGGAACAGCCACCCCTGCTCGGAAGGGTTCTTGTGACGGATGAAGAGCGAGCACATCATCGGCGTCGTCGTGAGCGAGGCGAGAAGCGATACCAGCACCGCCACCGACAGCGTGATCGAGAACTCGCGGAACAGCCGTCCGACGATGCCGCCCATCAAAAGAATGGGAATGAACACCGCCACCAGCGACAGGCTCATGGACAGCACGGTGAAGCCCACTTCGCGCGCGCCCTGGATCGCGGCCTCAAAGCGCGGCATGCCCGCTTCGACATGGCGCGAGATGTTCTCGAGCACGACGATGGCGTCATCGACGACGAAGCCGGTCGCGACGATGAGCGCCATCAGCGAAAGATTGTCGAGGCTGTAGCCGAGGAGATACATCGCGCCGAAGGTGCCGAGGAGCGAGATCGGTACCGCCACCGCCGGCACCATGGTCGCGCGGCCGTTGCGCAGGAAGACGAACACCACCAGCACCACGAGTGCAATGGCGACCAGGAGGGTGCGCTCGACGTCGTGCAGCGAGGCGCGAATGGTCGTCGTGCGATCGTTGGCGACGATCACCTGGATGTCAGTCGGAATCGAGGCCTTGAGCGCCGGGATGAGCGCCATCACACGATCGACCGTGTCAATAATGTTGGCGCCCGGCTGGCGGTAGAGGATGACAAGCACTGCGGGCTTGCCGTCCGAGAGGCCGAGGTTGCGAACGTTCTCGACCGAATCGAGGACTTGCGCGACGTCCGACAGACGCACCGGCGCGCGGTTGCGGTAGGCAATCACAAGATCGCGGTATTCCGCGGCCTTGCTCGCCTGGTCGTTGGTGTAGATCTGGAAGCGCTGTCCGCCGATGTCGATCGAGCCCTTGGGAGTATTGGCATTGGCGGCCGCCAGCGCTGCGCGCACATCCTCAAGACCGATCCCGTATTTGAAGAGCGCGCTGGGATTGAGCTCGACGCGCACCGCCGGCAGCGAGCTGCCGCCGATCGTGACCTGGCCAATCCCGCTCACCTGCGAGAGCTTCTGCGACAGGATCGTGTCCGCGGCGTCGTAGAGCTGCCCGGCGGTGAGAGTCTCGGAGGTTAGGGCGAGAATCATGATCGGCGCGTCGGCCGGGTTCACCTTGCGGTAAGTCGGGTTGCTGCGCAGGGCGGTCGGCAGGTCGGCGCGCGCGGCATTGATGGCCGCCTCGACATCGCGCGCCGCCCCATCGATGTCGCGGTCGAGTCCGAATTGCAGCGTAATTCGGGCGGCGCCGGAGGAGCTCGACGAGGTCATCTCGGTGACGTCCGCGATCTGGCCGAGATGGCGTTCGAGCGGTGTTGCGACGGTTGCCGCCATGACGTCCGGGCTTGCGCCCGCCATCTGCGCCGATACCGAGATGGTCGGGAAATCGACCTGCGGCAGAGGCGAGACCGGCAGCTTGAAATACGCAATGCCGCCGGCGAGCGCGATCCCGAGCGTCAGAAGGGTGGTCGCAACCGGCCGCCGGATGAAGGGCTCGGACAGGCTCATTGAGCCGGCGCTCCGCTTGCGGCCGGCGGCCCGGACGCTGCAGGCGGTCCACTTGCGGCCGGCGTGCCGCGCCAGCCGGCGAAGCGCCGCTCGAAGCGGTCGAAGTACAGATAGATGACGGGAGTTGTGAAGAGCGTCAGCAGCTGGCTCAGGATGAGGCCGCCGACGATGGTGATGCCGAGCGGATGACGCAGCTCCGAGCCCGTGCCGGTGCCGAGCATCAGCGGCAGCGCGCTCAAAAGCGCCGCCATGGTCGTCATCAGGATGGGCCGGAAGCGCAGGAGCGATGCGTGATAGATCGCATCGCGCGGGCTCATGCCCTGCTGGCGCTCGGCGACGAGCGCGAAGTCAATCATCATGATCGCGTTCTTCTTCACGATGCCGATCAGGAGGATGATGCCGATGATCCCGATGACGCCAAGATCGCTGCCGGCGACGAGCAGCGCCAGAAGCGCCCCGACTCCCGCGGAGGGCAGAGTCGAGAGGATGGTGATGGGATGCACGAAGCTCTCATACAGCACGCCCAGGACAATGTAGACCGTGATGATCGCGGCCATGATGAGGAAGAGCTCATTGCCCAGGGTCGCCTGGAAGGCGAGTGCCGCGCCCTGAAAGCTCGTAATCACACTCTCCGGCATGCCGATGTCGACTTCCGCCTTTTTGATGGCATCGACGGCATTGCCCAAGGCGGCGCCCTGCGCCAGATTGAAGGACACCGTGGTCGCGGGGAACTGGCCGAGATGATCGATCGACAAGGGAGAGGTGCGCTCCGAGACTTTGACGAGAGCCGACAGCGGCACCTGGCCTCCCACCGCGGTCGATGAGGGCAGATAAATGCTTCCCAGCGAATCGAGCGACGCCATGAGCGAGGAGTCCGCCTGCAAGATGACGCGATACTGATTTGATTGCGTGAAAATGGTCGAGATGATGCGCTGGCCGAACGAGTCGTAGAGCGCGTTGTCGACGGTCGCCGGGGTAATGCCGAAGCGGCCGGCAGTGTCGCGGTCGATGGTCACATAGGCAGCGAGGCCCTGGTTTTCCTGATCACTCGCGACGTCTTCGATCTGCGGCAGCTGCTGCAGGCGGTCGACGAGCTTCGGCACCCAGATGTTGAACTCATCCGGATTGGCGTCCTCGAGCGCGAACTGGTACTGCGTGCGGCTGACGGTGTCGTCGATGGACAGATCCTGCACTGGCTGCATGTAGAGGGAGATGCCGGTGACGTCCTGCGTCTCCTTCTGCAGGCGGCGGATGACTTGGCTGGCATTCGCCGAGCGGTCGTCGACCGGCTTCAAATTGATCAGCATGCGGCCGCTGTTCAACGTGATGTTGGAGCCGTCGACGCCAATGAACGAGGAGAGGCTGACGACATCCTTATCCTTCAGGATAGCGGCGGCCATTTTCTCCTGGCGCAGAGCCATGTCTCCAAAGGAGACCGATTGCGGCGCCTCGGTGATGGCCTGAATGAGGCCTGTGTCCTGCACCGGGAAGAAACCCTTGGGGATGAAGACGTAAAGAAGGATGGTCACGACGAGCGTCGCCACCGCCACCGCGAGGGTGAATGTTTGACGCTCGAGCACCCAGTTGAGCGCCTGACCGTAGCGGTCGATGAGAGCCTGAAAGCGTTCATTCGACCAGCGGGCGATACCGGTTTCCTGCTCCGGCGGCCGGTGCCGCAGGAGCTTGGCGCACATCATGGGCACGAGGGTGAGGGAGACGACGGCGGAGATGATGATGGTCACGGCGAGCGTGATGGCAAATTCGTGGAACAGCCGGCCGACGACGTCGCCCATGAAGAGGAGCGGAATCAGCACCGCGATCAGCGACACGGTCAGCGATACGATGGTGAAGCCAATCTCGCCCGCGCCGCGCAGTGCCGCCTCGAGCGGCGCCATGCCCTGCTCGACGTAGCGCGAGATGTTCTCGATCATGACGATGGCGTCATCGACCACGAAGCCGGTGGCGATGGTGAGTGCCATCAGCGACAGGTTGTTCAGGCTGAAACCAAAGAGGTACATGGCGGCCAGCGTGCCGATCAGCGACAGCGGTACGCTTAGGCTCGGAATGACGGTGGCCGCGACGCTGCGCAGGAAGAGGAAAATCACGAGCACGACCAGAATGACGGCGAGGGTGAGCTCGAATTCGACGTCGTGCACGGATGCGCGGATGGTGTTGGTGCGGTCGGTGAGGATCGACACCTCCGCCGCGCTCGGCAGGCTGCTCGAGAGGTCTGGCAGGAGCTGCTTTACGCGATCGACGACCTGGATGACATTGGCGCCGGGCTGGCGCTGGACGTTGAGAATGATGCCGGGGGCGTTGTTCACCCAGCCGGCAAGATAGGTATTCTCGGCTCCCTGTTTGACGTCGGCGACATCGGTGAGGCGCACCGGGCTGCCATTCTTGTAGGCGACGATGATGCTCTTGTAGGCGTCGGCGCTGTCGATCTGATCGTTGGCATTCAAGGTCCAGGAGCGCGCCGGCCCATCGAGCGTGCCTTTGGGCGAATTGACGTTGGCATTGCTGATGGTCGTGCGCAGATCGTCAATATTGAGACCATAGGCGGCGAGTGCGAGCACGTTCGCGACCACGCGCACCGCGGGCCGCTGGCCACCGCTGACGCTGACGAGACCGACGCCTTCGAGCTGCGAGATCTTCTGCGCGAGGCGCGTATCGGCCAGATCCTCGAGCTGCGTGAGCGGCAAGGTCTTCGAGACGATGCCGAGGGTCAGTATCGGGGCATCGGCCGGATTGACCTTGGCGTAGATGGGCGGTGCCGGCAGGTCCGATGGCAAAAGGTTGCCGGCGGCGTTGATGGCCGCCTGCACCTCCTGCTCGGCGATGTCGATGCTCAGATTCAAGCTGAATTGCAGCGTGATCACCGAGGCGCCGCCGGAGCTGGTCGACGACATCTGATTGAGCCCGGGCATCTGCCCGAATTGCACTTCAAGCGGTGCGGTGATCGCCGAGGTCATGACCTCGGGACTCGCCCCGGGATAGAAGGTCTGAACCTGGATGGTGGGGTAGTCGACTTCGGGCAGCGCCGAGAGCGGCAGGAAGCCATAGGCGACGATGCCCACCAGCAGGATGGCCAGCATCAGGAGCGAAGTCCCAACGGGCCGCAGTATGAAGATGCGGGACGGGCTCATCCGGCGGCTCTACTGAGCGGCGGGTTGAGGTGCGTTAGCGGCCGGAGCGTTCGGGTCGCCTTTACGGTGCCGGTGCTGGGCCGGCGCTGCGGCCGCGGGGGTGGCGGGGGCGTTCGGCTGGCGCAGCAGCACTTTGGCGCCATCTTTGAGTTTGTCGGCGCCGTCGATCACCACCATCTCGCCGGGTTTCAGTCCGTTCGTGATCACCACATTCGTGGCATCGCCCGGGCCCAGCACCACTTTGCGGACACTGACGGCCTGCTGCGCATCGATCACATAGACATAGGTACCGGGAGCGCCGCGCTGCACGCCCGCCTGCGGGATCAACGTCGCATTGTGCAGCGTGTTGAGGAGGAGGGCGATATTGACGAACTGGTTCGGGAACAGAGTCTCATCGGTATTGGCGAAGATCGCTTTCAGCTTGACCGTGCCGGTCGTCGGATCGATCTGATTGTCGATGGTCTGCAGCGAGCCGGTCGCAAGCTTTGTGGTGTGGCTGCGGTCATAGGCCGTGACCGACAGCGTTTTGCCCGCGTGCAGCTGCGTCTGCAGCGCCGGAATCTGATCCTCCGGCAGAGTGAACACGACCGTGATGGGCTGCAGTTGCGTCACGACCACAAGTCCATTGGGCTCGGCGGGTGTCACGTAATTGCCGAGATTCACCTGCTGTAGCCCGACGCGGCCGCTGATGGGCGAGACAATGCGGCAGTAGACGAGATTGAGTTTCGACGCATCGATCTGGCCCTGATCGGTTTTGACGTTGCCTTCGTCCTGCACGACGAGCGACCTTTGGGTGGCGAGCGTCTGCTCGGCGACCGAATCCTCTTTGAAGAGCGTCACGTAGCGCGCGAGATCAACGTTGGCATTGCCGAGCAGCGCCTTGTCGCGCACCAGCGCGCCTTCGGCCTGCTCAAGCGCGACCTGGTAGGGCCGCGGATCGATCTGGATGAGCGGATCGCCCGGCTTGACGATCTGGCCTTCCTTGAACGAAATCTGGGTGATCTGGCCGCTGATCTGGCTCTGCACGGTGACGGTCGCGATCGGCGTCACGGCGCCAAGGCCGTTCAACACGATGGGCATATCGCCGCTCTTGGCGGGTGCACCGACCACCGGCATGGGTCCATTGGCGCCGAACCGTCCGGCCGGTGCGCGCGTGCCCTTCGGCGTGAGGAGCCAGGCGAGGAGTGCGAGTGCCACCAGCACTACGACCACGAGAAGCACGCGGTGCCCGGCGAAGAGCCGATGCCAGCGCGACTCGGCATGCGCGCCGACCGTGTCGGCGGGCGTGGTGAATATACGGTTATCGTCGTTCATGACTCACTAAGGTACTGCGCCAGCTTGCAATTACGGCGACACCATCAAAACCCCGGGTCCCGTCGACGGTCAAGCTCACGATGGCAGTGGCCGTGACCTATGCAAGACCGCATCTTGCACGAAAGATTCAAGAAGCAGGGTCAAGATTCTAAAAGGGTCGGGCCCGGCTTTCGACCTTGCCACGCGCGGTAACTACTTGAGAACTCTCTGAATCCATTCGCCGGCCGCACGCGCGACCGGCCCGACATCGTACTCTTGCCCGTCGAGGGTGCGCACCGGCCAAACCCCGATGAGGGCGTTGGAGAGGAAGATCTCGCTCGCCCCCCCGAGTTCTCCCGGTTCCAGATCCCGGATGACGGTGGCCGTCCCGTTCGCGGCCCAGGCATCGAGGAGCGCCGCGCGCATGACGCCTGCCACCCCGCAGCGCACGATCGCGGGCGTACATACCACGTGATCGATGACTGCGAAGACATTCGTCATCGTTCCGGACACCAGCCGACCGTCCCCATCGAGCATGAGACCCTCCGCGATGGAGTCTTGTGTCCATTCAGCCCGCGCCAGGACCTGCGCCGTACGGTCGAGGAGCTTCAAGCCTGCGAGTTCGGGCTGCAACGGCAGGCGCGTGCGGCAGGTGATGATGCATACCCCATCGCGGGCCCACTCGAGAGGCCGCTGCCGCGGCGGCTCGGCGTGCACACTGCACTCGTGCCGAGCGCCATCGTCGAGTGCACTTCGCTTGACGATGAGTTTGACGACTCCAGCGCCGGGAGCGGCTGCCTGCTCGCAAATTATGGTGGTGAGCGCGGTTTCGGAAGGCGCAGAGAGTGCGAGGCGCCTGCAGCCTTCTGATAGCCGTGCGAGGTGGCGTTGCAGCAGGCGTGGCCGTTGATTGACGACGGCGAGCGTCTCAAATACACCCGTGTCAGCCATCGCTTGGAAAGGAATCGGCATCACGGCTGAAGACGCGCAGGAGTCCGCGCGCCTTGGCGCGCGTTTCCTCGAGCTCGCGCGCGGGATCAGAGTCAGCCACGATTCCTGCGCCAGTGCGAAAGGTCACCTCATCCCCGGCGAGGGTTGCGGTGCGGATGAGAATGTTGAGATCCAGGCTGCCGTCGAGTCCGAGATAACCGCACGAGCCGGTATAGGCGCCGCGCGCCTCACCTTCGAGTGCCGCAATGATTTGCATGCACCGTACTTTCGGGCAGCCGGTGATGGTGCCGCCGGGAAATACGGCGCGGATCACATCGATCGGCGACACGTCGGCGCGCAGGCGCCCGCGCACATTCGAGACCAAATGATGCACGTGCGCATAGCTCTCGACGATGGCGTACTCATCGACCGTGACGCTGCCTGCTACGGCGATGCGGCCAAGATCGCTGCGTTCCAGATCGAGCAGCATGACATGTTCAGCGCGCTCCTTCGGATGTGCGCTCAAAGCGGCGATGACCTGGCTGTCGTTGCCCACGCGCGGATGCGTGCCCGCGATCGGGCGCGTCTGCACCTCACCGTCGCGGCACTCGATGAGTCGCTCGGGCGACGTCGAGAGCACCGACATCCACGGCAGCTGCGCGATGCCCCCGAATGGGCTCGGGTTGGCGCGACGCAGGCGAGCGTACAGCGCCGCGGGGA
>Ga0302311_10006925_pt1 | contig 11634 bp, 5 predicted proteins | sample III_Palsa_N1_3_FD_200449 | JGI IMG/M metagenome (GOLD analysis project Ga0302311, IMG submission 200449) | Peat permafrost microbial communities from Stordalen Mire near Abisko, Sweden - III_Palsa_N1_3 | ecosystem: Environmental > Terrestrial > Soil > Palsa > Peat permafrost | place: Sweden...
CGGGCCAGCGACGTGACGCCGAACTTCCAGAAGTCGCCCTCGGGCGAGCTCGCCGTCGGGTCGAACGCCTCGGTGGTGGCGCGCATGGTCATGGTCGAGGTCGCCGCGGCCGCCTTGCCCGCGCCGAACGGCCCGACCACGGACGGCACCGCGAACCAGAGACCCTGGGTGACCGGGGTCGTCGCCCGGCCGAGCGGGAACCTGGCGGTGGCCTTGGCCCCGGACGAGCTCTCCTCGTCCGGGTCGCCCGGGAACGGCCCGAAGTCGAACATCACCCGGCCTCGGGAGGACGTTGCGGTCGCCGACACGCTGTGTGTCATGGTCGGCACGATCCACTCCGGCGGGTCGGCCGAGGCGGCCAGCGGCAGCTTGAGCCCCTTGACCGCGTCCTGCGGGGCCAGCGCGTAGGTGGCCAGGCCGCGGCGCCGCGCGTCGAGGAAGACGTCCTCCGCCGCCGCCCCGGTGTTGTCGAGCTTGATCTGGTAGCTGTACGACTTCCCGGCCTTGAGCGTCGCCCGGGGCCCGCCCGGCAGCTTGCCGCGGCTCCACCGGACCGCGTTGAACTTGATCAGCCCCGTGAACGGGTCGGTCAGCTCGTTCCCGGGGACGGGCGAGGTGAAGTCGATGATCAGCGTCCAGACCCCGGCGGTAGGGTTGGACGTGTACAGCGACAGCTGCCGCCGAGGCGACTCGACCGGCACGCGGGCGCCGGTGAACCCGGTGGCGAGGTAGTTCGACCCGTAGCCCATGGTCTGGCCGCCGGGCGCGACCAGGTAGGCGCTGACCTGGTTTTCCGGGTCGTTGCCGAGCACCACGTTGACCTCGATGTCGCGCAGCATCACCGGCAGGCTGGACGGCACCACGAACGAGTACGACTCGACCTGGCCCTCACCCGGGGAGCGTCCGTTCCCGCCGGTCAGGACGCCGCTGAAGCGGCCGCTGGTGCCCAGCCCGGCGTCGACCCGGCCGCGCAGGGTGACGGGGACGCTCACCGTCCCGCCGTCGGCCGGGCCGGCCGCGAACTCGACCGAGCCGCTGGAGTCGCCCGCCCCGGCCGGCACCACGGCCGACACGCGCACGGTCTTGGAGGCGCCGGGCTTCAGCGTCAGCGACGACGGTGACGCCGACCCGAAGGACGAGGCGCGCGCGACCGTCGCCCCGAACCGCACCGCCCCGGCCGTGCCGCCGGCCGCGGCGGTGTCGCTGAAGATCTCCGCCGTCCACGTCCCGGTCGCCGGGTGCAGCACCTGGGCACTGCCGTAGCCGCCGGAGCCCTGCGGCAGCGAGTGCGCCGCGAGGCGCCCGGACGGGTCGACCAGGACCAGCCTGACCCGCTTGCCCGGGTGGCCGGCGGCGGTCGTCGACGGCCAGGCGATTGAGCTGTTGAGCACCGCCTGCCTGGCCGGCACGGTGAACCGCACGGTTGCGTAGTTGGCCTCGGCCCCGGTCCAGGTGGTGAAGTGCGCGCTGTGGCTGTCGCTGAGCGTCACCGTGGCCTGCTTGACGACCGAGTTGCCGGTGAACCCGCGCCCGGCCACGTCCACCTGCTGCGTCTTGACGCCGGTGTTGGTCACGGTGACCGACCAGCGCGCGGTCGCCCCGGGCTTGCCCACGTAGTTGAGCTGGTTCGACGACAGTCGCAGGGTCTCGCCGACCGTGTCGCTATGCGACCTGAACGAGGCCAGCTCGACCGCCTTGAGGCTGTTCAGCAGCCCGGAGCCCTGCTCGGTGGCGGGCGCGCCGAGGTCGGTGGCGGTCGACAGCAGGATCTGCTTGATCACCGCGGGCGTCGGCGTGGCGTTGCCGTGGGCCTTCCGGTAGGCCTGGATGACCAGCGCCGCCGCCCCCGCGACCTCGGGCGCCGACTCGCTCGTCCCGCCGCTCTCCTCAACCGGCGAGGCGTGGCCGAGGAAGTTGACGCAGTCGGCGTACTCGGCCGGATCGGGCGTGCACGAGGCGAACGAGAGATCGCCCGGCGCCACCAGGTCCAGGGTCCGCCCGGCCTGGGTGTACCCGCCGCTCGAGAGCGCGCTGATGTTGTCGTTCTGCCAGCCGCCGGGCGCGAACTTGTCCGCCCCGGCGTAGTCGGTCTGCGCGTAGAACCGGAAGTCGGTCGACGCGCCGACCGAGATCACGTTCGGGTCCGAGGCGGGGGAGCCGATCGTGCTGAACGGCCCCGCGTCGCCCGCCGCGACGACGACGGTGACGCCGGCCGCCACCGCCATGTTGTTGAACTCCTCGACCGCGTCGAGCGAGGAGACGTCGGGGAACGGGTTGGCGCCGAACGACTCGTCGAGCACGTTCACGTGCTCGGTGTCGACCGCGTAGTCGATGGCCTCCAGGAACGCGGAAGTGGTGGAGATGTCGTTGTTGCTGAAGACCTTCAGCGCGACGAGCGAGGCGCCGGGCGCCACCCCTTGGATCCGGATGTTGCACGCGGTGCCCGGCGTCTGCGCGCCGAACCCGGCCACGTTGTAGACCTGCCGACCCTGACCGGCGATCGCGTTGGCGTCGATGAACGCCTCACCGCCCTCGGTCGGGGCCGCCGTCCCGTCGCCTGTGAAGTCCGCGTAGCTGCTGATCACGGACTTGCCGCCGCGTTGGAGGTTGCCGTTGCCCGGATCGATCCCGTCGGCCAGGAACGCGACCTTCACCCCCGCGCCGGTGAAGCCGAGCGACCGCGCGGTCGCCGCCCCCGGCGTCGCCGAGTTGGTGTGGGTGAGGGCAAGCGCGTCCGGCGCGAGCTGCGGGGTCGTCGCCGAGCAGGTGCCGGGGGGCGTCTTGACGGTCGCGGCCGGGACGTCGGGCGCGGCCGAGGCGGGCGCGTCGCCCGCCCCCGGCGGCCCCACGATCGGACTGTCCGGTATCACCGCCGCGACCCCCGGGTTGTCGGCCAGCGTCGCCACGGCCGAGCTCGGCACCCGGGCCGCGATGGCGTCCACCAGCCCGTACTTGTGCACGTCGGCTGCCCCCAGCTGCTCCAGCTGCTGGAGGTAAGGGGCCTGTGCGGCCTGAATAAGCGCAAATCTTTGCTCCGAACGGTCCCGGTCTCCGCCCCCGGCGGCCGGCTGGCTCTTGAGGAAGAGGATGACCGGCACCGTCGGCCCGGCCGAGGCCGCCGCCGCGCCGGACCTTACCGCCGCCGCCGCCGACACTGACGCCGCCGACACTGACGCCGCCGACACTGACGCCGCCGACACTGACGCCGCCGCCGACGCCGGGACCGAGGCCAGCGCGAGCGCCGCGCAGATCCCGGTGCCGGCCAGCCCGGCCGCCATCGCCCGTGCGGAGCCGCCGCCTGGTCCCCGTGCAGCGCCTCCGGCCCGTGAAATATCGCGCATCCGTTCGCCCCCGTTTGCGTGCGTGTGCATGCCATCGCGTCGTTGGCGAAAACCAGCCACGACCCGACACGATCGCGCAGCATCTTACGGAGAAATTAACGGTCATGCCGCAAACACGCCGGCCTGAGCAGGATGTCTTCCCTGCTCAGGCCGGTGATTAAAACATATGTCCGCTATGCCCCGGCAAGGAGCGGCGGGAGCGAGGAGACGCTCCGCTCGGCGTAGTGCATTTCCGCCGCCGCGACCAGGGCGCGGAACAGCCGGGGATCGGTTCCCATCTCGGGGTGCCACTGGACGCCGACCAGGAATTCGCCCGGCGTGGTGGACTCGATGCCCTCGATGATGCCGTCGTCCGCCCACGCGACCGCGGTCAGGCCGGCCCCCACGATGTCCACCGCCTGGTGGTGGTGGGTCGGCACCTCGAAGAACTCCCCGCCGGGGAGGATCGACGAGATGATCGTGCCACTGGTCACGCGGACCTTGTGGCTGCCGAAGCCGTCGACCGGCCCGCTGTGGGCGTCATGCCCGACGAGCTCGGGCACGTGCTGGTGGAGGGTACCGCCGCAGGCGACGTTGAGCATCTGCGCGCCCCGGCAGATGCCAAGCAGCGGAACGCCCTGGCGGACGCAGGCCTCGGCGATGGCCAGCTCCCACGGGTCCCGGTCACCCGCGGTGACAACCGTCTGCGGGTGCTTGGGGGCGCCGTAGATGGCGGGGTCAATGTCGCCACCTCCGGCAATCACGAGGCCGTCAAGGACGGCCACGGTCGCCTCGGCTTCCGCCTCGTCGCCGCCGGGCGGGAGCAGGACCGGACGGCCCCCGTTGTTCCGGATGGACGTTACGTAACCGAACGGCAGCAGGGCACCCTCCTCCGACCAGCCACGCCAGTCGGCGTTGGTGTGGTACGTGGTGATGCCAATGGTCGGCGCCATTTGTCCCCTTCTGTGATAGAAGCGCACCGAATCACCTTCAGGCCCCCCAACAGTGACCGGAGAGAAGACAACCTCGGACTCCCGGCGCTCCGTTGGCCCGAGGCGACGACCCCCCGTAACCCCCCCGAGGGATAGTCGTCAGCTGGGGAAGGTGGGCGAGATGCCGAAAATAGAGGTTACTAGCGATGCGCCCGCGATTGCTGCCGATCGCGGATACTTACCCAACGTAACCGACAGTATGTGGAGCGCGGTCGCCGATCTGTCACTCCCGCGCTAGCGCCACCAGGGTCGGCTGCGGATCTCCCCCAGGTGCAGCGCGGGCTCGCTCACCGTCTGGGCGCTCTTGCTCAAGTGGTGCAGGTGCTCCTGGACCCAGAGCAGGTGCGGGTGCGGAAGCTCGTCGGCCACCGGCAGCGCGTCGGCCTCGTGATTACCGTCGGTGACGCCAGGATGCCCGCCATCGCCATCGCCCACGCCATCGCCCACGCCATCGCCCACGCCATCGCCCACGCCAACGCTGACACCGCCGCCCGCACCCCCGCCAGCGCCGCCCGCGGCGCTGCCGGCCGTCACCGGCTGCCGGGGCACCGCCGCCGCCACGATCATCGGCGCGGGAATCTCCGTCAGCTCACCCGCCCCCGGACGGCTCACCTCCCCCGCCACCGCGTCGTAGAACCCGGCCAGCCCCTCAGCCGCGAGCTTGAGGCTGGTGCAGGCGGGCGCCCCCGCGTACTCGGACGACCCCTGCAGCGGCACGCACGCGCTCCACCGCCCGGTCTCCTGATCGGGCCCGTGGCCGTTCGGCTCAGCCGGCACCGCGGGCCGCAGCGTGGCCAGGCTGTGCGCGGTCAGCCGGAGCCGGGTCGAGGCGTTGACCAGCGTCCACAGGTCTTCCTTGGTCAGCCGCTTGCTGCCCTGCTCGGTGAGGAACCCGCGGACAGCGTCGTCCAGCCTGATGCCGGCGTTGGCGGTGGCCATGGAGGCGGTCGGCGGCACGACCACCTCGCTCAGCGCCCAGTCCACCGCCTGGGTCAGGAACGTCGCGCCGGACCGGAACGAATCGGCCAGGTCGGTGCTGACCACCGCCACCACGCCGCGCGGCCACAGCAGCACGCCGACCGCGAAGCTCACGGCGCAGCCGATCGCCACGTCCTCGACCCGCAGCAGCCCGACCGTCCAGCCCACCGGGTCGAGCAGGTTGAACAGCACCACCACGGTGACCGTGAAGGCCGCCTGCCAGACCAGGAACGGCGTGGTGCCCGGCGCGTACGCGGCGACCAGCACCGCCACCGGGAACACGGCCCACAGCGCGTTGGGATTGGTCCCGATCCCGACGAGCAGGGCCGCGCCGATCACGAACCCGACCGCGGTGCCCGCCAGCCCCCGCCACGCGGTCGACCCGGTCGCCGAGGCGCTAGTGCGCAGTACCGACAGGGTGCCGAGAACAACCCAGAACGCGTGCTGGACCCCGGACGCATCGGCCACCGCGACGGCCGCCGCCAAGGCGATCGCCGCCCGCGCCGAGTTCAGGAACCAGACCGAGCGGACCGACGCGTGCCGCCGCACCAGCGTCGCCGCGGTGGTGACCGAGGCGACCCCGGGGGTGCGCGCCAGCGCGGAGGCGGCCCTGGCCGGCGCTTTCCCCGGCTCGGCCCCGGGCGACTCGTACCAGTGCCGCCGCGCGGCCTCGATTGTCTCCTCCGACGCGCGGTGGCTGACGATCAGCGCGTCGGCGGCGACCGACCGGGCCACCACCGAGAGCGCCTGCGCATGCACCGCCTGCGCCGCCGCGACCCGCGCGTCTGGCTCGCCCGGCCGGCCGGACAGCTCGCTGAGATGCTCCGCCGACGCCGCCCGGGCGCTCTCGATCGCGTCGAAGTCCGGCTCCGCGTCGCGGCCGGTGAGCAGCGCCTGGGTGTCGCTGAAGAGGTCGGCCGAGCGCAGCAGCAGCGCCCGGTCCTGCGGGCAGCCCTGGGTCAGGTCGATGTGCCCGTCGAACGCCTCCGCGACCTGGGTCGAGCTCCACTCGAGGAGCTGCACCATGCTGCCGAGGGCCTGGTCGGAGGTGGCGAGCCCGGTCGGGCGGTACGGCGCGGCCGTGAACGCGGCCCGCAGCCGGTCCTTGGCCGCCATCATCGCGTCGCCACTGGTCACCTCGCCCGCGGCGGCCGCCCGGACCCGGCTGGCGAGTTCGCCCGACAGGTCGGCGACGGCGGCGCGCAGCCGGTTGCCCGGGGCGGGCGGTGACAGCAGCAGCACCGCGATGGTGCCGGCCGCCGACGCCAGCCACCAGCCTTCCAGCCGGCTCGGGAGGTCGGCCGCGCCGCCGACCGATACGACCGGCAGCACGTAGGCGAACATGGCCGCGATCGTGCCGGAGGCGGGATTGGGGCCGATGATCCCGGCGAAGAAGATCGCGAACGTGACCGGGAGCGTGACCACCGCCGCGACCCAGGCCGTCCCGCTGACCATCGTGCCGATGATCAGCGCGAGGCTGCCGACCACGGCCAGGCCGACGTGCCCGGCCAGCTTGTCCTTCCTGGTCCCGCCGAAGTTCGCGACGACCAGCGTCGCGAAACCGCCGAAGGTGGCGAACAGCGTCATCTGCGGGTCGCCGATCACCTTCAGGCAGATCGCGAACAGCGCCGGGACGACGAGCGTCGCCCGCAACGCGCGCAGTCCGGCCTGCCTGGTCCAGAGCGGCTTCCACCAAGGGCGCATGGGCGTTAATCCTACGTACCTGGGACAGGCTGGGGCCAGTGGGGCTAAGGGTCGGCCGGGCTCGGCAGCTCGATTTCGACCGTCAGCCCGCCTCCCGGGGTGTCGGCCAGCCTGATCGCCCCGCCGTTGGCCGTCACCAGCCGGTGCACGATCGCGAGGCCGAGCCCGGTGCCGTTCTGGCTGCCGGTGGTGTACCGCAGGAACGCGCGGGACCGCTCCTGCGCGGTCATCCCGGGGCCGTCGTCGGCCACCGTCAGCACCGTTCCCGGATCGGTCGCCGACGCCGAGATGCGGATGGAGCCGCCGACCGCGCCCGCGTCCGGCTCGGTGAGCGCGTCGATCGCGTTGTCGATCAGGTTGTCGAGGATCTGCTCCAGGTGCCCGGCGCCGAGCGCGACCATCGGCCGCCCGGCCGTGCCGTCCCGGCCCGGGCCCGCGCTCACCTCGGCGATGAGCTTCACGTCGTGGCCGTCGGCGACCGGCTGCCAGGCCGCGACCCGCTCGGCGACCGCCTCGAGCACGTTGATGGTCTCTAGCTGCTCGGTCATCGCCTCGGCCCTGGCGGTGGCGAGCAGCCCGTCGACCAGCCGCGACAGCCGCGCGATCTCCTCTTGCGCGCCAGCCAGCTCGGCCGCCGTGGCCGGGGAGGCGTCGGTGGCGAGCAGGTCGAGGCGGAGCCGGAGCGCGGTCAGCGGGGTGCGGAGCTGGTGCGAGGCGTCGGCCAGCATCGCCCGGTGCCCGTGCACCAGCGCCTCCAGCCGCCCGGCCATCATGTTGAACGTGGCCGCCATCCGGCGCAGCTCCGGCGGGCCGTACCCGGTTCTGGCGCGGACGGTGAGATCGCCGTCGGCGATCTTGCCCGCGGCGGTGTCGAGCCGCGCCAGCGGCCGGCTGACCCAGCGGGCGAGGTAGATGGCGACCAGCACGGCTGCCGCGAGCGCGGCGCCGGCCAGCACGACCAGGTACAGCCAGAGGTTGTCGATGTTCTGGTTGAGCGGGCCGGTCGGCCGCTCGAGGACCACGGTCCCGATCTGGACACCGGTCAGCTTCCCGGTGCCGTAGACCGGCGCCAGCGCGTAGACCGCGTTCTTGGTCAGCTCGGTGGTGGGGCTGGACTGGCTCCCCGCGTCGGCCAGCAGCTTGCGGTAGGCGCTGTTCTTGTTGACCGGGCCGTGCGAGAGCCGCGGCTCCGGGTCGCCCTCGTGGTTCAGGACCAGCACGTCGTCGCTGTTGCGCTCGGCGTCTTGCATCGCCTCCGACAGCGCCGCGAAGTCGGCGTGGTCCTCGTGCCCGTCGGTCTGCAGCGGCCCCCGCGCCAGCAGCGCGATCGAGCTGGCCGTGCCCGCGCTGTCCTGGACGAACGCGTCCCGCTCGTGATCGATGGCGCCGAGCGCGAGCGGAACCACCGCGGCGATGAGGACCGCGGCGGTCAGCAGCACCAGCGCCAGCGCGATCCGCCTGGTCACGGCCCAGCCCGCCCGCTCACGGGCTCACCCCGGCCACGATCCCGCTCGGTCACGCTTGCGGGCCTCCGGCGAGCGAGTCCCCGGCCGACACGGCCTCCCGGTCCGCCAGCCGGAAGCCGTGGCCGTAGACGGTCTCGATCAGGGCGGGGTCGCCCAGCTTGCGCCGCAGCGCCGCCAGGTGCACGTCGAGCACCTTGGTGGGCCCGTACCAGTGCTCGTCCCAGGCCCGCTCGACGATCTCCTGCCTGCTGATCAGCCGGCCCGGGTCGGTGATCAGGCACTCCAGGATCGCGAACTCCTTCGGGGTCAGCGCCACGTCGGCGCCGGACATCGTTACCCGCCGGGTCCGCAGGTCGACGGTGAGCGGCCCGTGCCGCAGCACCTCGCCCCCGGTCGCCTCTTGCCGCTGCCGGCGACGCAGCACCGCCCTGATCCGGGCCAGCAGCTCGGCCAGGCCGAACGGCTTGACCAGGTAATCGTCGGCGCCCTCGTCGAGCGCGAGCACCCGGTCGGCCTCCTCGCCGCGGGCCGTCACCACGATGATCGCGGTGTCAGAGTCGGCCCGGAGGCGGCGGCAGACGTCAATGCCGTCTAGGTCGGGCAGCCCGAGATCGAGCAGCACGACGTCGAACGCCGGCCGTCGAAGAGCCTCGGCGCCCATGGAGACGCTGTCGGCTCTGTACCCGGCCCGCTCGAGGCCGCGGACCAGTTGCGTTGCGATACCCGGGTCGTCCTCGACCACGAGCACAGATACTTGCGGAGAGCTCACGCATATACCGTAGGTCGCCAACCCCGCCAGACCTAAATCGGGGAAGATTCTTAGTAATTTGTGAAGAATCCTCGGCCCGTCAACCCGCCCCGGCGTTCCACGCCCCGCTCCGCCACCCCGGTTACGTGCCTTGCCAACGAGACGAAATCCGCCCGTAATGCGCATCGCGATGATTGAAGAATGGACCACTCGCGCATCGGGCCGCCGCAGGGATACCTCCCCATCGAGGAGCACGGCATTGTCGGGGACCTGCGGACGGTCGCGCTCATCGGCACCGACGGCACCGTCGATTGGTACTGCCCGTCCCGGTTTGACGCCCCGTCGCTCTTCGGGGCGCTGCTCGACGCCCGCAAGGGGGGCTACTTCTCCCTCACCAGCCGAACCGGCTACGCCCGGCCCAAGCAGCTCTACCTGCCCGACACCAACATCCTGCTGACCAGGTTCCAGGGCAAGGAAGCGGTCGGCGAGGTCATCGACTTCATGGTGCCCGAGACCAGATCGACCGGGCGGGCCCGCGACCTGCTGGTCAGGCAGTGCCTCGCGGTCCGCGGCCGGGCCATCTTCGAGCTGGCCTGCCACCCCGCCTTCGACTACGGCCGGGCCCCCCACGAGGTGCAGATCGTGCAGGGGGTCGGGGCCGTCTTCACCTCCGCGGCCGGCCGGGCGGTGCTGCGCACCAACGTCGCGCTGAAGGTGGAGGAGAACGGCGTCGCCGCCTCGTTCACCCTCGAAGAGGGCGAGAGCGCCACCTTCCACCTGGAGTGGAACGGCGAGGTCCGGCCGATCGCCGACGGCGAGACCCAGGAGCTGTTCACGACCACCCAGGATTTCTGGCAGAACTGGGTCGCCCAGTCGCGCTACACCGGCCGCTGGCGCGAGATGGTGCAGCGGTCGGCGCTCGCGCTCAAGCTGCTCGTGTACCACCCGACCGGCGCGCTGGTGGCCGCGCCGACCACCTCGCTGCCGGAGGAGCCGGGCGGTACCAGGAACTGGGACTACCGCTACGCCTGGCTCCGCGATGCCTCATTCACGGTCTACTCGCTGATGCGGCTGGGCTTCCTCGAGGAAGCCGCGAGCTTCATGGACTGGCTGCAGAAGCGGTGCGAGGCCGCCACCGCGGACCGCGACGTGATGATCATGTACTCCGTCGACGGCAGCGAGAACATCCCCGAAGCGACCCTTGACCACCTGGACGGCTACAACGGCGCTAAGCCGGTCCGCATCGGCAACGGCGCCGTGGGCCAGCGGCAGCTCGACGTCTACGGCGAGATCATGGACTCGGTGTACCTCTACAACCGCGAGGTGCCGATCTCCTGGGACCTGTGGACCGGGCTGTCCAAGCGCCTGGACTGGCTGAGCAAGCACTGGCAGGAACCGGACGAGGGCATCTGGGAGATCCGCGGCCCTCGTCAGCGCTTCACCTACTCGGCGCTGATGACCTGGGTCGCCTACGACCGGGCGGCGCGGGTGGCCCGTGACCGCGGACTGCCCGCCCCGGTCGAGCGCTGGCGCAAGCTGGCCGCCCAAGCGCACCGGTTCGTCCAGCAGTCCTGCTGGGACCCGGAGCTCGGCACCTATGTCATGTACCCGGGCAGCCAGTTGCTCGACGCGTCCCTGCTGGTCATGCCGCTGGTGAAGTTCGCCGGGCCGACGGACCCGCGGTTCCTCGCCACCCTCGACAAGATCTCCTCCGAGCTGGTCTCCGACAGCCTGGTCAACCGCTACGCCCTCACCGGCGTCGACGGCATCGCCGACGGTGAGGGCACCTTCAGCCTCTGCTCCTTCTGGTATGTGGAGGCGCTCACCCGGGCGGGCCGTCTCCGCGAGGCCAGGATGGTCTTCGAGAAGATGCTCACCTACGCCAACCACCTGGGCCTGTACGCCGAGCAGATCGGCCACTCGGGCGAGGCCCTCGGCAACTTCCCCCAGGCCTTCACCCACCTGGCCCTGATCAGCGCCGCCCTCAACCTCGACCAGGCCCTCGACCGCCGCTAAAGGCAAGAGCAAGCCCAATCGAGCGTAACGGTCCCGTTCGCTTCGCCAGGATGGTCCGTTGTTTCGCCCAGCGGCCGAGGCGATTTGGTGACGGATTGTAATCACACAAGGTGACAACAGTCAAAGTGATTATTGTGGAGCTGACATATGTCACTTTGGCACCGTTCACGAGGTACAGTGCATAGCGTTGGCGTCTGCACAAGGGCCACCGAGGTCCCACAGGACCCGAGCGCCCGCATTGGTACCACGGAGCGTGATGTTGCACATGGTCGAGCAACTACTTGCGGATGACCCCAGCGCCCACCGGCGCAGGCTCGGCGTGGACCTGCGCCGGAGCCGGGAGGCGCTTAACCTCACTCAGCAGCAAGCCGCTGATCAGCTTGAATGGTCGCTGTCGAAGCTCATCAGGA
>Ga0302311_10006932_pt1 | contig 11629 bp, 10 predicted proteins | sample III_Palsa_N1_3_FD_200449 | JGI IMG/M metagenome (GOLD analysis project Ga0302311, IMG submission 200449) | Peat permafrost microbial communities from Stordalen Mire near Abisko, Sweden - III_Palsa_N1_3 | ecosystem: Environmental > Terrestrial > Soil > Palsa > Peat permafrost | place: Sweden...
CCTCAGACCGACAGCGTCGGGCGCAGCGCGCCGATCGCCTTGGCATAATCGTTGGAGCCATAGACGAAGGCGCCGGCGACCAGCGCATCGGCGCCGGCGGCGATGACCTTGGGCGCGGTCTCGGCATTGATGCCGCCGTCGACCTCGATCCAGGGCGAGAGGCCCTTGTCGTTGGCCATCTGGCGCAGGCGCGCGATTTTCGGCACCACGTCGTGGATGAATTTCTGGCCGCCGAAGCCGGGGTTGACCGACATGACCAGGATCACGTCGCACAGCGGCAGCACGTACTCCAGCACCTCGGGCGGCGTCGCCGGATTGAGCACGGCGCCGGCCTTCTTGCCGAGGTCGCGGATCTGGCCCAGCACCCGGTGCAGGTGCGTGGTCGCCGAGGTTTCGGCATGGACCAGGATATGGTCGGCGCCGGCCTTGGCGAAGGCTTCGACGTATCGCTCCGGCTCGACGATCATCAGATGCACGTCGAGCGGCTTGGCTGTTGCGCGCCGCACTGCCTCGACCACCAGCGGGCCGATGGTGATGTTGGGCACGAAGCGGCCGTCCATGACGTCGACATGGATCCAGTCGGCCCCGGCCCGGTCGACCGCGGCCACTTCCTCGCCCAGCTTCAGGAAATCGGCCGACAGGATCGACGGGGCGACGACCACGCCCCGGTCGGGACGGGCGGGATTGGCGATGCTCATGGGCGTGCCTCGGCTCTAGATGATCCGGCGGGTGTGCGAGAAAACGCCCGCCGGGTCAAGCGGCGCTTCAGCTCTTGGGCGTTTCGACATGGCCGCCGAACTTGTGGCGCATGGCCGACAGCAGTTTCTCGGCGAAGGTATGGTCCTGTCGCGACCGGAAGCGGACGTAGAGCGCTGCCGTTAGCACTTCGGCCGGCACGGCCTCTTCGATCGCGGCATTGACGGTCCAGCGGCCCTCGCCCGAATCGGCGACCGAGCCCTCGTAACGATCCAGCGCCGGATCCTCGGCCAGCGCCATGGCGGTCAGGTCCAACAGCCAGGACGATACCACGCTGCCACGGCGCCAGACCTCGGCGATGTCGGGCAGGTTGAGATCGAAGCGATGGTCCTCGGGCAGCAGCGGCGAATCGGCGTGCTGCATGATGTCGAAGCCCTCGGCGAAGGCCTGCATCATGCCGTATTCGATGCCGTTATGGATCATTTTGACGAAATGTCCGGAGCCCGAGGGGCCGGCATGCAGATAGCCCTGCTCCGGCCGTGGGTCGGCGCCCGCCGGCCGCTTGGTCTTGTCGACGCCGCCGATGCCCGGCGCCAACGCGGACAGGATCGGGTCCAGATGATCGACCGCCTCCTTGGTGCCGCCGATCATCATGCAATAGCCGCGGTCCTTGCCCCAGACGCCGCCGGACGTGCCGACATCGACATAGCGGATGCCCTTTTCCGCCAGAGTCTTGGCGCGGCGGACGTCGTCCTTCCAGAAGGAATTGCCGCCGTCGATCAGGATGTCGCCCGCTTCCAGCAGCGTCCCCAGCGTCTGCACCGTGTCTTCGGTGACCTGGCCGGACGGCAGCATGATCCAGACGATGCGCGGCGCCGTCAGCTCGGCGACCAGCGCCTCCAGCGAGGCCGCACCGGTCGCGCCCTTCTCGGCCAAGGCGCCGACCTGGGCCAGGCTCTGGTCGTAGACCACGCAGTCATGGCCCTTCGCCATGAGCCGAAGGACGATGTTGCCACCCATCCGGCCGAGACCGACCATACCAAGTTGCATTAAGCTTCTCCGTCGATCGGTCTTTCTTTTGGGGCTGTCGAGGCGGATGCCTCAGGCCAGCGCCCGACCGATCGACGACGCCAGCTGTTCCAACCCTGCCACGGGATCGGGGCCCAAGTGAACCCTGAGCGCCCGGCGGCCGCGCTCGGCCAGCACGGCGAAATCGCCGCGGGCCTGGGCGGCCTTGATCACGCCGAAACCATAGCGCTTGGCCGGCACCGCCAGGTCTTCCTGCTCCTCGCAGGTGACCTGCAGGAACACGCCCGTGTTGGGGCCGCCCTTATAGACCTGGCCGGTCGAATGCAGGAAGCGCGGGCCGAAACCCAGGCAGACCGCCGCATGCTTGGCGTCGCGGATGACCAGGCGCGCCCCTTCCAGAATCGTCTGGGTGCGCTGGTTCATCGGCAGGAACGCCAGCAACGCCGCATAGTCGCCGGGGCCGAGCCGATCCAGATGAGCCTTCAGGTAGGCATCCAGCGTCTTGGCGCCGGCCAGTGCCGCCAGCTGCGACGCATTGGCCGCATCGGCGTAAAGCTTGATGCCGCCCTCGACCAGAATCGGGGTTTCCTCGGGCATCGTGCCCGATTGCTCATATTCATCGGTCAGCTTGCGCGTCGCGATCTTGGCGGCTTCGACGTCGGGCTGGTCGAACGGGTGAATGCCCATGATCGCACCCGCGACGGCGGTGGCGATCTCCCAGCGGAAGAATTCCTGGGCGACGGCATAGCTGTCGGCGACTTCGATGCGCACGACCGGGTGGCCGGCGTCGGCCAGCGCCTGGATTGCGGCATTGCGCGGGTCGGGACGGCCCTTCAGTGCCAGATGCACGAACAGCCGGTCGGCGGCATAGACGCCGGGATCGCTCACCTGCTTCGCATCGATCGGCACGATGCCGTGGCCGTTCTTGCCGGTCGATTCCGCGATCAGCTGTTCGGCCCAGCCGCCGAACGCGTCGAGGCCCGGGCCGGAATAGATCGTCAGCTTGTCGCGGCCGTCGGCCAGCGCCGCCGCCAGGATGGCGCCCAGCGTCAGGCCCGGATTGTCGACCGCGGCAATGCCGGGCTTGCAGGCAGCCGCCATCGCCTCGGCCGACGCGATCAGGCGGGCCAGGTCGAGGCCCATGGCAGCGGCCGGCACCAGGCCGAACGGCGACAGCACGGAATAGCGGCCGCCGATTTCCGGATCGCCCAGGAACAGGCGCTGGAAGCCCTCGGCCTTGGCGACGCGCTGCAGGCCCGAATTCGGATCGGTGACCGCGACCAGGCGCTTGGCCGCCTCCTCGGCGCCCAGTGCCGCGGTGATCTTGGCGTGGAAATAGGCTTCGAGCGCGTTCGGCTCCAGGGTGCTGCCCGACTTGCTTGACACGATCACCAGCGTGCGCGCCAGGTCGAGCGAAGCCTCGATGTCGCGGATCTGGGTCGGGTCGGTCGAATCGACCACATGGAACTGGGGCCATCCGGTCTGGCGGCCGAAGGTCAGCGCCAGCACTTCGGGCCCGAGGCTCGATCCGCCCATGCCCAGCAGCAGCACATGCTCGTAGCGCTGCGCGTCGGTGCGGAAGCCGGCGAGGCTGCCCAGCGTCTGCTGCATCCGGTCGGGAATATCGAGCCAGCCCAGCCAACGGCTCTCGTCGCCGCCGGTCCACAGGCTGGCGTCATGGCCCCAGAGCCGGGCGATACGGTCGTCGGCCTGCCACGCGGCGAGCTCGCGCTTGACCGCCGCATCGAGCGACGCCGGCAGGGCCGCCGAGATGCTGTTCAAATCCTGTGTCGGGCGCGGTGCCTCGGACGGGATCATGGGGTCTTCTCCTATGGATCGGCGGGCGGGGTTCGGGGCCGGGGAGCCCTGGCCGAGACCGTCGATCGGTCGGCTCTAGGAAATACGCTTCGGTTCGAACCATGAACGCTTCGTCGGTCCCGAGCATTCATTTTTTTCGTCGCTTTTCCCGTGTTTTTCGTCGCTTTCCGATTGCTCCGTGCGTTCGGGGGACTATCGTTGTGGCTGCAAGCTTTCGATTAAAGGACCGCCTGAGATGCCGATCAACAATCGTATCGCCGATTTCCATGCCGATCTCACCGCTTGGCGACGCGATCTTCACGCCAATCCGGAAACCGCGTTCGAGGAACATCGCACATCGGCGGTGGTCGCGGCCAAGCTCGAGGAATTCGGCATCGAGGTGCATCGCGGCCTGGCCGGCACCGGCGTGGTCGGCACGCTGCGGGGCAACCAGCCGGGCGACCGGTCGATCGCGCTCCGCGCCGACATGGACGCGCTGCCGATGCCCGAGGCGAACCAGTTCGACCATGCGTCGAAGACGCCCGGCAAGATGCACGCCTGCGGCCATGACGGCCATACCATCATGCTGCTGGGGGCGGCGCGCTACCTGGCCGAGACCCGGAATTTCGCCGGCACGGTGCATTTCGTGTTTCAGCCGGCCGAAGAGGGCGGCGGCGGCGGCCGTGTCATGGTCGAGGAAGGCCTGTTCGACAAGTTCCCGGCCGAGGAAGTCTACGGCATGCATAATTGGCCGGGCCTGCCGGTCGGCCAGTTCGCCGCCCGCGTCGGGCCGATGATGGCCGCGACCGATCAGTTCGAGATCGCGATCGAGGGCCAGGGCGGCCATGCGGCCCAGCCGAACAAGACGATCGACCCGATCGTGATCGGCTCGCAGATCGTCGGTGCCTTGCAGACGATCGCCAGCCGCAATGCCGATCCGATCAAGAGCGTCGTGGTCTCGGTCACCCAGTTCCAGGCCGGCTCCGCCTTCAACGTCATCCCGCAGACCGCCTGGCTGTGCGGCACGATCCGCACCTTCGATGCGGAGCTGCGCACCCAGACGCACAAGCGCATGAAGGAAATTGCCGAGGGCGTGGCGCTCGCGTTCGGCGGCAGCGCCAAGGTCGATTTCCGCTTCGGCTATCCGGCGACGGTCAATCACGCCGCCCAGACCGAAAAGGCGATGGCGATCGCCGAGCGCGTCGCCGGTGCTGGCAATGTGCACGAGGCGCAGCCGTCGATGGGCGGCGAGGATTTCTCCTACATGCTCTTGGAAAAGCCGGGCGCCTATATCTTCATCGGCAACGGCCCCGAGGTCGAAGGCAAGAAGCTGCACCAGGTCAATTACGACTTCAACGACGACGCCCTGCCGGTCGGCGCCAGCTATTGGGCGCAGCTGGTCGAAGAGGTGCTGACCAAGGCTGCCTGAGGACTAAAAAACAAAAAGGGCGGCCGCTTCGGATGAAAGCGGCCGCCCTTTGCTTTTTTGCTCCAGGTCTCAGATGACGTGGAACAGATACAGCAGAATGATGACGGGGATCGGAATCCCGACGGCCCACAGCAAAACACCGCGCATGGCTTCACTCCTTTTCGGATGATCAAGTCGGATCGACCGGTCCCAGGCATCCGCCGTGGTAAAGCGCCAGTCGATTTCGGTCACGGGAATTGCCGTCACGGCCGGGCGGCTACGGTCGAGCTGGATGTCGAATTGGGTCATGGACGGATGACCAGATGAGCCAGCAGCGCCAGGCGCCATGCTGTGATGTGAAGCATCGTGATCATCCGCATGGGGTTTTCCTTTTCCGGCCGGGCGAACTCGTTACTTGAGCGCGTCCTTGGCCTTGCCATAGGCGCTCTGGACCTTGCCCTCGACCTTGTCGGCCTTACCGGACATCTGGGTCTTCGGGCTGTTGGTCGCCTTGCCGATGGCGTCCTTCACGGCGCCCTTGGCCTGCTTGGCAGCGCCTTCGATACGGTCCTTGTTCATCTTGCCTCCTCCGGGTGCCGGTCCATCGGCCCCTCATGGCAAATGAACACGGCAAACCCGGCGAAGGATCACCGGCCCGAGCAAAATTAATTCTGGAACCGATGGGTAAGCGTGAGGGTTTGTGCGGGTTTATATCCGGAAACGAGTGGCTACCGCCCCTGCCAGACCGGCGGGCGCTTGTTCAGGAACGCGTCCATGCCTTCCTTGAAATCCTCGCTCATATAGCAGCTGAGGATCAGGTCGCGGTCCTCGTCGGCCAGCGATTTTTCCTTGATCCGGCGCAGCGCTTCCTTGGTCGCGCGCAACGTCAGCGGCGCGTGGCCGGCGACGATGGTGGCCATGTCCGTGGCGCGCGCCATCAACGCGTCCTGGCTCTCCAGCACCTCGGTGACAAGACCGATCGCGAGCGCCTCTTCGGCGCTGACCAGCTTGGCCAGGAAGATCATTTCCTTGACCCGCGCCGGGCCGACCAGGGCGGTGAGGCGGGCGTAATTGCCGGTCGACAGGCAATTGCCGAGCGTGCGCGCGATCGGAAAGCCGAACTTGGCGCCGGTGGCGGCGATGCGCAGGTCGCAAGCCGCCGCGATACCGGCGCCGCCACCGGTGCAGGCGCCGACGATGGCCGCGATGGTCGGCACCCTGCAGCGTTCCAACGCGCCCAGCACCCGGTCGATGCGCGCCTCGTAGGTCAACGCATCCTCGGGTGTTTTGAAGGCCTTGAACTGCGAGATGTCGGTGCCGGCCGCGAACGCCTTGTCGCCGGCACCGGTCAGGATCAGCGCCTTGACGCTGGGATCGGTCTCGATCTCGGTACAGACCTCGGCCAACCGCTCGTACATGGCGAAGGTGAAGGCGTTGCGCTGGGCCGGCCGGTTGAAGGTGATGCGGCCGATGCCGTCCTGGATCTCGTAGAGCAATTCGTCGGTCATGCGGGGGTCCTTCAGAGGCGGATGGCGCCGGACGCGGCCAGCGCCTCGATCTCGGCGGCGGTGAAACCATGTTCCAGCAGCACCTCGTTGGTGTGCTGGCCATAGAGCGGGGCGGGGCTGACGCTGCCGCCCGGACTGTCGGAAAATTTGATCGGCAGGCCCAGTGCCTTGACGGGACCGGCGACCGGATGGTCGGTCTCCACGATCATGCGGCGCGCCAGCGCCTGTGGGTCCTGGTGCATCTGGTTGATGTCGAGCACCGGGCCGGCGGGCATGCCCGATGCCTCCAGCAGCGCCAGCCATTCGGCGGAGCCGCGCCGGCGGAAATGCGCGGTCAGCGCCGCCTCCAGCTCGGCCAGATGGGCCATGCGGTCGGGGTTGGTGCGAAAGCGCGGGTCTTCCGCCAGTTCCGGCGCCTTCAGCACCTCGACCAGGCGCAGCCAGTTCGGTTGATTGGCGGCCCCGACCGTGATCCAGCCGTCGGCGGTCTGGAACGCCTGATAGGGCGCGTTCAAGGGATGGGCCGAGCCCATCGGCTGCGGCGCCAGGCCGCTCGCGAATGCGATCGCCGATTGCCAATAGGTGTGGGTGATGCCGGCCTCGAACAGCGAGGTATCGACCATCTGGCCGCGGCCGGTCGCGTGGCGATGGTTGAGCGCCGCCAGGATGCCCATGCAGGCGAGCAACCCGGCCGTGATGTCGGTGACCGGAGCGCCGATCTTGACCGGCGGCCGGCCGGGACCTTCGCCGGTGATGCTCATCAGCCCGCTCATGCCCTGGGCGACCAGGTCGAAGCCGCCGCGGTCGGCATAGGGACCGGTGCGGCCGAAGCCCGAGATCGAACAATAGATCAGTCGTGGATTGAGGGATTTCAGCGCGTCGTAGCCGAAGCCCATCTTCTCCATCGTGTCGCGCCGATAATTCTCGGTGACCACGTCGGCATCGGCCAGCAGGCGGCGCAGCACCTGTTTGCCGCCCTCGGTCTTGAGGTCGACCGCCACGCCGCGCTTGTTGCGGTTCATCATCAGATAGGCGGCGGACTCGCCGTGGATCGACGGCGGGATCGAGCGGCGCGTGTCGTCGCCGCCCGGGATCTTCTCGACCTTGATCACGTCGGCGCCCATGTCGGCCAGCATCAACCCGCAGGTCGGCCCCGCCATGACATGGCTGAGCTCGATCACCTTCAGGCCGGCAAGCGGCCCGGTCTTCGGGATGGGAGGCATAGGGAAACTCCGATAGTGCCGTCGGGATCGACAGTGAGGGTGGAAAGATTGGTGCTTTCAAGCACCATCATGTCGCGCGAGGTCGGACGCCGGCCATAATTGTTCCGCAATTGGCGTGTCAGATTGCCGGGTGACACCTCCGGCCGGATCGCTTATCAAGCGTTCGGCTCCTGCAGCGGATCATCCCCTTGTCGCATTTCCCCAAATTCGGTCTCGCGTTCGTGACCCTCGCGGCCCTCACCGGCTGCGCACCCGACTATTCGCCCAATACCTACAGTGCCGCGGCGGTGCAGCAGGCCAACAAGGTCGACAGCGCCATCGTCGTGGGCTTCCGTCAGGTATCGATCAGTGCGGCGGGCACGGTCGGTGCCGTCACCGGCGGTGCCGCCGGCGGCATCCTCGGTTCGCAGCTCGGGCCCAGCAGCACCAGTTCGGCGCTTGGCGCGGTCGGCGGCGGCATCGTCGGCAGCCTGCTCGGCACCAGCATCGAACATGCGACCGCCGACACGACCGGCTGGGAATATATCGTGCAGAAGCCGAACGGCGACCTGCTGTCGGTCACCCAGCGCGAGCCGCAGCCGATCCCGCTCGGCCAGAAGGTCCTGGTGATCTCGGGCAGCCAGGCGCGCATCATTGCGGACTATTCGGTGGCGAAGGATCCGCCGCCGCCCAAGGACGACAAGGCGAAGGACAAGCCGGACGAGAAGGCGAAGCCGGCCGTGCCGCCGACCCCGCTCGTGCTGCCCCCGGCCGCGACGACGGTCGAACCCTTGCCGGCGCCTGCGAACGTCCTGGCGCCGCCCACGAACATCTCGGCCCCGCCCGAAGCTGCAAAGCCGCCTGAGCCGACCACGCCGCCGGCAGACGCCACCCAGGCGCCGACCCCGCTCGTGCCCGCGCCGGCAACGCCCGCGGCCGCACCCGAGCCGGCGACTCCGGCCGCCCCGGCCACACCCAAGTCGGAAGAAGACGGCCTGCCGCCGGAACTGCTGGAGTAAAACCCTCTACCGCGAAAGGCGGGAGAGGGCTTCGTTGTCTACCCCAGACTCTTCGTCGCCATCTCGAACGTGCCCTTCGACAGGGTCTTGGTCGCCAGCACGCGCTCCAGCGCCTGTTTCATCAGGACCTGGCGCGCTTCGTCCTGGCGGCGCCAGCTGCCTAGCGGCACGATCATGCGGGCGGCCATCTGGGCGTTGATCGCGTCAAGCTGGATGATCTCGTCGGCCAGGAAGGCGTAACCGCTGCCGGACGCGTCGTGGAACTTCGACGGGTTCGCCATGCTGAAGCCGCCGATGAGCGCGCGGGCGCGGTTCGGGTTCTTCTGGTCGAACGCCGGATGGCCGGTCAGCGCCTTGACATGTTCGATCGTGCCGGGCAGCGACGACATCGCCTGGATCTGGAACCAATTGTCGATCACCAGCTCTTCGCGTGCCCAGCGCTCGTAGAAGGCGGCCAGCGCCGCCTCGCGCGGGGCCCCGTCGATGTTGCTGAGGATGCGCAGTGCCGCCAGCACGTCGGTCATGTTGCGCTGGGCCGCGAACTGGGCCTCGGCTTGGCTGATTGCCGTGGCTTTGCCGGTCGCGGCCAGATAGCCCAGCGCCACGTTCTTCAGGGCGCGCCTGCCGATCGAGGCGCCGTCGACCTTGAACGGCCCGTGGTCGTCGAGCGCCTTGTAGCTCTGGGTCAGGGCCGCTTCCAGATGATTGCCGATGGCGGCGCGCACGAACTGGCGCGCGGCATGGATCGCCTCGGGGTCGACCGTCGCCATCTGGTCGGCCAGGAAATCCTCGCCGGGCAGCATCAGCGCTTCGGCCTGGAACGCAGGGTCGCCGTCCCGCTGACCCAGCGTATTGGCCATCGCCGCCAGGAAATCGTCGGGCACTGCCAGCGTTTTGCCCCGGCGGTAGGCCGTGACCAGATCGAGCAGCAGAGTGGTCGCGACCTGCTGGCCGGATTCCCAACGGGTGAACGGGTCGGTGTCGAATGCTGCCAGATGCTTCAGCTGCTCGAGCGGCACGCCCTTCAATTTGACCGGGGCGGAGAACCCGCGCAGCAGCGACGGGATCGGACGGGTCTTCAAGCCGGTGAAGCGGAAGGTCTGTTCGCTTTCCTCCAGGGTCAGCAGGCGCGTGCCCTTGCGGCCCTTGGCCTCGCCGTCGAGCCGGATCGCGAGTTCTGCGCCCTTTTTGTCCAGCAGCCCGATCGCGACCGGGATCACCAGCGGCTCTTTCTCGGCCTGGCCCGGCGTCGGCCGGGTCGACTGGCTGAGCGTCAGGTCGTAGGTGCCGGCCTTGGCATCCCAGGCTTCCGACATGGTGACTTCCGGCGTGCCGGCCTGGCCGTACCAGCGCTTGAAACGGGTGAGGTCGATGCCGCTCGCGTCCTGCATCGCGGCGGCGAAATCCTCGATCCGGACCGCGTCGTTGTCGTGGCGCTGGAAATAGAGGTCCATGCCCTTGCGGAAGTTTGCAGGTCCCAGCAGCGTGTGGATCATGCGCACGACCTCGGCACCCTTCTGGTACACGGTCGCGGTGTAGAAGTTGTTGATCTCGATATAGCTCGACGGCTGCACCGGATGGGCCAAGGGGCCGGCATCCTCGGTGAATTGCCGGGCGCGGAGCGAGCGCACGTCGGAGATGCGCTTCACCGCCCGGCTGCCCTGGTCGCCGGAGAACTCCTGGTCGCGGAACACGGTCAGGCCTTCCTTCAGCGACAATTGGAACCAGTCGCGGCAGGTGACGCGGTTGCCGGTCCAATTGTGGAAATACTCGTGCGCCACGACGGTCTCGATGCCCTCGTAGTCGCCGTCGGTCGCCGTGTCGGGCTTGGCCAGGACGTATTTCGTATTGAAGATGTTGAGGCCCTTGTTCTCCATCGCCCCCATGTTGAAGTCTGACACGGCGACGATGTTGAACACGTCCAGGTCATATTCCAGGCCGAACACTTCCTCGTCCCAGCGCATCGAGGCCTTCAGCGCCTCCATGGCATGGCCGCACTTGTCCTCGTCGCCGCGCCGGACCCAGATCGCCAGATCGACGCGCCGACCGGACTGGGTGACGAGCTCGTCGCGCGTGCCGACCAGATCGCCCGCGACCAGCGCGAACAGGTAACAGGGCTTCGGATGCGGATCCTGCCACTTCGACCAGTGGCGCCCGTGCGAGCTGACGCCGCTATCGACCGGGTTGCCGTTCGACAGCAGCACCGGATAGCGCTGGGCGTCGGCGACGATGGTCGTGGTGTAGCGCGCCATCACGTCGGGCCGGTCGAGGAAATAGGTGATGCGGCGAAAGCCCTCGGCCTCGCATTGGGTGGTGAAATTGCCGCCGGACTTGTAGAGGCCCGACAGCTCGGTGTTGTTCTGCGGCTCGATCCGGGTCTCGATATCCAGCACGAAATCGCGCGGCAGATCTGGGATGGTCAGCGACTGGCCGTCCTGCTGATAGCGGTTCGGCCCCAGCTTCTCGCCATTGACCGCGACCGACACCAGGGTCAGCGCCTCGCCATCGAGCTTCAACGGCGAGTTACCGCCGGCTGCTGCTGGATTGCGGCGCATGCCCAGGCGCGACTTGACCGTCGAATGCTCTTCGCCCAGCTCGAACAGCAGATCGGCGGTATCGATCAGAAAATCCGGAACCTGATACTCGGCAAGGCGAATGGTCTTGGGTGGCGTGGCGTCGCGCAGGGCGTCGAGCATGGTTTCTCCGGAAGGCGTCCTCATCGCGCCCGAGCATAAACCAGCCGGCGTCGCGCGGCCAAGCGAATGCCGGGCCGCGCCCTAGCTGGGCGGGGTTTTCGCGGGCGCCGCCGGCGCGGGCGCCCAGACCGGCGGCGTGGTGGCGGTCGGAGCCGGTGTCGGTGCGGGCGCCGGGGCCGCTGGTACGGGCTGCGACATCGGCGTGGGCGACGGCGACGGCGGCCGCGGACGGGGTCTGGCCACGGCCGGTGCCGGGGCGGCAGGCGGTGTTGCC
>Ga0302311_10006936_pt1 | contig 11626 bp, 11 predicted proteins | sample III_Palsa_N1_3_FD_200449 | JGI IMG/M metagenome (GOLD analysis project Ga0302311, IMG submission 200449) | Peat permafrost microbial communities from Stordalen Mire near Abisko, Sweden - III_Palsa_N1_3 | ecosystem: Environmental > Terrestrial > Soil > Palsa > Peat permafrost | place: Sweden...
GGCGCTGGTCGATCGCGATCCGCAGACCCATTGGGGCAAAGGCAATGTCACCCTGCTGGGTGACGCCTGCCATCCGATGACGCCCTATATGGCGCAAGGCGCGGCGATGGCGATCGAGGATGCCGCCGTGCTGTCGCGTTGTCTCGAAGGCGTCGATCGTGACGGCGTCGAGGCCGCCTTCCGCCGCTTCGAGGCCACCCGCAAGCCCCGGACCTCGCGCGTTCAACTGAGCTCGCGCACCAATACCTGGCTCAAGACCCGCACCGATCCGGACTGGGTCTATGGCTACGACGCCTGGAACGAGCCGCTCGCGACACTTGAAGCTGCGTAGCCCTGACGGCCCTAAGCGGCGTCGGATTGCAGAATGTCGACGATGGCCTGGCCGGTGGCGGCGGTGCCGAGGGTGCCGCCGACGTCCCGGGTGGCGCGGCCGCCCTGGATCGCGGTCGCCACCGCCTGTTCGATGGCGCGCCCCGCCGCCTCGAATCGCGCCGCGCCGGAACGCTCGCCATGCCAGGCCAGCAGCAGCGCCGTCGACAAAATCAGGGAGAATGGATTGGCGACATCCTGCCCGGCAATGTCGGGCGCGGAGCCGTGCGCGGCCTGGGCCATGGCGTGATCGGCCCCGACATTGAGCGAACCGCCGAGGCCGAGGCTGCCCGATAATTCGGCGGTCAGGTCCGAGAGAATATCGCCGAACATGTTGGTGGACACGATGACGTCGAACCGGTCCGGCTGGCGCACCACATGGGCCATCATGGCGTCGACCAGGATGTCATCGACGACCAGGCCCGGATAGGCGCGCGCCGCCTCCCGGCAGATGTCGAGGAACATGCCGTCGCCGATCTTGAGCACATTGGCCTTGTGAACGATGGTGAGGTGCTTGCGCCGGCGCATCGCCAGCTGACACGCCGCCTGCGCAATTCGCTCGCAGCAGTGCCTCGTGATGCGGCGAAGCGAGATCACGACGTCCGGCGTGACCAGAAGCTCGCTGTTGCCCTGCTCCATGTTGCGATCGGCGTAGAAACCTTCGGTATTCTCCCGCACCACCACCAGATCAAACGCACCCAGCCGGTTGCGCAAACCCGGATAGGTTCGCGCCGGCCGCACATTCGCAAACAGATCGAGGTTTTTCCGGAAATATTTCGACGGGTTGATCTCGCCGCTCTGTTCGTCCTTGAAATCAAAGGTCGCGGCGGGTCCGAGGATCAGCCCGTCCGCGGCCCGCACGATGTCCAGCAGTCCCGGCCGAACCGTCGAGCCGAACTGCTCCAGGCTGGCGTGGCCGACCGCGTGCTCCTCGGTCTGGACCTTGAGCTGGAAACGCTCGGACGCGGCCCGCAGGACATTCGACGTCGCGGCGGCGATCTCCGGCCCGATGCCGTCACCCGGCAGAACGACTATGCGCATGATGATTTCCCAAGCCCCGAATACCCCCGGCCGCCGGCCGAACGGGTCGACTTGTAGACGATTTGCGTGCCCTGACAGCGGCGATCGAGACATAGCCGCAATGCATTCCAGCCCTGCACAACAAAACGCCCGACCGGCCGATTATTCCCCGCTGCAAACGCAGATTCTTGATTTGAACTGTTCCAGATTCCGGTCCAACATCGCCTCGAAGTTCAATCGATGGATTGGACTAACCAGAAGTCCCAATCGATGGATTGGACAAACCAGGGGAACGCGATGGCAAACCTCACCGTCAACGGAAAGTCTTTCGACGTGGATGTCGAGCCGGATACGCCGCTGTTATGGGCGATTCGGGAGAATATCGGCCTCACCGGCACCAAATACGGCTGCGGCATTGCACAATGCGGCGCCTGTACCGTCCACGTAGACGGGGTTGCGATGCGCTCCTGCGGCGTGCTGGTCAGCGAGGCCGTCGGCAAGAAAATCACCACCATCGAAGGTCTGGCCGGCAACGGCGCCCTGCACAAGGTGCAGCAGGCCTGGATCGCCAACGATGTCCCCCAATGCGGCTATTGCCAGAGCGGCATGATCATGGCGGTGGCCGCCCTGCTCAAGGACAATCCGAAGCCGACCGACCAGGACATCGACGACGCCATCACCAATATTTGCCGCTGCGGGACCTTCAAACAGGTGCGTGAAGCGATTCACGCCGCCGCGAACGTTTGAGGAGATGGCCATGAACCATATGCCCGCACTCAACCGCCGCGCCTTTGTGATCGGCACCGCCGCCGTCGGCACCGGCCTCGCGCTCGGCCTCGATATTCCCTTTGGCGGCCCCACCGTGGTGCGCGCCGCCGACGGCTCGCCCGAAATCAACGCCTGGGTCGTGATCCAGCCCGACGACACCGTCGTCATCCGCATCGCACGGTCGGAAATGGGCCAGGGTACGCTGACCGGCCTCGCCCAATTGGTCGCCGAAGAACTCGAATGCGACTGGTCGAAAGTCACCACCGAATACCCGACGCCGGGACAGAGCGTGGCCCGCAAACGCGTCTGGGGCGATTTCTCGACCGGCGGCAGCCGCGGTATCCGAACCTCGAATGAATATGTCCGCAAGGGTGGCGCCACCGCGCGCATGATGCTGATCCAGGCCGCGGCCAACGAGTGGAAGGTGCCGGCGTCGGAATGCACCGCCGCCAACAGCATCATCACCCACACCCCGTCCGGCCGCACCACCACCTATGGCAAGGTCGCCGAAGCCGCCGCCAAGGTTGAGCCGCCAACCGAGGTCAAGCTGAAGGATCCGAAGGACTGGAAACTCGTCGGCAAGGGCGTCAAGCGCCTCGATACCGCCGACAAGACCACCGGCAAGATGACCTACGGCATCGATATCAAGCTGCCGGGGATGCTCAACGCCGCGATCAAGGCCTGCCCGGTATTCGGCGGCAAGCTGAAGAGCTACGACGAAGCCAAAGCGATGGGCATGAAGGGCGTCAAGAAGGTGGTGAAAGTCGGCGACTACGCCGTCGCCGTCGTTGCCGACACCTGGTGGCACGCCAAGACCGCGCTGGAGGCGATGCCGATCGCCTGGGACGAAGGCGAGAATGCCAAGGTCTCGAGCGCGTCGATCGCGAAGTGGCTGGAGGAAGGTTTCGACGATTCGCAGCCGGCCTTTGTCGGCAACGAGAACGGCGACGCCAAGGCCGCGATCGCCAAGGCCGCCAAGAAGGTCGAGGCGGTCTACAATTATCCCTATCAGAACCATGCCACCATGGAGCCGATGAACGCCACCGTGCTCTATACCGGCGACAGGTGCGATGTCTGGTGCGGAACACAGAACGGCGAAGCGGCGTTTGCCGCGACGCTGGAAGCATCGGGGCTGCCGGCCGACAAATGCGATGTGCACAAGCAGATCCTTGGCGGCGGCTTTGGCCGTCGCGGCCAGACCGACTATGTCCGGCAGGCGGTTGCCATCGCCAAGCAAATGCCGGGCACGCCGATCAAGCTGTTGTGGTCGCGTGAAGAGGACATGCAGCACGGCGCCTATCATCCGATCACGCAGGTCAAGATGACCGGCGCCTTCGATGCCGACAACAATCTGACCGCGTTGCGGATGCGGATCTCCGGGCAGTCGATCCTGTTCAGCCTGCGTCCCGAGGCGCTGGTCAACGGCAAGGATCCGGCGACCTTCGCCGGCCTCAATGCCACCGGCGAAGCCGCGATCGGATATTCGGTGCCTAATCTCCTGATCGATCACTCGATGCGCAATCCGCACGTCCCGCCGGGATTCTGGCGCGGCGTCAACGTCAACCAGAACGCGATCTACCTCGAATGTTTCATGGATGAGCTCGCGCATGCAGCCGGCCAGGATCCGCTCGCGTTCCGGCGCAAGCTGATGGCGACACATCCGAAACACCTCGCCGTGCTCAATGCCGTGGCCGAAAAGATCGGCTGGGACAAGCCCGCGCCGCAAGGCGTGTTCCGCGGTATCGCGCAGCACATGGGCTACGGCAGTTATGTCGCCGGCGCCGCGGAGGTGTCGGTCACCGACAGCAACAAGATCAAGGTGCATCGCATCGTTGCCGCGACCGACCCGGGCTATGCGGTCAATCCGGCGCAGATCGAACGGCAGATCGCCGGCTCGTTCGTCTACGGCCTGACCGGACTGTTCTATGGCGGATGCACCGTCAAGGACGGCCGTATCGAACAAGCCAATTTCGATACCTATAATTCGATGCGGATCGCCGAAATGCCGAAGGTGGAGTCGATCGTGATGCCGAGCGGCGGCTTCTGGGGCGGCGTCGGCGAGCCGACGATCTGCGTCGCGGGGCCTGCCGTGCTCAATGCGTATTTCGCGGCAACGGGAAAACGGCTGCGCTCGGTACCGCTGAGGGATCAAAACATCACCTTTGCCTGACCTTACAAAGCGGCGGCCTCAATGGCCGCCGCACACCCCCGGATCATGCTCATGGACGCGCTGCGCCTGATGACGCGGAGAAACGTCGTTCGTGGCATCGCGGCGGCGGCGACGTCGTTTACCTTCCCATGCCCTTCGCGCGCACAATCCGCCGCGCGCGTCGTCGTGATCGGCGGCGGCTTCGGCGGCGCCGCGTGTGCGCGCGCGCTGCGGCGGATCGATCCGAAACTGCAGGTGACGCTGGTTGAGCCGAACAAGGTTTTCACGGCCTGCCCGTTCAGCAACGAGGTGATCGCCGGCCTGCGCGAGATCGACGCGCAGCAATTTCGCTACGACAGGATAGCCGCCGACGGCATCAGCGTCATGGCGCAGGCAGCCGTGACAATCGATCCGCAGGCGCGGACGGTCGGTCTCGCCGACGGCAGTTCGCTCGCCTATGAGCGTCTGGTGCTGGCGCCCGGCATCGACCTGCGGTTCGACGCCCTGCCCGGCTATGACGAGGTAACCGCCACCAAGATGCCCCACGCCTGGAAGGCGGGAGAGCAGACAATGTTGCTGCGCCGGCAACTCGAAGCCATGGACGATGGCGGCCTGGTCGCGCTGGCGGTCCCCGCGAGCCCGTCGCGATGTCCGCCCGCGCCTTATGAACGCGCCAGCCTGATCGCGCATTACCTGAAAGCGAACAAGCCGCGCTCCAAGATCATCATTCTCGACGCCAAGGACGCGATTCCGCAACAGCGCCTGTTCGAGAAGGCCTGGAAGGAATTGTACCCCGGCATGATCGAGCGGATATCGCTGTCGCAGGGCGGACGAGTCGTCTCGGTCGATGCTTCGACCAACACGCTGGTCACGGATTTCGGCAACTACGAGGCCAAGGTCGCCAACGTCATTCCACCGCAGAAGGCCGGCCGCATCGCGGATATCGCCGGCGCGGTCGACAACACCGGCTGGTGCCCGATCGACCCGGTCAGCTTTGCCTCAAAGCTGGTGCCCAACATTCACGTCATCGGCGACGCCTGCATCGGCGGCGCCATCCCGAAATCCGCGTCCGCCGCCAATGCCGAGGCCAAGGCCTGCGCCGGCGCGGTGGCAAGCCTGATCGCAGGCGCAGTTCCCGTCATGCCGAAGCTGGACGGCACCTGCTACAACACGGTCGCGCCCGGCTATGCATTCTCGCTGTCCGGCAGCTATCAGCCGAAGGACGACATCTTCGCCGAGATCGAGGGCTCTGGCTTCACCAGCCCGGTCGATGCGCCGCTCGAAGCGCGCCAGCGGGAAGCCGATATTGCTCAATCCTGGTACCACAGCATCACGGCGGAAACGTTTGGCTAGGTCAGCAATCCATATCAAAGCCATGTGGTTCGCCGCCGCGGCGCTCGCGCTGACAGGCGCCGCGAGCGCGCAGGAATTGCGGCCCTATGTGATATCGGGAGATTCGATTCCGCAATCGCTGACCGGCGCGTCCGGCGATGCGGCGCGAGGGCGCGCATTGGTGCTCGAGCGCACCAGCACCTGCATCCTTTGCCACAGCGGACCGTTTCCGGAAGAGAAGTTTCAGGGCGATCTCGCGCCGAGCCTCGCCGGGGCGGGCAACCGATCCTCGGCGGGCCAGCTTCGGCTGCGGCTGGTGGCCGCCTCCCGCCTCAATCCCGCGACGATCATGCCGTCCTATTATCGCGTCGACGGGCTCGATCGCGTCGGCCCGGCATGGCGCCGCAAGCCGATCCTGTCGGCCGAACAGATCGAGGATATCGTGGCGTATCTCGTAACGCTGCGCGAATAAGAAAGCCCGACAAAGATGCGCCATTCGAAAAATTCCTCACGCCGTCAATTCCTGGGTCTCGCCGGCAGCGCGGCGGTGATGGGTGCCGTTCCCATAGTCATGGTGCGGCCAGCGGAGGCCACACCGGCGATGCTGGCCGGCGCGATCAGGAATGTCGTCGGCACGGCCGTGGTGCAAACCGGCCGGGTCAAGATCGACGTGCCGCCGCTGGTCGAAAACGGCAACACCGTGCCGATGACGGTGAGTGTCGCCAATCCGATGACGGCGGATGATTATGTGAAGAGCATTCACGTCTTCAACGAGAAGAACCCGCAGCCGAATGTCGGCAATTTCTATCTCGGGCCACGGGCCGGCCGCGCCCAGATTTCGACCCGTATCCGGCTCGCCGACAGCCAGAAGATCGTCGCCATCGCGCGACTGTCGGACGGCTCGTTCTGGTCGGTCAGCGCCGATGTCGTGGTGACGCTCGCGGCCTGTACCGAGGAGGTGATCTGATGGCCTCCGCTTTGATCAATGTTCCCAAGAAGGCCAAGCGCGGCGAGATCATCGAGATCAAGACGCTGATGTCGCATATCATGGAGACCGGCTATCGCCGCACCGCGACCGGCGAGCTGGTGCCGCGCGACATCATCACCAGCTTTGCCTGCCGTTACAACGGCGTCGAGATTTTCCGCGCCGATCTGTTCCCGGCGATTGCGGCCAACCCGTTCCTGTCGTTCTTCACGGTCGCGACCGAGAGCGGGAAGTTCGATTTCGAATGGATCGGCGACAAGGGTTTCACCGAAACCGCTTCGGCCACGATTTCCGTCGAATGAGATTCGTCTGCACGATAGCGTTGGCGGCCATGCTGGCGGCGATGCGTGTCGCCGCCGGCTTCGTCATCCCTCCCCTCGCCGCCACCGAAATTCCGCCCGCCGAACGCCGCTCCGGCTACAGCTTCATGACGCCGGACACCAAGGCGATCCAGGATGACGATACCGCCAATCCCGGCATGCTGTGGGTACTCGACGGCGAAGCGTTGTGGAAGCGCAAGAGCGGCACGAGTGACAAGGCCTGCGCCGATTGCCATGACGATGCGCAGGCCAGCATGAAAGGCGTGGCGGCGCGCTATCCTGCGTTCGACCGGGAGCTTGGACGTCCGGTCAATCTGGAACAGCGCATCAATCTGTGCCGTACGCGGCATCAACAGGCGACGCCGCTTTCTTACGAAAGCCGCGACCTGCTCGCGCTGTCAGCCTTTGTCGCGCGGCAGTCGCGCGGCGTCGCGATCACCGCCGGCACCGACCCGCAACTGGAGCCGTTCGTCGCCAAAGGACGCGCGTTCTTCATGCGGCGGCAGGGCCAGCTCAATCTCGGCTGCACCAATTGCCACAACGACAATTGGAACAGGCACCTGGCCGGATCCGCGGTGACCCAGGCGCTGCCGACCGGCTATCCGATCTACCGGCTGGAATGGCAATCGCTGGGATCCCTGCAACGCCGCCTGCGCAACTGCATGACCGGGATGCGGACCCAGCTCTACGACTACGGCGCGCCGGAACTGGTCGAACTGGAGCTCTATCTGATGTCGCGGGCCCACGACATGCCGATCGAGACCCCGGCGGTGCGACCGTAAGCTCTCGCGCGCGACGTCATTTTATGGCGCGCCTCCGTCGGCATGGGATAACGCCACGCGAGGTACTTCCCGGTCGCGGCTTCCGAATAAAGCCACACCGATTGTCAACGCATCCGAAAGAGGGTTGATGGCCGGGTTGGGCACCTCCAGGACATGCCGAGCTGGTCTGGCGATGTCCGTTCGCGGGACAAAGCAGACTCGGCAAATGGACGGCCCGACTTCCGAGTCTGTTGACCTCGTTTCTAAAAGGCTAGAGACGATTCAAAAACGGCGGTAAATTTTTCAGAAACTCAACCAAGGGTCGAAAAAAGGGGCACGCAAATGGGAGATAAGACCGGTATTGCGATTTTATTTGGAACGGCCGGAACAGTAGTTGGCGCGTGCGTAATGTCGTTTCTGAATACCGGACAATGGTTTTATCCGCCAACGACGCCAACTGTTGATGTTCGATACATCACCGGAGCTGGCTTATTATCCGGCTTCGTGTGCGTTTTAGCTACAATGATGCTGAGCAAGCGCGGAGAAATTCGAATATCAGAATGAATTACCACTATCCTATGTCTCTTCATGTTGAGGGTTTCGGATGCGGGCCAGCGACATCGGCGCGACATACACCAGTGGCCGGCGTCCGAAAGCCGCCAAGGAAAGAACCCGCGGGGGATGGGGCGCGGAGAATGCCGCGCACTCCGCTATGGGGATTCGGCTGGCGCGGAGGGTGCGAGCGCGGCAGTGCCGTGTCCTTCGAGGCGGTTGGCAGGCAGGCATAGCTCGGGTTGATGATTGAGACTGTTATTGAGTGTGTCGGTTGCAGGGATGGTGAGTTGTCGGGACGGCGTATCTGCGCGAGCGTGGTCGGCGCCGGTCTGCAACCGACGCTGGGCAAGGTTGTCAGTGCATCGTTTCAGCACATCGATCGTGATCATGAGGTATCGATCCTGACGGCGATGATTGGACCGGTCGGCCGGTGATGCGGTGTCGAGCCGCGCTTGAAGGTCTCGATGATGTTCATGCGCCCGCCGCAACACGGGCATGGGTGGGTCTCCTGGTCGGTTGGGGCAGCGCTATCGGGGGTCTGCTGCTTCTGTGCCGTTTGCACAGGTGTCACCGCAGCAATCAGCTGACGCGCCCGCGCGATGGTCTCGGTCTTGGTGCCGCTGGCCAGCAGACCGCAGTGCCTTATCCGGTGGAATCCGCATGGCAGGACGTGGATCAAGAACCGCCTGATGAACTCGTCCGGCTTGAGCGTCATGGTTTTGTAGCGGCCGGGGCCCTCGATCCGGTAGTCTTTGTAGCTGAACGTTACGCCGGTCGCGTCGGCGGCGATGAGGCGGCTGTTGGAGATCGCGACCCGGTGGGTGTAGCGGGACAGATAGGCCAGCACCTGCTCGGGCCCGGCGAACGGTCGCTTGCTATAGACGAACCACTTTGTGCGATGCAGCGGCGCGAGCCAGGCCTTGAACGCGGCCTTGCCGGCGAGGTGGGCGTGGTCGCCGAAGAACTGCAGGCGGCCGGCGTGGTGTGCGGCGAGCAGCATCTCCAGCATCAGGCGGCGGAACAGCCGCGACAGCACCTTCACCGGCAGGAGATAGTTTGGACGGCAGCCGATCCAGCGCGTGCCGTCGAGCGATATCCCACCGCCCGGCACGATCATGTGGACGTGTGGATGGTGGGTCATCGCCGAACCCCAGGTGTGGAGTACCGATGTGAAGCCGATTTTGACGCCGAGGTGCTTGGGATCGGCAGCAATCGTGCGCATTGTCTGCGAGGAAGCCTTGAACAGGAGATCGTAGACGACGGCCTTGTTCTGGTAGGCGATGGCGGCAATCCGCGCCGGCAGAGTGAACACGACGTGGAAGTAAGGGACTCCCAGCAGTTCTGACTTGCGCTGCTTCATCCATGCCAGCGCCTGCGAGCCCTGGCACTTGGGACAATGCCGGTTGCGGCAGCTGTTGTAGGCGATCTGCGTGTGCGAGCAATCCTCACAGCGCTCGACATGGCCGCCGAGAGCGACCGTGCGGCAGCTCTCGATCGCCGACATCACCTTCAACTGGCCGAGACTGACACGACCGGCATTGGCTTGCCGCCATGCCGAGCCATGGTCGCGGAAGATATCCGCGATCTCCAGGGCGGGGCGAGCCATGATCGCCGTGGTTATGCCGGTGGCTTGTTATCCGATCGCAGCGGCGTGAGCCGATCCAACGGGCTCATGACCGAGCGGATCACGTTGGTGGCTACCTGCGCGTAGAGCGCGGTCGTATCGACCCTGGCATGTCCGAGCAAAACCTGGATCAAACGCACCTCGGTTTTCTCTTCGAGCAGGTGGGTAGCAAAGCTGTGGCGCAATGTGTGAGGCGTCACTCGCTTCTTGATCGCTGCCCTATCGGCAGCGGCATGAACGACGCGATTGAATTGCCGCGTCGTCATCGGCAGTAGCGGATCACGGCCCGGGAACAGCCAGACCGCAGGCCGGGCGATGCGATACCAATCGCGCAGCAATTCCAACAGCCGCGGGGAAAGCATTGCAAAGCGATCCTTGCGCCCCTTGCCCTGCTCGATGCGCAGCAGCATGCGATCGGAATCGATGTCCGACACCTTCAGCGCCACCACTTCGGAGACCCGCAGTCCGGCGCCATAGGCGGCGCTCAGCGCGGCCTTGTACTTCGGCCCGGGGGCCGCCTCCAGCAGCCGTGCGATCTCCTCCAGACTCAAGATCGCCGGGATTCTGCGTGGCTCCCGCACGAAAGTGAGGTGCCGTGCCATCTCGGGGCGGTCGAGCGTCACGGTGAAGAAGAAACGCAGCGCTGCAACCGAGCCATTGATGCTCGGTGCACCCACCCCGATCTGCGTCTGATGTAGCTGGAAAAGGCGAAGATCCTCAGGCGCGGCCGTATCCGGCGCGCGGCCGAGAAAGGTTGTAAATGTTCGGACGTGCCGGATATAGTTGTTGCGCGTCTCCTCGACGAAATTGCGCACCGTCATGTCTTCGATCATGCGCCGGCGCAGCGGGCTCATGGGCTTATCACTCATCGGGGTACTCCTGTCCTGAGGTGGAGGGTGTTTGACCCCTCGATTCTCAAGACAGGACGCCCGGCTTGTCACCGTCTGCCGCTTACCTCGTCACTCCATCGGGGCCACTGGCTCCGCTCCGCGCGCAGCGCGCTCCCGCAAAGCGGGTTCGTTCTTTGGGCACTTTTCGGAAGTGCCGTAGTGTCCGACTTGGGTCCGGAATGCGCACCAAAGCGGACACCCCGTCGACCTCTGAATTCATGAGTTCACGCTCTGGTTATCATGGCAGCTTGGCACGGCCAGCGATGTCAGTTGGGAGACATCGGCCGATGATTTACCCATTCTCACTCGTCGCCCCCGCCGCAAAGTGCTAAGCTCCGGGTGATGCATTTTCAGGGGGATCAATGAGACGGCGCGAGTTTATCACGCTCGTTGGCGGTGCGGCGGCAGGCTTGCCGTGCATGGCGCGGGCGCAACAGCCACAGCGAATGCGCCGGATCGGGATATTGATGCCCTATGCCGAGAGCGAACAGGAAGCGCAGGACCGCGTCGCGACATTCCTGGAGCAACTCGGGAAGCTCGGCTGGACCGAGGGCCGCAATATCCGGATCGACACGCGCTGGGCTACGTCGGGTGTAGAAAGGATAGAGCATCTTGCGCAGGAGCTCGTCGCGCTAAAGCCCGATCTATTGCTTTCGGCGAACACACTTACAACCGAAGTGCTGCTGAAACTGACGCACTCCATTCCCATTGTGTTCGCGACTGTCGTCGATCCGATCGGCAGCGGCTTCGTCGCCAGCCTGCCGCGACCGGGCGGCAGCGCTACGGGTTTTACCAATCTCGAGGGCTCGATCGCAGGCAAATGGCTGGAACTGCTCAAGGAGATTGCGCCAGG
>Ga0302311_10006938_pt1 | contig 11624 bp, 9 predicted proteins | sample III_Palsa_N1_3_FD_200449 | JGI IMG/M metagenome (GOLD analysis project Ga0302311, IMG submission 200449) | Peat permafrost microbial communities from Stordalen Mire near Abisko, Sweden - III_Palsa_N1_3 | ecosystem: Environmental > Terrestrial > Soil > Palsa > Peat permafrost | place: Sweden...
ATGACCCGTGGGGTGACCGGCAGCAGGGAACAACGGCAGCGGAGTTCTCGGAGTTCCTCACAGGTGGCGTCCGTTTCGCCTGGGCACCTGGCACCCGCTTCGAGTATGCCAACCTCGGCTACGCGATCCTCGGCAGAGTCATTGCCGCGGCGTCGGGGACGGGATATGCCGCCTTCGTGCGGGACCGGCTGCTCGGACCGCTCGGGATGGCCAGCACCGGGTTCGAGTCCTCGGAGTTCGCCGGGGCCCGGCTCGCCCGCGGCTACCGGCGCGGCGGCGATGGCTGGGAGGAACTCGTCCCGGACGCCTACGGCGCGTTCGCCCCGATGGGCGGGGTGTTCAGCTCCGTCAGCGACCTCACCCGCTGGGTGACCGGCTTCGCCGCCGCATTCCCCCCTGGCGACGAGCAAACCGGCGGTCCGCATCCGCTCCGGCGTGCGTCCCGGCGCGAGATGCAGCTGACGCAGGTCGCGCTGCCACCCCAGCCACCCTCGCTGCCCGCGGGCTCCGGCCCGGGCAGCTACGGGTTCGGGCTGTTCGTCGAAGACGACGCGGCGCATGGCCGGATCGTCCAGCACAGCGGTGGCTATCCCGGCTTCGGCAGTCACATGCGCTGGCACCTTGCGAGCGGAGTCGGCGTCATCGTGCTCGCGAACGGGACCTACGCGCCGGCGCCTCCACTTGGCGCCAGGCTGCTGGATACCCTGCTGCGATCCGTGTCCCGGCCGGGCCCGGCCGGGTCGTCCGCGGCCGCAGTGGCACGGCGAGCGTCCGCCGCCGTGACAGCATCGACCGGCCCTGCGCTGCCGCAGCCGTCAGCCGCGGCAGCGAGTCCGCTAACGGTCCTCGGTCCGGTGCCTGCCCCCGGCGGCCCGTGGCCGGAGACGCTGGACGGGCAGCGTGCGGTGATGGGCCTGCTCAAATCCTGGGATGACACGGCGGCTGACCTGCTGTTCACCGCGAACGTCGCCCAGGATGAACCGTTTGCCGAGCGCCAGCGCAGCATCGGACTGATCCGCCAGCGGATCGGGGATTTCCGCGAGGATCGGGCAAGGCCTGCCGAGTTCGACTCGGCCGCGCACTGCCGGTGGTGGCTGCGCGGCGCGCACGGCGTAGTCGAGGCCGAGATCCGGCTCACCCCGGAGCGACGCCCTCGCGTCCAGTCGCTCGTGCTCGCCGTGCCGCCGGCCCCGGATTCGGCGCTCGCCCGAATCCTTGAGTCGCTCATTTCACTGCTGAACGACGGGGCCGGCGGCTGGCCCTCGTCGCTGCCGGTTTCCGCCACCGTGGACACCAGCCTGCTGATGCGCCGGCTCCGGGCGGCCGCCGCCTGGGCAGGCCACTGCCGGCCTGGCGCGTTCAGCAGCGGGGACGGCGAGACCTCGGCCGCCATCGAGCTGGACGGCGAGACCGCCCGGCTCCTCCTGCAGGTTGCGGTGGATCCGGCCGAGCGCCTGCTGCAGCAGGCGGACATCACGCTCAGCTGGAGCTTGCACTGAACGTCGGCGGGTTTCTCGCAGCCTGACCCGGGCCCGGAGTTTCTGCGGATCCGGCCATAAGGCGATCGCTCAGCCGGGCAGTCCGGCCGCTCATAGCTGGCTCAGAGGCGGCGCAGAGGCGCGACCCAGCACCGGCAGGAAAGCTGTGTCAAGAACCTAGCAAGGAAGGATCCGCCCGATGAGCAGGCAGCCGCAGGACGCCAGGCGAGCCATCGCGGACCGCGAGCACGGGCACGCCCGGCTGCGCGCGGCCACCGCGACCGCGGGCGTGGTCAGCGTAATAGCCGCCGGCGCGGTCGCGTTCGCGCTGCCCGGCTCGCAGCACACTGCCGCCAGCGACCCGGCGTCGGCATCCACGGGCAGCACCTCCGTGAGCACCGGGACCTCCGGCTCCGCCGCATCGGGCAGCTCGAGCAAGACCAGCTCAGGAACGAGCAGCTCGGGCAGCAGCTCAAGCAAGAGCAAGAGCCTCGCCAAGGCTTCGAGCGCGCCGTCGGCCAGTTCGGGCGCAAGCAGCGTCACCTCCGGCGGCTCGTGATGCCGGTGACCATGCCGCCGCCCGCCCGGCCGTCCACTCGCCGGGCTGCCACTTCCGGGCCCGCTCCGTCGGCAACCGGCCGGTCAGCGACCCGAACCGCGGCCCGGCCAGTGCCGGCCGCAGCCGAGTGGCCAGCGCTGGGGACCCTGGCCGCGCTGGCCGTCACCGACCCGGCCGCGCTGCCGGAGGCCCGCGGCCTGCTGACGGCCGAGCTTGCCGCGGTGGACGCGGCCTGCAGCACCTTCCGCGGTGACTCCGAGCTTCTTGCCGTCAACGCAGCCGCCCGCCAGCACGGCCCGGTCAAGGTCAGCCCGCTGCTCGCGAAGGCGATCGGCGCTGCCCTGCGGGCGGCCGGGCAGACCGGCGGCGACGTGGACCCGCTGGCCGGCGCCCGGCAGCCGGGGGCACCGGCGTCTCCGCTCATCGCGGTCATCGGCAGCTGGCGGCAGGTCCGCCTGGACCAGGAAAACGGCCTGCTCAGCATCCCGCCCGGCACCTGGCTCGACCTCGGCGCCACGGCGAAGGCCTGGGCCGCGGACTGGGCTGCTGTCAGCCTGGGCGGGGACGTCGCGGCATGCGGCGACCCGCCGCGCGGCGGGTGGCGGATCCGGGTGCAGGACACGTCCGGTCCCGTGGCCGATCATGCGGCCGGACCCGCCGCCGTGGTGTCGATCGTCAGCGGCGGCCTTGCCACCTCCGGCGCCGGCGCGGTCCGCTGGCGCCATGGCGGTGACGTTCTTCAGCACATCCTGCGCCCGCTCGCCAGCGGGCCGGCTGCTCCGGCCTGGCGCACCGCGTCCGTCACGGCCGCGAGCTGCGCGGAAGCGAGCACGGCCAGCACGGCGGCGATCATCAGGGGCAGCGCGGCCGTCGGCTGGCTATCCGGCCTCGGCCTCCCGGCCCGCCTCGTCGACACCGCCGGCCGGGTCGCCGTCGTGGCCGGCTGGCCGTCGGCCGGGCACGGCGACCGAGCCGGGCACGCCGACCGAGCCGGGCACGCCGACAGAGCCGGGCACGCCGACCGAGCCGGGCACTCCGGCAGGAAGGCAGAGCCGCAATGAGCGGGATCACCTCGGGCACGGCGCTCTGGTACGCCAGCCGGGCTACCGGCGTCATCTGCCTGGTACTGCTCACCGCCGTCATGGTGCTCGGCATCCTGGTCAACCGGCAGGGCCGGCTACCTGGCCTGCCCAGGTTCGCGGTCACCGGGCTGCACCGCAACCTCTCGCTGCTGGCCGTCGGCTTTCTTGCCGTGCACGTCGCGACGGCCATCGCCGACCCGTTCGTCACGATTGGCGTGGCCGCCGTGGTCATCCCGCTCGCCTCGCCGTACCGCTCGCTGTGGATCGGCCTTGGCGCCGTGTCCCTGGACATGATGCTGGTGCTGATCGTGACCAGCCTGGCCCGGGCACACATCGGCCGCAGGCTATGGCGGACGCTGCACTGGCTGGCCTACGCGTCCTGGCCGGTCGCGCTCGCGCACAGCATCGGCAGCAGCGGTGACCTGCGCGCCGGTCCCCTGCTTGCCCTTACCGCCGCATGCACGCTCGCCGTGGCAGGCGCCGTAGGCTGGCGGGCAATATGCACCATCCGGACCGCGCCCCGGGCGCGGCGGGTTGCCGCCGTGCTCTCCGGCCAGGCAGGCGCCCGATGACCGCCCCCGGCGCCAGCCTGCTGATCGCGGGCAGCCCGCGCCCCGGCGGCCGGCCGGCCCAACTCCCCCGGCTGCTGCCGGCTGACGGCCGCCCGGCCGGGCTGCCCGCTCACGTGGCCGAGCACGGGCCGCTGCCGTACCGCGGCGGTCCGGGCCACCTGATCGCGGACGCCGGTGAATCCGGCCTGACCGGGCGCGGCGGCGCGGCTTTCCCCGCGGGCCGCAAGCTTGCCGCGGTCGCGGCGGCAGGCCGCCGGCCGGTCGTGGTGGCCAACGGCGCCGAGAGCGAGCCGCTCAGCGCGAAGGACAAGACGCTGCTGCGCTACTCGCCGCACCTGGTACTCGACGGGCTGCAGCTTGCCGCCGAGGCGGTGGGCGCCCGCCGGGCGGTGCTCTACCTGCACGCCGACCTTTCCCTGCGCGACCAGCTGATCAGCCTTCTTTCCGAACGAGCCTCAGCCGGGCTGGACCGCGCCGACGTCGACCTCGTGCTCGCGCCGCCAAGATTCCTCTCGGGGCAGGAAACCGCGGCCGTGAACGTGATCAACGGGGGTGCCGCGCTGCCTACGTTCACCCCGCCGCGCACGTTCGAGCGCGGCGTCGGCGGCCAGCCGACCCTGGTGCAGAACGTCGAGACTCTTGCCCACCTGGCGCTGATTGCGCGATACGGCGCCGCCTGGTTCCGCGGCGTGGGCACCGCTGACGAGCCGGGCAGCATGCTGTGCAGCATCCGCCAGGCGGACGGCAGCTCCGCCGTCGTGGAGGCCGCGCTCGGCACGCCGCTGCGGGACCTGCTCGGCTTCGGCGATCACGTGCAGGCGGTCCTGGCTGGCGGCTACCACGGTGCCTGGCTGCCGGCCGGCCGCGCCGCGCAGCTGTCGCTGAGCAACGCCTCGCTCCGGCCCTCCGGTGCCTCGGCCGGCGCGGGCGTCCTGGCCGCGATCCCGGCCGGGACGTGCGGGCTGGCGGAGACTGCCCGGGTGGCGCGTTACCTCGCGCTGGAGTCCGCTGGCCAGTGCGGTCCGTGCCTGAACGGCCTGCCCCGCATCTCGACGGCACTCGCCGAGCTCGCGGGGAGCCGGCCGGATGGCCGCGTTATTAATGATCTTGAGCGGTGGGCCGGGCTGACTGAGCGGCGCGGCGCGTGCCACCATCCGGACGGCACCGTCAGGTTCGTTCGCAGCGCGCTGCAGGTCTTCGCGGCCGAGATCCGCGGTCATCAGGACGGCACATGCACGGCGGCGACCGGGCGGCCGTCCTTGCCGGTCCCCGCCGGGCCAGCCGATGAGAACGACTGGAGGGGGCCGCGATGAGCAGCCAGCTGCGGGTCAACCCGATTGCCTGCACCGGGCACGGACTGTGCGCCGAGCTGCTGCCCGAGATGATCACGCTCGACGAGTGGGGTTACCCGGTCCTGGCGGGCCAGCAGGTGCCGCCCGGCCTTGAGCGCCAGGCGCGCCGCACCGCGGCCAGCTGCCCGGCCCTCGCCCTGCTGCTCTCGTCCGCGCCCTGAGCTCGGCGGCCCGGCCGACGGTGTTCAGAGCAAATTCAGAGCAGGCACATAACTGCTGCGTAGCAAGCACGAGCACGCTGGAATCATGATGAGCATGACAGTAACGCCTGAGCCCGCGCCCGCCGGTCAGGAGCCGGCCCTGCGCCGGCCGGACGGGACGCCGATCCGGGTCCTCGTGGTGGACGACGAGCCGAGCCTGGCCGAGCTGCTGGCCAGCGTCCTGCGCTACGAGGGCTGGGAGATCAGGACCGCGGGCGACGGACTGGGGGCGGTGCGCGCGGCGCGCGAGTTCCGGCCAGACGCCGTCGTGCTCGATGTCATGCTGCCCGACCTGAGCGGCCTGCAGGTGCTCGGCCGGCTGCGCGCCGAGCTGCCGCACGTCTGCGTGCTCTTCCTGACCGCGCGCGATGCCGTCGAGGACCGCGTCGCCGGGATCACCGCAGGCGGGGATGACTACGTGACGAAGCCGTTCAGCCTGGAAGAGGTGCTCGCCAGGCTGCGCGGCCTGCTGCGCCGGGCGGGCGTCGCGCGGGCCCGCGGCGGGACCGAGCTCACGGTCGGTGACCTGACCATGGATGAGGAGGCCAGGGAGGTCCACCGGGCCGGCCAGCTGATCGAGCTGACCGCGACCGAGTTCGAGCTGCTGCGCTTCCTGATGCGCAACCCACGCCGGGTGCTGTCCAAGGCGCAGATCCTGGACCGGGTGTGGAACTACGACTTCGGCGGCCAGGCCCACGTCGTCGAGCTGTACATCAGCTACCTGCGGAAGAAGATCGACGCCGGCCGCGAGCCGGTGATCCACACGGTGCGCGGCGTGGGCTACGTGCTCAAGCCGGGCGGCTGAGCCTCCGGACTGATGCGGCGATGAGCGACGCGGCAGCAGGAACGGGACCGGACGGGCGTAGTGCTGGCGCGCGCCGGCCTGGGCTCCGTGGCTGGCTGGCTGGCCGGACCCTGCGCGGCCGGCTGATCGCCGGCCTGGTCGCGCTGCTCGCCGTTGCCTGCGCGTGCGTCGGGCTGGTGACTTACCTGGCCCTGCGCGGGTTCCTCTTCGATTCCCTCGACCAGCAGCTCAGCGCCGCCAGCCAGCGTTACGTCTCGTGCATGCAGAATGAGGCTGGCCCGGCCCCGCAGACTCCCCCGGGATCGCCGCCCCAGTCATCGCCGCTGTGCGGCAACGAGATCCCCGGCCAGGCCGCCGGGACCTTCAGTGCCCGGCTCGTCAAATACCAGGTCACGAACGCGAACATCGAGGCCGGCAAGTGCAGCCTGTCCGCCACGGACGCGGCGGTGCTGGCCCGGCTGCCGGTGAATGGCCGGCCCTACGACCGGGACCTGCCGTCGGCCTATGGCGAGTACCGGCTGACTGCCTTCCGCTCCCCCGATGGCGACGTGCTGGTGACCGGCCTGCCGCTGGGCGATATGCAGACCACCCTGCACAGCGTCGAGATCGCCGAGATTGCCGTCTTCTCGATCGCGCTGCTGCTCACCGGGATCATCGGCACCGGCTGGGTCCGGCTCTCGCTGCGGCCGCTGCGGCGGGTCACCGCCACCGCCGCCGAGGTCACCAGGCTGCCGCTGGGCAGCGGTGAGGTAGCCCTGCCGAACCGGGTTCCTGACTCCGATCCGCGAACCGAGGTCGGCCAGCTCGGCGTGGCCTTCAACCGGATGCTCGGCCACGTGGAGTCGGCGCTTGCCCGGCGGCACGCCAGCGAGGCGCGGCTGCGCACCTTCGCGGCCGACGCCAGCCACGAGCTGCGCACGCCGCTGGCCGCGATCCGGGGCTACGCCGAGCTTGCCCGCCGTCACCCCGCCGCGCTGCCCGACGACGTGGCGCACGCGCTGTCCAGGGTGGAGGCCGAATCAGCCAGGATGAGCGGTCTCGTCGATGACCTGCTGCTGCTGGCGCGGCTGGACGCGGGCCGCCCGCTGGCCGACGATCCGGTGGACCTCACCCGGCTGGCCATCGACGCGGCCAGCGACGCCAGGGCAGCAGCGCCCGCGCACCGCTGGCAGCTGGACCTGCCGGGGCAGCCGGTCGCTGTCCGCGGTGACGAGCAGCGGCTGCGCCAGGTGCTCGCGAACCTGCTGAGCAACGCGGCCAGCCACACCCCGCCCGGTACGACCGTGACAATCGCGCTAACCGCGCCCGGCCTCCAGAGTGCACCGGCGGGCCCGGCGTCGTCCGGCGCTCAGCCGGACAGCGCGGCGGCCGGCGTGGCGGGCACTGCCACCCTGAGCGTGACCGATGACGGCCCTGGCATTCCGCCTGAACTGCAGCCCGAGCTGTTCGAGCGGTTCGTGCGCGGCGACAGCTCAAGGTCCCGTGCGGCCGGCAGCACCGGCCTCGGGCTGGCGATCGTGGAGGCAGTCCTCGCGGCCCACGGCGGCCACGTCGGGGTCACGAGCCGGCCCGGGGAGACGGTCTTCGTGATTACCCTGCCGGCCGCCTCGCCGCCAAGGCCGACCCTGCGCTGATCGCCGCCGACGAGCAGCACTTCGCGGCTATCGCGGAGAGCCTTGAGCAGTCGGTCGCCGACCTGTCTGACCGGCCTGATGCCGAGCGCAAGGCGCCGCCCAATCTGAGAAACCACCATGCATGTCATGAGCGCGGAGGATCTGCATCCCCTGGCCGGCCGAATCCTCCACGATCATGGCGCGGTTGGCCTGAGTTGCCTTCATAGGCGGCTCAGATGATCGGCACAGTCCCGGCGGAGCATGGTCGCCGAGTGTTGGGCCATGACACCGCGAGAAGGACTCCTCGAGCAGGCCCGCCCGCTGGCGCCCAGCGGCCGGGAAGCGCCCCAGGTGGAGATTGTCGTCCCGGTACGCAACGAGGAACGTGACCTCGGCCCGAGCGTGCGCAGGATCGAGGCGTACCTCAGGACCAGCTTTCCGTTCACTGCGCGGATCACCATCGCCGACAACGGCAGTACCGACGGGACCTGGGCCATCGCGCTCGCCCTGGCGAGCGAGCTCGACCTGGTTCGCGCCGTCCGGCTGGAGCAGCCAGGCCGCGGCCGGGCACTGCGATCCATCTGGCTGGCGGACGACGCGGACGTGCTCGCCTATATGGATGTCGATTTGTCGACAGACTTGAACGCCCTGCTCCCGTTGGTCGCGCCGCTGCTCTCCGGCCACAGCGACGTGGCCATCGGAACCAGGCTGGCCCGCGGGGCACGGGTAGTCCGCGGCCCGCGGCGCGAGGTCATCTCCCGTGGCTACAACCTGCTGCTGCACGCGGCCCTCGGCGCCAGGTTCTCCGACGCGCAGTGCGGATTCAAGGCGATCAGCAGGACCAGGGCACGGGTGCTGCTGCCGCTGACGCGGGACACGGGCTGGTTCTTCGACACCGAGCTGCTCATCCTGGCACAGCAGGCCGGCCTGCGGATCCACGAGGTCCCAGTGGACTGGATCGACGACGCGGATTCGCGGGTGAACGTGATCGCCACCATCCTGGCCGACCTGCGCGGCATCGCCCGCCTCGGCTTCGGCCTGCTGCGCGGCAGCATCGCGGTCCCGTTCCTCGGCGATCCGGCGCCTGCTGCGGAGCAGCACGGTATGGGACGCCAGGTAGCCGGGTTCGCCGCCGTGGGCGCCGCGAGCACCGTCGCCTACGTCCTGCTGTACCTCGCACTCCGCGGCGTGCTGCCCGCTCAGTGGGCGAACGCGCTCAGCTTGCTGATCACCGCCGTAGCCAACACCGCTGCCAACCGGCGATTCACCTTCGGCATCCGCGGCCGCTCCCTTGCGGGCCGGCACCAGGCCCGCGGGCTGCTGGCCTTCGGCACCGGCCTGCTGCTCACCTCAGCGGCGCTGGCCTGGCTGCATGCCGTCACGCCGCGGCCCGGTCGCGGACTGGAGGTCGCCGTGCTCGTCGGGGCCAGCCTGCTGGCCACGCTCGTCAGATTCGTGCTGTACCGGAACTGGGTGTTCCGCAGCGACCCGAAAGGAAACCAGCGATGACCGCCCCAGCCATCGATACCCGGCACGATCCCGACCCCGACCCCGGCCGTTCACGGGCCGGCCGCGAGCCCGGCGGCCCGCGCCTGCGCGGGCTGCTGCGCGGCCCCGCCGGGCAGCCTGCCTGGGCGCGGCCGTCGCTCCTCGCGCTGCTAGGCCTCACCGCTGCGCTTTACCTGGTCGGCCTGGATCGCAGCGGCTGGGCCAACGACTTCTACTCGGCAGCCGTGCAGGCGGGCAGCACCAGCTGGAAGGCGTTCTTCTTCGGCTCGTTCGACGCCTCGAATTTCATCACCGTCGACAAGACGCCGGCGTCGCTGTGGGTGATGGAACTTTCCGCCCGCATCTTCGGCCTGAACTACTGGAGCCTGCTGGTGCCGCAGGCGCTGGAGGGCGTGGCCGCCGTCGGCGTGCTCTACGCGACGGTACGGCGCTGGTCGGGGCCGGCGGCCGGGCTGCTGGCCGGGGTGGCGATGGCCATCACCCCGGTGGCCGCGCTGATGTTCCGGTTCAACAATCCGGACGCGCTGCTCGTCCTGCTGATGACCCTGGCCGCGTACGCGGTGACCCGGGCAATCGACTCGGGGCGCACGCGCTGGCTCGTGCTGGCCGGGACGCTGATCGGACTCGGGTTCCTCACCAAGATGCTGCAGGCGTTCCTTGTCCTGCCGGCCTTTGCCGTGGCGTACCTGGTGGCTGGCCCGGCCGGGCTCGGGCGGCGGTGCTGGCAGCTGCTGGCGGCCGCGGGCGCCATGGTCGCCGCGGCGGGCTGGTGGGTGGCGATCGTCATGCTCACCCCGGCGGCCAGCCGGCCGTACATCGGCGGATCCACCACGAACAGCATCCTTCAGCTGGCTCTCGGCTACAACGGCCTGGGCCGGCTGGACGGCAATGAGACTGGTTCGGTCGGCTTCAGCAGCGGCGGCCGCGGCGGGGGCAGCCCGGCGTTCAGCGGCCAGGCGAGCCTGGCCCGGCTGTTCGGATCGGAGATGGGCGGGCAGATCAGCTGGCTGCTGCCGGCCGCGCTGATCGCGGCCGTCCTGCTGATATGGGTATCCAGGCGGGGGGCACGGACGGACCGGCTCAGGGCAGCCGTCCTGCTCTGGGGCGGCTGGCTGCTCGTCACCGGCGCGGTTTTCAGCCTGATGACCGGGATCATCCATCCCTACTACACCGTTGCCCTGGCCCCGGCCATCGCCGCGCTGGCCGGCATCGGCGCGGCCGAGGCCTGGCGTGCCAGGCACGGCTGGCCCGGCCGCGCCGCGCTCGCGGGCATGACCGCTGTCTCCGCTGCGTGGGCCTGGGTGCTGCTCGGCCGGACGCCCAGCTGGCTTCCCTGGCTGCGGCCGGTCGTAGTGATCACCGGGATCGCCGCCGCGGCGCTGCTGCTCGCCGGGCCGCGGCTGGCACGGCTGGCCGGGACCGCACGAGGCCGGCGCTCGCTCGCCGTGCTGCCCGTGGTCCTTGCCCTGACGGCCAGCCTGGCCGGGCCGCTGGCCTACAGCCTGCAGACGGCCGCCACGGCGCACGACGGCGCCCTCCCGTCCGCCGGTCCGGCCGTGGTTTCCGCTGGCGGTCCCGGCGGAGGCTTCGCTGGCGCCGGCGGCGTGCCGGGCGGCCGGGCGGGACACGGCTTGCCGGCCGGACACGGGCTGCCGGGCGCCGGTACGGGAGCCGGCACGGGCACCGGGGCGCCGGGCTCGGCCACGGGCGGCCGGGGCACGGCTCGCGGTGCTTCCGGGCTGCCAGGCAGCGGCGCGGGACAGGGTACCGCCGGCCAGCGCACGCCCGGACATGGCACCCTCGGCCGGGGCACCTCCGGCCTTGGCGCCGGCGGCGGTCCCGGCGGCGCGGCTGGTGGCTCCGGTGGCGGCCTCGGCGGGGCCACCCAGGTCAGCAGTGCGCTGACAGACCTGCTGAAGAATACGGCCGGCTACCGGTGGGCTGCGGCCACGGTCGGCGCCGAGAGCGCGGCACCACTGCAGCTCGCCAGCAGGCGGCCCATCATGGCAATAGGAGGCTTCAACGGCACCGATCCGGCGCCAAGCCTCAGTGAGTTCGAACGGTTTGTCGCAGCCGGGGATATCCGTTACTTCATCGGGACCAATCAGGACAGCTTCGGCGGTGGTTCCGGCGTGGCCACGCAGATCTCCGCCTGGGTGAAGGACCATTTCCGGTCCCGGACCGTCGGCGGCCTGACCGTCTACGACCTGACCCGGCCATTGTCGTAACGGCACCAGCGGCCAGGCGGCGCACGAGCCGTCGGTTACCGGCAGCGCACGCATGTGCCCGGCCGGCCGCCGCGGTTCACCCCGGCCTGCGCTCATGCCGGCAGGCTCAGCCGGGCTGGCCGCCGGCCCCGGCGGGCCGTACTCCGGCCAGGTCAAGGATGTCGGCGAGAACCTGGCCGAACGCAGTGACGGCCAGCGTCAGATGGCCTTCGCCGGGCAGCAGATG
>Ga0302311_10006939_pt1 | contig 11624 bp, 14 predicted proteins | sample III_Palsa_N1_3_FD_200449 | JGI IMG/M metagenome (GOLD analysis project Ga0302311, IMG submission 200449) | Peat permafrost microbial communities from Stordalen Mire near Abisko, Sweden - III_Palsa_N1_3 | ecosystem: Environmental > Terrestrial > Soil > Palsa > Peat permafrost | place: Sweden...
CCCCGAACCCAACCCGCTGGGATAACGAATACCTGGAAAACCTCTTCAAGTTCGACTGGGTCCAGACCAAAAGCCCGGCCGGCGCCCTGCAATGGACCCCGTCCAACCCCGACGCGCCCAAGACCCCAGACGCCCACGTGCCTGGCAAGATGAACCCGCTCATGATGATGACGACGGACATCGCGTTGAAGGTCGACCCCGAGTACCGCAAGGTCTGCGAGAAATTCCTCGGTGACTTCGACGCCTTCACCCAGGCCTTCTCCAAGGCCTGGTACAAGCTGACCCACCGCGACATGGGGCCGCGGGAACGCTACCTGGGCGTCGAGAAGAAGTTCGAGGACGATCTGCTCTGGCAGGACCCCATCCCGCCTCTCGACCACGACCTGGTCGACCAGGCTGACGTGACCGCGCTGAAGCAGCAGATCCTGGCCACGGGCATCTCGCCCTCGGACCTCGTCTTCACCGCCTTCTCGGCCGCCGTCACCCACCGCAGCAGCGACAAGCGCGGCGGCGCCAATGGCGGGCGCCTCGCCCTCGCCCCGCAAAAGGACTGGGCGGTCAACCGCCGCACCCTTCCGGTCATCGCCGCCCTGCAGGGCGTCATGGCCGACTTTAACGGCAAGCAGGCCGGCGGCAAGAAGGTCTCACTGGCCGACCTCATCGTGCTTGGTGGCTGCTCCGCGCTCGAAAAGGCCGCTCATGACGCCGGTGTGGAGACCGAGTTGCCCTTCACCCCCGGCCGCCGCGACACGACGCAGGAGCTGACCGACATCGAAATGTTCGAGTGGCTGAAGCCCGTCGCCGACGGCTTCCGCAACTATCTCGACGACCGCTTCGACGACATTTCCCAGGGCGTCTCGCCCGAAGAAATGTTCCTCGACAAGGCCCAGCTCCTCTCGCTCACCTCGCCCGAATGGGTGGCACTCGTCGGTGGCCTCCGGACGATGAACGCCAACCACGACGGCTCCAAGCACGGCATCTTCACCAACCGGCTCGGCGTGCTGACCAACGACTTCTTCACCGTGCTCACCAGCATGAACTACGAGTGGAAGAAGGCCGATCCGAAGGGCATGACTTTCATGCTCGACGACCGGGCGACCGGTGAGACCCGCTTCACCGCCACCCGGTCCGACCTTGTCTTCGGCTCAAACAGCCAGCTGCGCGCCGTCGCCGAAGTCTTTGCCGGCAGCGACGGCCACAAGCGCTTCGTCAAGACCTTCGTGAAGGCCTGGAACAAGGTCATGATGCTAGACCGCTTCGACATAAAAGGTTGAGGCCAATACAGCCGAACATTGGCACGGGAACTCGCCAGCGCTGGCGAGCGCCTCGTCCATCCATCCCCGTAAGTCGATCTGCAACGGGCCCAACACAGTGATGTCCGTAGCCTTTGAGGTGTTTGCTTTCACGCCCCGCGCCCTGGCGCGACAGGCGGCAGCCGTGGGCGCCTGGCGGCTTACCAGTCGATTGGTAAACGTCTGGTTCGCGGCACGTCCGGATCGGCGCGGATCGACCTCCTTGGATCGGAAGCATCGGTCGTGCGCTGCCACCCGCGGCAATGCCGGTCGGTTGGACAGCATCCGGCCGACGGCGTGATCCGCGCGCCTTGTGACGGCCAGATCCAAGCGGAGCTCGTGAGTTCCTGCACCTTGCAAACTAAATTAAAATCCGAATAGCGAGATGCAATGACCAAGATGACCGAAGCCAAATCTCTGCGAATCGAGGCCGCCAACTCCCGGAAGTTGGCGAAAACGATCAAGGACGAACAAGGACGCCGAAAGCTCGTGTCTCTCGCCGAGGGCTATGAAATCCAGGCGGCCGCGCTCGAGGTCCCGCAACCGGTCTAAACAGATCTGAAGGGTCAGGCTGGTTCGCAGACGACTGCGAACTTCACCAGGATGGTCGGCCCAAAGTTGGTGCTGATCGCGATATCGGCAGCGTCCCGACCACGCGCCATCAGCACGCGTCCGGTCCTCGGAGAATTATTGCGCGGATCGAACGTCTCCCACCTTCCGCCGATGTAGGCTTCGAACCAGGCGCAGAAATCCATCGGCGCATCGGTCGGCGGCAGATTGACGTCGCTGATGTACCCAGTGCAATAGCGCGCCGGAATGTTGAGTGCCCGGCACAAGGTCACGGCCAGGTGGGCATAGTCGCGGCACACGCCCGAGCGTTCGTTGTAGGCCTCCCACGCGGTCCGTGTCGGCCGCGCGTTGCCATAGCTGAAGACGATGTGATCATGCACCCAGTCGCATATGGCCTGGACCCGCTGGAGCCCGCCCTGAAGGTGGCCGAACATCTGCCACGCCATGTTCGACAGCAGGTCGGTCTCGCAGTACCGGCTGCCCAGGAGAAAGACGAGCGTCTCATCGGGCAGGTCTTCAACCGCGTCCTGCCAATCGCCGACCGGCATGGTCTCGTGCACTTCGGGGACGTCCAGCACGGCCTCGGTCGATAGCGCGATCCGACCCGGCGGTGCGACGATCCGGCTGCAGAGATTGCCGAAGCCATCCCGATACTGCGACACCGGGACGGGCGGGTTGGTCCGAAGCACGTCGGCGCTCACAACGGCCTCCGCACGCGAATGATGGGTGTTGAGCATGAGCATCATCGGCGTCGGGCTCCGGCATTCGTAGACGAGTTCGTAGCCGACACGGAGCTTCATCTGACCGGACCTTCTGGGGTTGGCAACCTTCTGCGGTCCCCCGCTGCGGTGTCGTTATCTGAATGCCGCACGATCAACCCGGATATCGGTCTGTGGTTCCCCACCGGATCCCTCTCAGCCCCATACGGCGCGTGCGCGGCTCGAATCACCATCCTGATCATCTATCACTCGATTTTCGGCCGCCGGCCGATCGCGCCCCTAGCTTTTAGTCTGCTCAATCGTTCCTGCTTCCTCGCGGTTGGGTCCCGAAAGGGCGAGCAACGAGCACTAAAGTTCACCCAATCGCCTTCGCCATAGGAACCCGATTTGCCCGGCCGGGTTTCATCAGTACTCCCGCGGCATCCCGGGCATTTCTTCGTCTAGCAGCTGGAAGCTTCCTTCAGTGCCGATCACGAAGAAATAGAGGCTGGTCGAGGGGACGTAACACGTCTCCGGCACCATTCATTCGTCCGCGAACATTCCCGCCTTGGCCAGGGCCTTCCGAGAATTCGGGAGGGGTTTCAGCCATCCGTCACTGCGCGGAACTAGATATTTGAGGAGACTTGGGTATGCACACCCTCGACGAATTGATCCTGCACTTCATGCAGGACATCTACTATGCCGAACGCCAGATCATGAAGGCGCTGCCGAAGATGGCAAAAGCGGCGCAGAGCCCAGAGCTGAAGCAGGCATTCCTCACCCACCGAGAGGAAACTCAGGGGCAGATCGAGCGCCTGCAGCAAGCGTTCGAGCATCTCGGCAAGCGCGCCAAGGGCGTCACTTGCGAGGCGATCAATGGTTTGATCGAAGAATGCGAGGAACTGCTGGAAGAGGCCAAAGAGCCGAGCCCGGTGCGTGATGCGGGCCTGGTTGCATGTGCCCAGGCGGTCGAACATTACGAGATGGCCCGCTACGGCTCGCTCATTGCCTGGTCGAAAGCCAAGGGTCTGACCGACATAACTGCCCTCCTGCAGCAGACGCTCGACGAGGAAAAGAAGACGGACATGCTGCTGAGCAAGCTCGGCATCACCGATCTCAACAAGCAGGCCGCCAAGGCCGCCTGATCGGGGCGCGGCGGTCGAATTGAACGTCGGCCGCCGTTCCTCGAATTCACCATGGAGGAACTCATGAAACCTATCCTATTGACCGCTTTCGCGGCTCTTGCATCGGTCGGTGCTGGCACTGCCTTCGCGCAGACCGCGCCCGCGAACAATTCCACAACCCCACCGGCCGTCACCCGCAGCGGCGCCGACAGCAAGACGGCCGCAGCGCCCGTGTCTGGCAAGAACAGCTTTACCGAGGCCCAGGCCAAAGATCGCCTTGCGAAGCACGGCTACACCGCCGTCAGCGGGCTGAAGAAGGACGACCAATCGGTCTGGCGCGGCACCGCGACCAAGGACGGCAAGTCGGTCGGCGTCGCCGTCGACTACCAGGGCAATATCGTCGGTCAATAGCCCTGAACGGATAGGCGGCGCTTTGCGCCAGCCAAACGGGAGATGAATGATGACACGAACGCTCACGGGACTTTTCGACAGCTACGAAGACGCCGAAGGCACTGTCCGCGATCTAGAACAGGCCGGTATCTCTCACCAGCAGATCAGTATCGTCGCAAACCGCAGCGTTGCCGGCGAACGCGTCAAGGAAGGCAATGAAGCCGGTCCTGGCGCGGGCGCTGGGGCGGCCGTAGGTGCGGTGGTGGGTGGCGCCGGTGGTGTCCTGGCAGGGCTCGGCATGCTGGCGATCCCCGGCGTTGGCCCGGTCGTCGCCGCGGGCTGGCTGGTGGCAACCGCAGTCGGCGCCGTTGGGGGTGCCGCTGTCGGCGGAGCCGGCGGCGGACTGATCGGTGCCATGGTCGGAAACGGCGTGGCCGAGCAGGACGCGCATGTCTATGCCGAGGGCGTTCGTCGCGGCGGCACCCTGGTCACCGCCAAGGTCGAGGAAGCCATGGTCCCGACCGCTGAGGCCATCCTAAAGAAGCATCGCGAAATCGATCCGCGCTCGCGTGGGCAGGCCTATCGTGCCGGCGGTTGGAATCGCTTCGATGATAATGCGGCCGCCTACACTGCGGAGCAGCTCGCAGAAGAGCGCCGCTTCCACGCTCCTCCGGCGTTCTGACAATGAGGCCCGGGCGAAAGTTCGGGCCTCATTCATTCCAGAACCTTTCGAACTGAGCGCGTCGGCCATGCAGTAGATCGAGATCGCCGCCCGAGACTGCTTTGGCGGTCCCGCTCACGGGGCAGGCGTGGCGTTCTTGCCCCTTATGTGCGTTGGAGTGACCGGTGGCGCCTCATCTGAGGCCTTCTCGGGGGGCTCGCCCGCTGTGTTGGGGCTCCCGGCGGGCTTCTCTGCCTCGCGGGCGTCTGGGCCCGCCACGACCGGGCCTCTTCTGCCTTTGCGGATCGCCGTAGCGTCAGCGTCGTGCCGGTCTTCGGTCATGCATAGTCTCCATTAGCGCTAGGTAGATCACGTCAACGAGGTGGAGGACAAAATGACGTCAATCGGACGCCCAGAGGTGAGAGCAGTTGACCGCGCATCTCTCGTCCTCCTCGACGGATGTTGCGGTGCTTCGGGACTCGAGCGAGGATGCGGTAGTTGATGTCATCAAGGTAAAGGTGTTGTAGCCGGGGTTCGTTCCACCGGCGCACTCTGATCCGCCTTCGCCCGCATGCGGTCACGCCGGGTCCGCCGTCTAAGGAGGAATTTGCCCCGGTGGGATTTTCTTCAAATGAGCGTGAAGCCTAGAAAGTTGAAGGTCTTCGGTTTGCCAAGCCCGCGCTGAGCGCGTCTGGGCGCGGCGAAGCGGCCGAACTCGATCAGGCGGGTCTTTTCCGGATGCAGCGGCAGCGAGAACTCCTGTCGCTGCTAGCGCTTTTGGTGCCAAAAGCGCCAGATATCGGCTTCGTGTTCGAAACCGACCACGATATCGTCCGCATAGCGCACGAGGATCATGTCGCCCTTGGCTTCCCGCCGTCGCCAGCGTTCGGCCCAGAGGTCGAAGGCGTAGTGAGATTGAGCATCGGGCTGCAGCCACATAGGCCATAACTCTTGGGCAGTCCGGCGTTTTCCTTCTTCAGTTCGTCAGTCGTCAGGTGAAAGGCCGGCGCTTCGCCCAGTGGATCGTTCTTAGACGTTGAGAATTGTCTCACCAAAGGGAGTGGGATCAACCGTCATGGATGACAAAGAGTATATGCGACAGGCGCTGGATCTCGGTCGCAAGAACCCAGGCTCGCCGATCGGCTGCGTTATCGTTTTGGACGGCGCCATCGTCGGCGAGGGACACAACGAGGTCGATGGATCTCACGATCCAACCGCTCATGCGGAGATCGTGGCGATCCGGCGCGCGTGCGAGCAGCTGAAGACCCAGGATCTCCATGGCGCGGTTCTGTATTCGACGTTGCAGCCGTGTGGGATGTGCAGCATGGCAAGCATCTGGGCAGGTATCAGTCGCATCGTCTACGGCGCCGGACGAGCGGACGTCCATGCGATGTATTTCGAGGATCGGCATCTCGGCACGATGGATTTCATTGTCGATGCCTATCGGCACGACCTCTCTGTCAAAGGTGGCGTGCTGGGTCACGAATGCGCCTCGCTGTACTATCGGCCAGACGACAATCCGCCTGTCGAAGAGCAAGCCAACCTCTGACAATTCGCGAATGAAACCCGCGCAGGAAATTCGATCTCAGGGTGATCGACCGATCCATCTCGGGGCGCGACCCTATCTCTTATTGCCGCCTCACGGATTTCACGTCCCGATCCGTGACCAACGGCGCCTGATTGCCCCAGCTGTTGCGGATCAGATTGACGATGTCGGCGGCATCCTGATCGCTCAGGCGATCGCCGAACGGCGGCATGGTGAAGGACGAGGGTGCCGTCGCCGTCGCCGGCAGCGTCGAACCCTTCAGCACCACCGAGATCAGGGCCGTGGGATCTTTCTGCAGCACCGCCGGATTGCCTGCAAGACGAGGGAAGACACCGGCATAACCCATCCCATCGGTCCGGTGGCAGGCGGCACAACTATCCACGTACGCTGCCGCACCCGGCCGGCCCAGGTCGCCCGCATGCAGCGCCTCGGCCGTCTTGTCGGCGACGATCGGTTCGGCCAAGGGAGCATCCCCGGCCGGCGGGAGTGACTTCAGATATTTCGCAATGGCCTGCAAATCCCCATCGCTCAGATATTGCGTGCTGTGCCTGATCACGTCGGTCATCGAGCCGAAGACGGCGGCATGGTCGGTCCGGCCGGTCTTGAGCAGCCGAGCGATCTCCTGCTGGCTCCATCCGGCGAGCCCCGTTCCCGCCTCGCCGCGCAGACTGGGCGCAATCCAGCCGTCGACCACCGGGCCGCCCGCCAGGAACAGAGCGCCCCGATCGTCCAGCGCCTTTTCCTGATCGCCGATGCCGCGTGGCGTATGGCAAGCGCCGCAGTGTCCCAGCCCTTCGACCAGATAGGCGCCGCGATTCCAGTCGGCGTCCTTAGTCGTGTCCGCCTCGAACGGCTTGCCGGAGAAGCCGGCGTCCCACAGCGCCAGCGGCCAGCGCATGCTGAGCGGCCAGATCACCCCATTCTTTCGGTTCGGCTGATCGACGGGTGCCACACCCTTCAGGAAATAGGCATAGAGCGCCCGCATATCCGCCTCGGTCAGCTTGGCGAACGACGGATAGGGCATGGCCGGATAGAGATGCCGGCCATCGGGTGCCACGCCCTTGCGCATTGCCCGATCGAAATCCTCGAAGCGATAGGTGCCGATCCCGGTCCTGGCATCGGGGGTGATGTTGGTCGAGTAGATCGTTCCAAACGGCAGGGCGAACGGCAGGCCGCCGGCCATGTCCCTGCCGCCCGGCGCGGTGTGGCAGGCGACGCAATCGCCGGCGCGCGCGAGATAGGCGCCGCGCTCGACCTCGTCCGCGGGCGGTGCCTGCGCCCATGCAGGCGCCGCCGATAGCAGCCCGGCAGCAAGCAGCGCGCCTCGGGTTCTCTCGAGCGATGGTGCGCGGCTCAAACCGGCACCAGCGGGCCAGGACTTTTCAGATAGTCCGTGCGAATCGCATGAGCCGAAAAATACGCGAGCGCCGCCATCATGCCTGTCGGATTGTAGCCGGTACCTTGCGGAAAGGCGGAGGACCCGATGACGAAGACGTTCGGCACGTCCCAACTTTGCAGAAATTTATTCACAGCACTGGTCCTCGGATCGGCGCCCATGATCGCCCCGCCGACGAGATGCGTCGTCTGATAGTTCCGCACGTCGAAATGATCGCCGAACTTCTTGACGCTGACCGACACCTCCTTCGGGTTCATCGATTTGAGGATCTCGGTCAGTTTGCCGACGACATAGCGGGTCATCTTGATGTCGTTTTCCTTCCAATCGAACGTCATGCGCAGCAGCGGCTGGCCATGAATGTCGCGATAGGTCGGGTCGAGATCGAGGAAGCAATCCCGATAAGACATGTTGCTGCCGTGGGCATCGGCAGAGAGCGTATGGGCGTAGTAATCCTTCGCCGCCTTCTTCCAGGTGGCGCCCCATTTGGGCGTGCCCTCGGGCAGCGCCAGGCCGGCGATCGGTTTCACGCCGGATTGATTGACCCAGCAGGGCGATCCACCGACGAAGCCCAACGGCCCGTGATCGAAATTGTCGGCATTGAAATCGTCGATGGCCTGGCCGCCGCCGCCGGTACCGATGAATGGGTTGGTGTGGACGTCGGGCCCGAAGAACGCCTTCACAGTGCCCATGTTCTGATAGGCGAAATTTTTGCCGACCGTGCCCTCCCCACTGGCGACATCGTAAGGTTTGCCGATGCCCGAAAGCAGCATCAGCCGGACGTTGTGGAACTGGAACGCAGAAAGGATGACCAGGTCGGCCTGCTGTTCGATCTCACGGCCCTGGGCATCGACGAAGGTCACGCCGGTCGCCCGTTTGCCGGTGCCGTCGAGATTGACCTTCAGCACATGAGAGTTGGCCCTGAGCTCGAAATTCGGCTTCAGGCGCAATGCCGGCAGGATGTTCACGTTCGGCGAGGCCTTTGAATACATGTAGCAGCCGAACCCGCCGCAATAGCCGCAGAAGTTGCACGGCCCCATCTGCGCGCCATAGGGATTTGTATAGGGCCCCGACGCATTGGCAGCGGGCAGCGGATAGGGGTGGTAGCCGAGGTTGGCGGAAGCTTTGGCGAACAGTTCGGCCGAGTAGACGTTCTTCAGCGGCGGCAGGGGATATTCGTCCGAACGCGGGCCCTCGAAATGATTGCCCCCGCCGACGATCGTTCCGTTGATATTGTTCGCCTTGCCCGATGTGCCGAAGACCTTTTCCGCCTTGTCAAAGAACGGTTCGAGCTCGTCGTAGGTCACCCCATGGTCCTGAACGGTCATGCCGTCGGGGATGAAGCCCTTGCCGTACCGCTCTTCATAGTGAGAGCGCAGGCGCAGTTCGTCGGGCGTGATCCGAAAATGCACGCCCGACCAGTGGGCGCCGGCGCCGCCCACCCCGTCGCCAGGATTGAAGGCCCCAAACTGGCGGTACGGCACCGCCCGGTCGCTCGGCGCATGGCGGATCGTGACGGTCTCGCGCGAAAGATTCTGAAACAGCTTGCCGCGCACGGCATAGGTCAACTCGTCGATCACCTTCGGATAGGCGAAATCCGGGTACGTGTCACGATTCTGGCCACGTTCGAGCGCGACGACATTCAGCCCGGCTTCGGTCAATTCCATAGCAAGGATCGAGCCTGCCCAGCCGAAACCCACGATGACCGCATCGACTGGCTTGGGCGTCGCGGCTGCCATGGCTAACCCCTCGTCCCGGAAATGCCGACCGGGCCGATCGGATAGGGTTTACCGTATTGATCGACCCAATCCATGAAATCGGCGCGCGCACCCGGAAAGCCGATCATCTTCCAGCCGCCCATCTGTTTGTTGCCGCCATGGATCGGGTCGCTGAAATAGCCTTCCTTCGTGTTCTCCAGCAGCATGCCGAAGAACAGGTTGGCCGGAATGTCCGGGAACTCGATCTTCTTTCCTTCCATCTGGCTCAGCAGATCGTCCTGGGTGGCAGCGTCGAGTTCGGCAAAGCGCTTGCCGCCCTTGTTGTCGTGGACCCAACGATCGGTGGCGGCGATGCCGAGGCGATAGATGTCGCGGGGCGTGAACTTCATCTGGTAGCCGAGCTCAGGCGGCGCCTCGTAGAATGGGCCCTGCATGTACCAGAGCGCGCCCTGGGCATAGGGCGTGTCCATCTGGCGATCGATGAATTCCGGCACGCCGGACTCGACGGCACCCGGGCCTTCCGCGTCGGGCGGGATCAGGCGATCGACGGCCGCACGGAGAAACGCCCACTCCTCGGCAATGAAGAATTTGGGTCGATAGGCCGGAGGTTCGGCGGCCGCGCCCGGCCCGCCGACTGCCATTCCAGCGCCCAGCGCGACGGGCAGCGCACCCAGTGAACCTCGCAGGAAATCGCGCCGATCCAGTGACTTGCCGGAAGAGGACATTGCCGTTCTCCTGTTGGGATACGCAGGGCAAATCATTCCGCGAACGCTGGCGACGCCGGGGTGTCACCACCGAACGAAATCTTTTCCGGGGCGACACGCGGCGGAGAGCACCACCGGCGAAGCCTCGTCGTGGAACACAACAAGACCGCCGCCAAGTTCCATCGGGCTGCTGCCGAGCAACGGCGTCGACTTGCACGAGGGCGCGGTCAGATCGGGAGCGATCGAATACGAGACGTCAGCCTATGACTGCTTCCGAGCAACCCGGAAACTCCACTGAACGACAGCAATGGGCGCAGTGCTGCCTGGCTGCTCTTTGGCTTCAGTGAGCCAATGACGGAAGGCGACATCAAGCTTGGACCCGGCTACGATCCGACAGCTGTCCTTATGCAGGAGCTGCTCGTCGAGCACTCAAAAACGTCCAGCTCGGCGTGGCGGAAGGCGCGGGAGAAGATCTCTTCCGGCTCCACCAGCATGAACGATCCCAAGGCTGAACTGCGCCAACTGTCCACACCGGACGCTTAGGCATGAACTGCGGATCGAACCGCATCGATCGCGACCATCCTGTCCAGGAAGGCGTGCATGCGGCTATAGCCGCCAACCGCGACCGAAGCTGAAGTCTCGCCACGAAAGCGCAGCGATTGTCTCACCGGGAATGACACTCGGCATCGTCGAGATTAAAGATGCGCACGGTCACGCTATTTACCGCCGGCCATTGCCCTATTTGCTCTGCGGACCAAGTAGGCGAAGTTGACCCCGTGCTGCTCGGGTCGCATCAGATTGTCGCGCAGCCGAGCGACGTCCTCGAGCGGGAAGTCGGGCGCATCGATGCCGGCGGCTTCCGCCAGCAGTTGCACCCGCGCGGCTTCCTCCAGCATGACGCAGCCGATCATTGCCTCCTCGAGCGTTCGGCCCGTCATCGCCACACCATGGCTTCGCATGAGAACCGCCTGATGGGGCCCGAGCGCCTCCGCTACCTGACGGCCGGTTTCCGGCGAGCGGATCAAGTCCATGGTAAGCTCGAAGGCCGGCAGGTGGCCGGCGAAGAGCGCGCCGCCCTGGCAGAGCGGCCGCAAAGGGCGCCCCGTCGCCGAGAGGGCGACGATGTGTGTGGGGTGCGTATGGATGACGGCGCCGACATCCGCCCGCGCTCGGTAGATTTCGGAATGGATGTAAACTTCGCTATGTCGGCGGGCCGAACCCGACACGACCGCGCCGTCCAATCCGATGGTCAGGACGTTGTCGGGGGTGATCTCGTCCAGTCCCACACTATGCGACTTCATCAAGAACAGCGTGGGCTCGCCGGGCAACCGCACCGAAACATGGCCGCGCGTCATATCGCCATGCCCCAGATGAGCCAGGATCTTGCCGGCTTCGATCAATGTCTGCATGGCGCGCGCAAGTGCGTCGGCACTCTGATCGCGTTCCGGCTGTGTCGGCGACTGAAAATCAGACATCGAGGGTCAATTCCTCCGATAGGGCGCGGGAGACACAGATCATGATCGCGCTG
>Ga0302311_10006943_pt1 | contig 11619 bp, 7 predicted proteins | sample III_Palsa_N1_3_FD_200449 | JGI IMG/M metagenome (GOLD analysis project Ga0302311, IMG submission 200449) | Peat permafrost microbial communities from Stordalen Mire near Abisko, Sweden - III_Palsa_N1_3 | ecosystem: Environmental > Terrestrial > Soil > Palsa > Peat permafrost | place: Sweden...
CCGGTGATCATCGAAATCACCATCAGCATCGGTGTCAGGATCGCATGCCTGGTCAGGATCAGGCCGAATCCGAGAAACAGCACCTGGCGGGATTTGTGCACGATCGACCGCAGCGCATAGGTCAGGATGCGCTGGAAGGTGATGCGGCCCTCGCGCACCGACGCGACGATCCCGGCGAGCCCGGGCTCGGTCAGGACGATGCCCGCGGCCGACTTGGCGACGTCGGTGGCGGTCGACACCGCGATACCGATCTGGGCCTGACGCAATGCCGGGGCGTCATTGGCCCCGTCGCCGCACATGCCGACGGTGTGGCCGGCGTTCTGAAACGCCTTGACCAGGCGAAACTTGTCTTCCGGGAGCACGCCTGCGAACACCGAAAAATCGTCCGGTCCGACCCGATCGGGAATCTGGCCCGGCAGACAGACGGCGCCGGGAAGCCCGACCGCGTCGGCGACGAAGGCGGCCGTGGTGGCCGCATCTCCGGTCACCATCACGGTGTGGACACCAAGGGTGCGCAGCTGATCGATCAGCGGCTTTGAATCGCTGCGCGGCGGATCGCTCAGCGCCACGATCCCGGCGATACGCATGGCTCCGTCCGTTCCGATCGCGACGCCCAGCACCCGATGACCGCGCTGTTCCAGTTCATGGGCCGCGAGCTCCGCTTCCGGCGAAGCCTGCGAAAGCCCGTGCACCACCGCAAAGGCGCCTTTGACGATGCGAAGCGTCTTGCCGTCATGGTCGAGCGTCCAGGCTTCCGACATTTTGGTCGCGGGATCGAACGGCACGAATTTCGTGACCTCGGGAAGGTCGATGCCGGTTTTGCGCAAGGCCGCGGCAGCGCGGACCGCGGCATCGACAGGATCCTGGCCGCCGTCGGCACTGGCCAACGCGGCCAGCGCCAGCACCCGCGCTTCATCGAAACCGGGCATCGCCCGGATCGCGGCCACCGCGAGTTCGTTGCGCGTCAAGGTGCCGGTCTTGTCCATGCACAGCACATCCAGGCTGGCGGCTTCGTCGACCGCCGAAAGCCTCGTCGGAAGCACGCCGGCGCGTGTCAGCGCCCGGGCACCGATCGCGGTGGCGAGCGTAAACGTCGCCGGCAATGCCACCGGCACCGAGGCGAGCACGGATATCAGCACCAGCGGAATGGCCTCGGACAGCGGCATGCCGATTTCGTAGGCATAGACCATCAGCAGCAAGGTAACCGCGCCATTGAAGCCGGCCAGATTGCGCACCACCCGAAACACCGCCTTTTGCTGGGTGCTGACGACATAGGCGGTACGAACCAGTTCCGCGGTGCGTCCGAATTTGGTGCGCACGCCGGTGGCACGCACTTCGGCGACCGCTTCGCCACGCCGGACCAGCGCGCCGGCATAGGTCTCGGTGCCCGGTCCGGCTTCGACCGGCAGCGACTCGCCGGTGAGCATCGACTGGTCGAGCAGGATCGAGCCCTCGCGGATGCGCACATCGGCGGCGACCACGGTGCCGAGCGAGAGTTTGACGATGTCGGCAGGCACCAGTCCGGCGGCAGGGACGATGGTCCAGGCCCCGTCACGCAGAACCGAGGCGTTCAGCGCCAGCCGCGATTTCAGCGCCGCGATGGTCGACTGGGCCCGGGTCTCATGAAAGAAGCCGATCGCGGTATTGAACAGGAGAAGGATCCCGATGATCGAAGCCTCGATGTATTCGCCGAGCGCCAGTTGCAGCACGATCGCGATCTCGAGCAGGATCGATACCGGCGCCAGAAATTTGCCCAGCACCAGCCGTAGCGGGTGAACGGCGACATCGGGGGTCGCATTCGGGCCGACCTGGCCGAGAATGCGCTGCGCCTCGGCGCCGGTTAGTCCTTTGATCGGGTTTTCCATGGGGGTTCGCGGGGCGCGGGCTGTCGGTTCAAGCGGGAATGTCATGTCTCCGTCTAAAGTCTGCGACGCCGACGCTATTGATATCGCTCAATACCTGCCCGCCGGAGCGATGCCAACGTCAGCGGTGGAAAAATCGACGATTTGGCGGAGCAGAACTTGCAGCGACTCATAGAAAATGTCGGCGACAAATCGCCGACCAGCGATCGGGCCGGCAATGACGCGGTGCTCAAACATGAGAATCCCCCTCCGGTTGCCGATAAAGGCAATCTGCCGGCGACGATACCGCCTGCGCGTACCGGGAATGTGCGGCGGCTGCGATTTTCGATCGGGCTTATAGCCGTTCTGCTGGGCGCGGGAGGCGCCGGGTTCTATTGGTGGAAGCACTCCCAGGCGCAGCTGCCGGCCGGCATCAGCTATGGCAACGGCCGGCTGGAGGCCGACGAGATCGATATCGACACCAAGTTTCCGGGCCGGATCGCGGAACTGCATGCCGATATCGGCGACATGGTCAGCGCCGGGCAGGTGGTCGCCCGCATGGATACCAGCGATCTTCAGCAGTCGCTCGAGAAGGCGCAGGCCCAGGTCAAGCAGGCGCAGCGCGCGATCGAGGAAGCCAACGCCAATCTGGAGCAGCAGCGGACCCAGCAAACACTGGCGGCGCAGGAACTGGAGCGGACCCAGACCCTGCTGAAAGGAGGCTATGCGACCAAGGAACTGTTCGATCAGCGGACGCAAAGCATGCAAGCCGCCGATGCGGGATTGAACGCCGCGACACAGCGGGTCGCCGAGGCCGAGCGGGCGCTCGAAGCATCCGAGCACGATGTCGGTCTCTACAAGGTCAACATCAAGGACAACGATCTGGTGGCGCCGCGCGACGGCCGGATTCAATATCGGGTGGCCAATATCGGCGAGGTGCTTCCGGCCGGCGGCAAGGTATTCACGATGCTGGACATCTCGTATGTCTATATGGACATTTACCTGCCGGCGCCGGAAGCCGGCAGGATCAAGGTCGGCACCGAAGGCCGGATCGTGCTCGACGCCTACCCGAACGCGCCGATTCCGGCGAAGGTCTCCTTCCTGGCGAGCCAGGCGCAATTCACGCCGAAGACGGTGGAAACCCAGGACGAGCGCGACAAACTGATGTTCCGCATCCGGGTGCGGATCGATCCCGATCGTTCGCGCGATCACTCGGCGTCGGTGCGCAGCGGATTACCCGGGGTTACCTATCTTCGTGCCGACCCGGCGGTGGCCTGGCCCAAAGACCTGCAAGGCACGCCATGAACGCGGCGGATCGATCCGTCGCCGCCTCCGTCGCCGTCCTGGAGAACCTCACCCAAACCTACGGCAAGGTCACGGCACTGGATGGCGTCACCGTCAGCATTCCGGCCGATTGCATGGTCGGGCTGATCGGTCCCGACGGGGTGGGAAAATCGACACTGCTCGCCATCATCGCCGGCGCCCGGCAAAACCAGTCCGGCCGCGCCATGGTGCTCGGCGGCGACATCTCCGACGCGCGGCACCGCGCGGCGGTCTGCCCGCGCATCGCCTACATGCCGCAGGGGCTCGGCAAGAATCTCTATCCGGACCTCAGCGTGCGCGAGAATGTCGAGTTCTTCGGCCGCCTGTTCGGGCAATCCCGCGCCGAACGCCAATGGCGCATCGCGGAGCTGCTGGATTCTACCGGGCTGGCGCCGTTCGTGGACCGGCCGGCCAAGAAGCTGTCGGGCGGCATGCGGCAAAAGCTCGGCCTGTGCTGCGCGCTGATTCACGATCCGGATCTGCTCATTCTCGATGAGCCGACCACCGGCGTCGATCCGTTGTCGCGCCGCCAGTTCTGGGAACTGATCGACCGCATCCGTTTGCGCCGCTCCGGCATGAGCGTGATCGTCGCCACCGCCTATATGGAGGAAGCCGAACGCTTCGACTGGCTGGCGGCGATGAACGCCGGAAAATTGCTGGCGACCGGATCGCCGGCCGAGCTCAAGGCCAGCACCGGCGCCGCCACCATCGAGGACGCTTTCATCGCGTTGTTGCCGGCGCAGCAGCGCGGCGGCCACCACGCGCTCCAGATCCCGCCGCGCCAAATCTTTGACGGCGAGCCGATCATCACCGCGCACGACCTGACCTGCCGGTTCGGCGATTTCACCGCCGTCGACCGGGTCAATTTCACCATCGAGCGCGGCGAGATTTTCGGCTTTCTCGGCTCCAACGGCTGCGGCAAGACCACGACCATGAAGATGCTGACGGGGCTGTTGCCGCCTACCGCCGGCGAGGCGCTGCTGTTCGGAAAACCGCTCGATGCCAGCGACATGGCTTCGCGCTACCGCGTCGGCTACATGTCGCAGTCGTTCTCGCTCTATACCGAGCTCACGGTGCGGCAGAACCTCGATTTGCATGCGCGGATTTTTCATATCCCGGCGCAGAAGGCGGCGGCGCGCATCGCCACGCTGATCGGGCAATTCGGCCTCGAAGATTATCTCGATCAGCGCACGCTGGATCTGCCGCTCGGGATCCGCCAGCGGCTCTCGCTGGCGGTCGCCATCGTCCATGAGCCCGAAATCCTGATCCTGGACGAGCCGACCTCGGGCGTCGATCCGCTGGCGCGGGACCGCTTCTGGGAAGCGCTGATCGATCTGTCGCGCAACCAGGGCGTGACGATTTTCGTCTCGACCCATTTCATGAACGAGGCGGAGCGCTGCGACCGCATCGCGCTGATGGATTCCGGCCGGGTGCTGGCCACCGGCACCCCGGCGGAACTGGTAAAGGCCCGCGGCGTCGCTACCCTCGAAGACGCCTTCATCAGTTATCTGCAGCAGGCCACCGGCGCCGTCACCCTCCAGCAACGCGCCGTATCCGGCGCCGCCGTTCATCCGGCACCCGCGCGCACGCAGCAACGCTCCTTCAGCTTGCAGCGCCTGCTGGCCTACACCATCCGTGAGACCCTGGAACTGCTGCGCGACCCGATCCGGCTCGGCTTCAGCCTGCTCGGCACCACGCTGTTGATGCTGGTGTTCGGATTCGGGGTTTCCACCGACGTCAACAATCTGTCGTTCGCGGTGCTGGACCGCGATCAAAGTCCGGAGAGCCGCGCCTATCTGGAAGAGCTCAGGGGCTCGAGCTATTTCACCGAGAAGGCACCGCTCACCAACGATGCCGAGCTCGACTATCGTCTCAAGAGCGGCGACATTTCGGCGGCGATCGAAATCCCGCCCAGCTTCGGCAGCGATATCAAGAGTGGGCGTCCAGTCTGGGTCAGCGCCCTGGTCGACGGCGCGATGCCGTTCCGGGCGGAAACCATCCGCGGCTATCTGCAGGCCATGCATCAATTGTACCTGGCGGATCCGGCGGTGAAGACCACCCAGCCCTCGGCGTCGCCGCCCGCCGATATCGAGGTCAGGTTCAAATACAATCAGGATTTCGACAGTATCTACGCCATGGTGCCGGCCAACATGTCGCTGCTGCTGGCGCTGTTTCCCGCGATCCTGATGGCGCTGGCGATCGTGCGGGAGAAGGAACTCGGCTCCATCACCAACCTGTATGTGACGCCGGTGAGCCGGCTCGAATTCCTGCTCGGCAAGCAACTGCCCTACATCGCGGTGGCGATGACCAATTTCATCCTGATGCTGCTGCTGGCGCTGTTCGTCTTCAAGGTTCCGCTCAAGGGCAGCTTTCCGACCCTGCTCGTGGGCGCGCTGATCTATGTCACCACCATGACCGGCTACGGCATGCTGATTTCGACGTTCACCAAGACCCAGATCGCCGCGTTGTTCGGCACCGCGATCCTGACGGTGCTGCCGGCGACGCAGTTTGCCGGCATGATGACGCCGGTGTCCTCGCTGGCCGGCGGCGCCCAGATCATCGGCCGTGGCTTTCCGATGACCTATTATGTGCCGATCAGCGTCGGCACCTTCACCAAGGGACTGGGCTTTGCCGACCTCAGCGGGGATCTGCTGGCGCTCGCGATCTTTGTTCCGGTCATGACCCTGCTCAGCGTGCTCTTGCTGCGCAAACAGGAACGCTAGGACCCGCCATGATGCAAAAAGCCGCCAATATCTACTGGCTCGGGGTCAAGGAGCTGCGCAGTTTCTCGCATGATTTCGTGCTGCTGGGTCTGGTGGTCTATGCCTTTTCGCTGGCGATCATCCTGCAGGCAGGCAGCAACTCGCAGGAACTGCACAATGCCTCGATCGCCATCGTCGACGAGGACCATTCGGAGCTTTCGCGCCGCATTGCCCATGCGTTTTTTCCGCCGTTGTACCAGTATCCGCAGCTGATCGCCGAGCGCGATATCATTCCGCTGATGAACCAGGGACGATACACCTTCGTGATCGATATCCCGCCGGATTTCGAGCGTTATGTGCTGGCCGGACAGCAGCCCGGGCTGCAGATCAACGTCGATGCCACTGCCATGGTACAGGCCGGACTCGGCTCCGGCTATGCCCAGCAGATTATCACCACCGAGATCGCCGATTTCCTCTCCCATGCCGAGGGGGTGAAGCTGTCGACGGTGAATCTCGATGTGCGCATCGCCTTCAATCCCAACCTGACCACCGCCTGGTTCACCAGCGTGATGGCGGTCATCAACAACGTCACCATGCTGGCCATCATCCTGGCCGGGGCCGCGGTGGTGCGCGAGCGCGAGCACGGCACCATGGATCATCTCCTGGTGATGCCGCTGACGCCGTTCGAGATCGCGATGTCCAAGGTGTGGGCCAACGGCCTCGTGATCACCGTGGCGGTGGGTCTCAGCCTTTATCTGGTGCTGCGCCTGATGCTCGGGATACCGATCGCGGGCTCGGTGCCGCTGTTCATGGTCGGCGTCGTGATCTACCTGTTCTTCGCCACCGCGATCGGAATCTTCCTGGGCACGGTGGCGCGGTCGATGCCGCAGCTCGGCCTGCTTTACATGCTGGTCTTTCTGCCAATGAATATGCTCTCGGGCAGCAATACGCCGCTCGAGAGCATGCCACCCTGGCTCGCCAAGGCCATGCAGATATCGCCATCGACGCACTTCGTCGCCTTCGCGCAGGCGATCCTTTATCGCGGCGCCGGACTGGACGTGGTGTGGCCGCAATTCCTCGCGGTTGCCGGCATCGGGGCCCTGTTCTTTGGCCTTGCCATCCTGCGCTTTCGCTCGGTCGTCGCACAGGCCGACTAGCGGATGACTACTTGGATGATTTCTTGGCATCCCGTGCCATCTCCAGGCAGGTCAGCAATTCAACGTAGCTGGGGGTGCTGTCCATGCTGGTTTCCCGGATGCAGACGGCCTTGTCCTGGGGACCAAACTGAATCCATTGCGGCTGAAGCTGGTCGCGTGCACTGGCTTCATCCGCGGCGCATCTGTCCAGGATGGCCTGCGAGCCGCCTTCGGACCGGCACTCCCGCGCGATATCAAATTTGGGAACGCTGTCCGCAATCTCGGTGAAGGGGAGTGAAGCAAGAATAACGATCGGCAGGTGTATCAACATTTTATTCTCCGGGCAGGGCGTCATCGTGTGCCGGCAATCTCCCAGAGGAATCCGGCTGGCATATTGATCGGTATCAAGCGTGGAGGCGGGCCGACAACGTTGCCCGCAGGGGAGCGCTTGATCGAGCGCAAGGCAGCCCCCGGTCCGAGGTGCCAGTTTTAATCGCGTTGCATCGGGGTTGGTCAGCGACCCGAGGCGCCAAGCGGTGGAGAATCAAATGAAATTGAGCGGATCTGTTGTGGCGCTGCTGATGGTCGGCTCACTGGCGCCTGTTGCCCTCGCCCAGTCCGGGATGCAGGGAGCCGGTGCCGGCGAGCCGTACGCCCCGCGGCTCGCCGATATCATGAGCACGGCTCAGTTGCGGCATATGAAACTGTGGTTCGCCGGCGAGTCGCCCAATTGGGAACTCGCCGCTTACGAACTTCGTCAGCTCAAGGACAGTCTGGCGGAGGCCGCGTCGCTGTATCCAGGCATTCCGGTGACGAGCATCACGACGATGGCAACGCCGATTCAATCTGTCGCCGACGCGATCGAGGCCAGGGACGAAGCCAAATTCGCCCGGACATTCGGCGAACTCACGACCGGATGCAACGCTTGTCACCAGTCGATCGGACGTGGCTTCATCGTGATGCGGGTGCCGACAGCGTCTCCCTTCAGCGATCAGACGTTTCCCCCGCAGGGGAAGGAGCGGTGAATGGAGGTTCGGCTCGAGCATAGCCACACCAAGGAGGCGATCCGGACGCGGCTCGCGCGCGATCCCGGCATCAGTTATCTGCGTGACTGGATCTATGGGGGGATCGATGGCGTCGTGACCACGTTCGCGGTGGTAGCAAGCGTGGTCGGCGCCGATTTGTCCTCCAAGGTCGTGCTTGTGCTCGGGCTTGCCAATCTGGTCGCCGACGGGTTCGCGATGGCGGCGGGCAATTACACCGGCACCCAGGCCGAGCGGGACGATTATAACCGGCTGCTGGCGGTCGAGCGCAAGCACATCGCCGTCGTTCCGGATGGCGAGCGGGAGGAAATCAGGCAGATCTTCGGTGGCAAGGGCTTCTCGGGCGCCAGCCTGGAGACCATCGTCGATGTCATCACCGCGGACGAATCCCGCTGGGCCAAGACGATGGTGACGGAAGAATACGGTCTTGCTCCGACCCCGAAGTCTCCCGCATTGGCGGCGCTCTGCACGTTTGCCGCGTTCGCATTATGCGGCCTGGTCCCGCTGGTGACGTATCTCGGGGCAGGCGGGCTGGTACCCTGTGTCGTCGCCACGGCCATGGTCTTCTTCGCGATCGGAGCCATCAAGAGCCGCTGGTCTCTAAGCAAGTGGTGGCGGTCGGGATTGGGAACACTCGGCATCGGCATGTTCGCCGCGGCGCTGGCGTTTTGGGTCGGCTTTGGCTTGCGGACGCTGTTCCAGCTTTCCGCGGCGTGAAGGGTGACCGGCGCGCGTATCCGCGCACGACGCGCCGCGGGATTTTTGATTCTTCAGCTATGCGCGCGCGGCGATGTCCTCGCCATAGGGCCACTTCCAGTCCCGAATTTGCGGCATGTCCTCGCCGTGCTGGCGGACATAGCGGGTATGCTCGATCAAGGCGTCACGGAATTGCTGTTTGATGTGAGCGGCGGCGACGCCGAGACCGGGCACCCGCTCGATCACCTCGATCGCGAGATGAAACCGGTCGAGTTCGTTCAGCACCACCATGTCGAATGGCGTCGTCGTTGTACCCTCTTCCTCGAAACCGCGCACATGCATGCCGCTGTGGTTGGTTCGATTATAGGTCAGCCGATGGATCAAATAGGGATAGCCGTGATAGGCGAAGATCACCGGTCTGTCGCAGGTGAACAGGTCGTCGAAATCGCGGTCGCTGATACCGTGCGGATGCTGTTCCTTCGGCTGCAGCGTCATCAGGTCGACGACGTTGACGACGCGAATCCTTAAGTTTGGCAATGCCTTTCGCAAGAGATCGACCGCGGCCAGGGTTTCCAGCGTCGGCACGTCACCGGCGCAGGCCATCACAACGTCAGGCTCGAGGCCTTCGGTTTCAGTACCGGCCCAGGGCCAGATCCCGATGCCGGCGTCGCAATGGGTCGCGGCCTGTGGCATGGTCAGCCATTGCGGGGAGGGCTGTTTGCCGGCAAGGATCACGTTGATGCGGTCATAGGTCCGCAGGCAATGGTCGGTGATCCAGAGCAGTGTATTGGCATCCGGCGGAAAATAGACCCGAACAATATCGGCCTTCTTGTTGACCACGAGATCGACAAAGCCCGGATCCTGATGGCTGAAACCATTGTGATCCTGTCGCCAGACGTGCGACGACAGGAGATAGTTGAGGGAGGCGATCGGGCGTCGCCACGGCAGGCCACGTGAAACCTTCAGCCATTTGGCATGCTGGTTGAACATCGAATCCACGATGTGGATAAAGGCCTCATAGCAGTTGAACAAGCCGTGCCGCCCGGTGAGCAGGTAGCCTTCGAGCCAGCCCTGGCAAAGATGCTCGCTCAGGACCTCCATGACGCGGCCGTCCTGGGCCAGATGAACGTCGTAGGGCTCGATACGCTCCATCCACGCGCGCTCGGTGACCTCGAACACCGCATCGAGGCGGTTCGACGCGGTTTCGTCCGGTCCCATGATGCGGAAATTTCGCGCCTCGGCGTTCAGCGACACGACCTCGCGGAGGAATTGCCCCATGACCCGCGTTGCTTCGGCTTCGACGCTGCCGGGACCCGGCACCTTCACCGCATAGGCGTGGAAGTCCGGCAATTTGAGCTCGCGTTTCAGCAAGCCGCCATTGGCGTGCGGATTGGCGCCCATGCGGCGGCTGCCGGACGGAGCCAGCGCCTGTAGCTCGTCGCGCAACCGGCCGCTCGCATCGAACAGCGTTTCCGGCCGATAGCTTCGCATCCACTGCTCAAGCAGTTCCAGGTGGTTGGGATTGCCGCGAGGGTTGGCGATCGGCACTTGATGCGCGCGCCAGAAGCCTTCGACCTTCAGGCCATCGACTTCCTTGGGGCCGGTCCAGCCCTTGGGACTGCGCAGCACGATCATCGGCCATTTCGGGCGCGCGCTCGCCGCGCGTCCGTCCCGCGCCGCCTTCTGGATGGCATGGATGCGGTCGAACGCGGTGTCCAGCGTGGCCGCCATCAGGCGGTGCATCGCGGCGGGATCATCGCCCTCGACGAACAGCGGCTCGTGGCCATAGCCGAGAGACAGGTTTCTGACCTCGTCATCGCTCATCCGGCCGATCACCGTCGGGTTGGCAATCTTGTAGCCGTTGAGGTGCAGGATCGGCAGCACGGCGCCGTCATGCGCCGGATTGAGGAATTTGTTGGAATGCCAGGAAGCGGCGAGCGGGCCGGTTTCGGCCTCGCCATCGCCAACCACGCAAGCGCAGATCAGATCGGGATTGTCGAATGCGGCGCCATAGGCATGCACCAGCGCGTAGCCGAGCTCGCCGCCTTCATTGATGGAACCCGGTGTTTCCGGGGCGGCATGGCTGGGAATCCCGCCGGGAAACGAGAACTGGCGAAACAGCTTTCGCAGGCCTTCGGCATCGCGGCCAATCGTGGGATAGATCTCGCTGTAGCTGCCCTCAAGATAGGTATTTGCCACCATGCCCGGTCCGCCATGTCCTGGACCGCAGACGTAAATGACATTGAGGTCGCGCGCGCGGATCGCGCGATTGAGATGGGCGTAAACGAAATTCAGTCCAGGCGTGGTGCCCCAGTGTCCAAGCAGTCGCGGCTTGATATGCTCGGGCCGCAGCGGCTCGCGCAGCAACGGATTGTCGAGCAGATAGATCTGGCCCACCGAAAGGTAGTTCGCGGCGCGCCAGTAGCGGTCAAGCAGGTCGAAATCGCCGGTGCTCCCCCGGCTATCGTTTGCGACGGTCGTTTGCATGCTGACGCCTCCAGGAATGGACCGATGAACAAACATGGCTGAGGTCCAATCGATCCATCGTGTCGTGAAATCAAGTCGGGACCGCGAACCTGCGGGGATCGCACCACCAACTCACGAACTTATTGGTGCCTTAACCGGCTGACGGATTGATCTGTCTCAAGCAGCCAGTTTCTTAGGCATGGATGTCCTCCGTGTGACCGATCTCAGCGCCGGATTTGAGCGAACGCAAAGCCGCTCCCCCCGTTGGGGTACTAAATGCGGTTCCAGGCTCAGGGAAGCCCGGTCGACAGCGGCTCAATCCATTCGAGGACGGTTAAGAAATGAGGCCAGATCTTGCGGTTTGCTACGGACAGGAAAGGTTGCCGAGATATACCAGCTATCCCACCGCCCC